>Ga0209536_100000349_pt1 | contig 74092 bp, 52 predicted proteins | sample DeeMarSeWOR28_12_FD_187461 | JGI IMG/M metagenome (GOLD analysis project Ga0209536, IMG submission 187461) | Marine sediment microbial communities from White Oak River estuary, North Carolina - WOR-2-8_12 (SPAdes) (version 2) | ecosystem: Environmental > Aquatic > Marine > Intertidal zone >...
GGTTCACGCTCGCCGCGGGTGAGGCGCGCACCGTCGACCTCCAGATCGCGGCCGAACGGGCCTTGGAGGAGCAACTCGAGCGGATCGAGGCAGGTGAGCTCGGGGTGTATCGACACATCAGCTATCAGCAGTACCTCGACAGCCTGCGCTCGCCGGGGGTGAAGCACACGCTGACGCCATACCTGCAGGGGGCACTGATCGCGCTAGATGCCGAGACGGGGTACGTGCGCGCCATGGTGGGAGGGCGCGATTTTTCGGATTCGGAGTGGAACCGGGCGACACAGGCGGAGCGGCAGGCGGGATCGACGTTCAAGCCGTTCGTGTACTCCGCGGCCATTCGTGCGGGCAAACCGCCGAGCCACATGATCGACGACGGCCCGGTCAGCCTCATGCAGAACGACACGATGCCGTGGGAGCCTCAGAACTTCGATGACCGCTTCTACGGCCCGATGACGATGCGCCGGGGGCTCGCCCTGTCGCGTAACCTCGTGGCCGTCCGGCTTGGGCTGGAGCTGGGCGTGCCGGCGGTCATTGGCGAGGCGGCGCGGTACGGCATTTCCACCCCTCTGCCGCGCTATCCCTCGGTGTTCATCGGTTCCGCGTCGGTGATCCCGCTCGAGATGGCATCGGCGTACACCGCATTTGCGACGCTCGGGATGCAGGCGGCGCCTGAGGGGATCCTCCGGGTAGAGGACGATGCCGGTAACATCGTGTGGGAGCCGCACCTTCGGCGCACTCGGGTCATGGACGAGCAGCATATGTGGCTCGTCACGAACATGCTGCAAGGGGTGGTCGATGGTGGAACGGCGACGACCGCCGTGCGGGTTCGCGGCGAGTTCCGTCACCCCGCGGGTGGTAAGACGGGTACCACGAACGATGGCACGGACGTCTGGTTCGTCGGCTTCACGCCCGAGCTGGTGACGGCCGTGTGGATAGGCTTCGACGAGCCGCGCAAGATCAAGGCGAACGCCCAGGGGGGCTTGCTGGCTGCGCCGGCGTGGGCCGCGTTCATGCGAGAGGTGTACCAGCGACGTCCGGCCCCGCGCAACTGGACCCGCCCCGAGGGTCTCGTGCTGGCGAGCGTCGACAACACAACGGGCTACCGAGCGACCGACTTCTGCCCGCGTCAGGCCGTCTACTTCGAGTGGTTCATCCCCGGTACCGAGCCGACCGAGTTCTGTCCGTACCACAATCCGCTGAACCGCATTCTCAGCGCGGGTCCATCGGGTATCGGTGGCCCTTGAGCGCGCGGCCGAGGCGCCCCGCATGCGTCGCCAATCCGAGATTCCCGGTGCGGATGGCAGGACCCCAGACTGCCGCCGTCGCCGTGAGCTCGCGTGAGGTTGTGTGACGTCTGATTCCGGCCGGGCCCATCACCAGCTGTGGGGTGGGCGCTTCACCGGAGCCCTGTCCGACGCGGCGGCGGAGCTGAATCGCAGCCTGCCCGTCGATCGTCGGCTCTGGCGCCAGGACGTGAGGGTGGCTCAGGCTTGGGTCTCGGCGCTTGCCGTGGCCGGGATCATTGCCCCGGCCGAGGAGCGCACGCTCGCGGACGGGTTGCGTCGCGTTGCGGAACGCCTCGCGGACGGTGCCGACGCTCATGCGCCGGACGAGGACGTCCACACGCTCGTCGAGCGACTGCTCTACGAAGAAGTCGGCGAGATTGCCGGCAAGCTGAACACGGGGCGGTCGCGCAACGACCAAGTCGCTACGGACCTCCGCCTCTGGTGCCTCGAGGCCGCCGCCAGCGTTCGCCAGGAGGTAACGGCGCTCGCCACCGTGCTGGCCGAGCGCGCTTCGGCCGGTATCGACGTGTTGCTGCCGGGGTATACTCACGGTCAGCGTGCACAACCGGTACGGTGGGCGTACGTACTCCTGGCGCATGCGTGGCCACTCATCCGGGACCTGCAGCGGCTCAACGAGGTCAGCGATCGCACGGGGGAGCTTCCCCTGGGCGCCGGTGCCGTTGCGGGCTCATTCGTCCCCATTGATCGTGAGCGCCTCTGCGAGATCCTCGGTTTTCGCCGCATCGCCGCCAACAGCCTCGACGTGACGGGGGATCGGGACTTCGTTGCGGATCTCGTGCACGCGCTCGCGATGGTCTCGGTCCACCTGTCCCGCCTGTGCGGAGAATTCGCGGTCTACACGTCGAGCGAGTACGGCTTCGTCCGGCTCGATGACGCATACAGTACCGGATCGAGTCTCCTGCCGCAGAAGCGCAATCCGGACATCTTCGAGCTTGCTCGTGCGAAGAGCGCCCGGGTGGTTGCAGCGCTGAGCGGCCTGCTGAACCTGCTGCGGGGCCTCCCGGCCGGTTACAGCAAGGACTTGCAGGAGGACAAGGCGTTTCTGTTCGACGCCGTCGACACGCTGCTGTTGACGCTCCCGGCGGTGCGCGGTGCCATTGAGACCCTCCAGCCCGTCCCCGACCGCATGCGTGCCGCCTTGAACTCGTCACTCCTGGCGACCGATCTGGCTGATGGGCTGGCCGGCGAGGGCGTGCCGTTTCGTGAGGCACACGCCGTGGTCGGGAGACTGGTGCGTCATGCCGAGGCGCAGGGGATCGAGTTGCGGACCATCACAGAAGCGGACGCGGCCGCGCTCCACCCCTCTCTCCCTCGACTGATCGCTGCCGTGGGCACCTTCGAGGATTCGGTGGAGCGGCGACGCACCACCGGCGGGGCAAGTCGGGAAGCGGTGGCCCGGCAGCTTCGTGAGGTCCGGTCCTCGCTGGCGAAACCGGGCGGGACGCGTCCGTAGCATGAAGAGAGTCCCGGATTGACCGCCATACCGGGATACGTGCGTGCAGTGTGAAGGGGAGCGATTCCGGTCGCTCCCCTTCACATTCGCGAGGCGTGTCGGATCGGGCTTGTGTGGTCCCGCTCGTCCCCTCAAACGAGCTACCTCACCGGGCGGCGAGGTGTCCGGCACGCCTCGTGCGCCTCATCAGGTCCTACGTGCGAATCGGCCGCACGGTTTCGGCGGTGCCGCGTCCGTCCGGTCGCTTGAGATAGACACCCAGCCACCTCGAATGGTTGCAGCTGCTCCGGGCGGGACGGGCACTCAGGTGTGTCGTGACTCGGCCCGGCGGCGGCAACGCCTGTAAGGCTCCCCGTTGCAATGTGTTAGATACGACGTTAGGATACGGGCGTCAGCTCACCTCCCCCGCCCCGTCCCGGACTGGACGCGGCGGGGTTGTCGTAGCCCGAGGGGAGTCGCACGTGCGCTGCTTGACGTTGAACGCGTCGTTCGAGCCGATCACGATGGTCCCGGTTCGCCGCGCGCTTCGCCTGGTGATCGATGGGAAGGCGGAGATCGTGGAGGCCGACGGGGAACGGTTCGTGCGCAGTGCACACCTCACCCTGCCGCACCCTGCGGTGATCCGCTTGGTGAGGTTCGTGCATGTGCCGCGCAAGTTCCGGCGTCAGGTCACGAACACGTTCCTATTCGCCCGCGACGGGTACTCGTGCCAGTTCTGTGGCAGAGCCGAGCGGCAGCTGGGATTCCGAGAGTGCCTGACCCGGGATCACGTGGTCCCGTTGTCGCGTGGCGGCACGAACGAGTGGGACAACGTCGTGACCGCATGCTCGACGTGCAATACGCGCAAGGGCAGCCGACTCCCGGAGGAGTGTGGGTTCACGCTGCGCTCGGTTCCCTCGGAACCGCACTTCGTCTACCTCACGTGGGCGGTGCGCCGACTGACACCGATCCAGGTGAAGTACATCCGCATGTTCTACGGCCGCGACACGGTCGCCGAGCTCCGCGGAGCGTGATGCTCCCGCCGTGCCGACTGTTCCGGCGGCACGATCACCAGCCCAACGAGGTCACGCGGCAGTACCGTAGCGACCGGTCGATGGCCCCCTTTCCGTGCGGTAGCCGTCGCGTGCGTGCCGCACGCGAGGTGAACCGCAGTCAGGAGTGCCACTATGAAGTCGCATACGCACTACGTGTGGTTCCATACGAAGCAGCGGCAGGAGATCATCGACATCACCGATGACGTCGCCGAGCAGGTGCGGGAAAGTGGGGTACGAGAGGGACTCGTGCTGGTATCGGCCATGCACATCACGGCGTCGGTCTTCGTGAACGATCACGAGTCCGGACTCTGGCACGACATTCTCCGCTGGCTGGAGGAGTCGGTCGCGCCGTGGGATCCCAGCCGCTACCGGCACAACGAAACCGGTGAAGACAACGGTGCGGCACATCTGCGGAGTCTCACGATCGGGCATGAGGTCATCGTTCCGATCACCCACGGTGCGCTCGACTTGGGTCCGTGGCAACGGGTCTTCTACGGCGAGTGGGATGGCCAGCGTCGTAAGCGGTTGATCGTCAAAGTGTTGGGTGAGTGAGGGGCGCTCGGGCGGGTGCGCGCGGCCACGGGCAGCTCGCTTGTAGCGACGGATCTTGACGCTTAGTTTTAATGATTCTGGACGTGCAGGAGCAGTGTTGAGCACCAATCAGCTGGCGGTGCTGTTCGACGAGCGAGCCCGCCGACATCCCGAGCGCGAGTGCGTTGTCCTTGGCGACCGGCGCCTGACCTACGCCCAAGTGGCGGGTGAGGCGGAGTCCCTCGCCGGTGCGCTGCGGGCGTTCGGGATGGAGGCAGGGGATCGGTTCGCCATCGATCTCCCGAACTGGCCCGAGTGGGTCATCGCCATGCTCGCCACTGCCCGGCTCGACGCAGTGTTCGTCCCGCTCCACCCGGCTCTCAGCTACCACGAGTTACGGTATCAGCTTCGGAATACCGAAGCCAGCGTGGCCGTCGTGGCGGAGGAACTGGGCGAGGTCGACTTCCTCGAGACCTTCGAGGGCCTCATGGGGGAGCTGCCGGACCTGCAGTATCTCGTCACGGTCGGGCGGGAAGACTTCTGGTACGACGACCGCGTCTTCCAGTTCTCCGATCTGCTGATGCGGGGCAGGCGCGAGACGCTGCCGGCTCCCGAGGGTGACGGCACGTCGACGCCGCTGGCCATCATCTACACGTCCGGAACGATGGGCAAGCCCAAGGGAGCGGTGCTCACGCATCGCGGTCTGCTTCATACCGCGCGAGCGGTGAGCGACGTGCTCGGGCAGACTGCGGACGACCGGGTGCTGGCGTCCGTCCCCTTCTTCACGGTCTTCGGGATGCAGATCGCCATCGGCACGCTGCTCACCGGTGGGACGCTCGTCCTGCAGGCGGAGTTCGAGCCGGAAGGCGCCTTGGACCTGATCGAGCACGAGCGCATCTCCGTGGTCCACGGCTTGCCCACCATGTTCCAGCTCCTCATGAGCGACCCGACGTTCGGGAGCCGGAACCTCTCCAGCGTGCGGACCGGCATCGTGGCCGGGAGCCCGGTCTCCCAGGACCTGGTGCAGCGGATCCGCCGCTGGAATGACGTTCAGATCGCCTACGGTCTGACGGAGACGAGTCCGACGGTGTGCGTCACCCGCTTCGCTGATCCTCCCGAGCAGCGTGAGCGCACCGTCGGTCGGCCGATCGACGGGGTGGAAGTACGGGTGGTCGATATGGTCACTGGTGCTCTGCACGGTCCGGAGGCGGTAGGCGAGCTGGCGGTACGGGGTCCCAACGTCATGGCGGGCTATCACCGCATGCCGTCGGCGACTCGATCGGCGTTCACCGACGACGGGTTCTTCCTCAGCGGCGATCTCGCGGTTGTCGACGAGGAGGGGTTCGTGACTATCGTGGGACGCCGGAAGGAGATGATCATCCGCGGTGGCTACAACGTGATGCCGCGGGAGATCGAGGACATGCTCCGGATGCATCCGGCAGTGGAGGACGCGTGCGTCGTCGGGGTGCCCAACGAGGTGCTCGGCGAGCTGATCTGCGCGTGCGTCGTCCCGCTCGAGGGTGCGATCGTGACCGGGGACGAGCTCAAGGACTACTGCAGCGAGCAACTTGCCGACCACAAGATCCCGGACTGCGTCCGTTTCTTCGACACTTTCCCGATGACCGGGAGCGGGAAGGTGAAGCGACAGGAACTGGCGCAGGTCGTGGGACTGGAGTTGAGTACAACGTGAAGGACTTCACATCCGGGCGACCGACACGGATCGCCCTCCATGAGCCGCCGGCCCACGCGCCGAATGCGGCTCTCATGATCGATTTCGACAACGTAACGATGGGCATCCGGTCGGATCTCCAGAATCAGCTCCGCAAGCTGCTGAACTCGGAGATCATCAAGGGCAAGGTCGCCGTCCAGCGGGCGTACGCCGATTGGCGCCGGTATCCCCAGTACATTGTGCCGCTCTCGGAGGCGTCGATCGATCTGATCTTCGCCCCCGCGTTCGGGTCGAACAAGAAGAATGCGACCGACATTCGGCTCGCCATCGACGCACTGGAGTTGGTGTTCACGCGCCCGGAGATCGGGACCTTCATCCTGCTCTCCGGGGATTCGGATTTCTCCAGCCTCGTCTTGAAGCTGAAGGAGTACGGCAAGTACATCATCGGGGTCGGACTCCGCGAATCCTCCAGCGACCTCCTGATCCAGAACTGCGACGAGTACTACAGCTACACGGAGCTGACCGGTCTCACCCGGGAGGGCGACTCCGTGGGCGCGAGCCGCGACCCATGGGAGCTGGTCGTCGAAGCGGTGACCGAGATGCGGCGCGAGAACGATGTCATGCGCTCCGACCGGCTCAAGCAAGTCATGCAGACCATCGACCCCAACTTCAACGAGAAGGACGCTGGGTTCAGCCGGTTCTCCAGGTTCGTCGTGGAAGCGGGACAGCGTGGCTTGCTCCGCATCGAGAAGATGGAGAACGGCCAGTACTCGGTGGATGTTGGCGAGAATGCCAACGTGCCTCCCGAGGAAGAGGCAGAGTTGCGAAAAGCACCGTCCAAGGAGCAGCCAACCAAGTCCCGCCGTCGCCGGGGCCGCCGCAGGGAGGACGACGAGGGCGAGGACCTGACGCTCTCGGCCGCATTCGACCTGCTGCGCCAGGCCCTGTCGGAGTTCGAGCACGCCGATGAGGGAGTGCCTGCGGAGGATGTGCACACCCGTATGAAGGAGCTGCATGGCGATCAGGACGAACCCCTGTTCCAGCAGCGTCGGTTCCAGCGTATGCTGCGGCAGGCGCATGATGCCAACGTCATCGAGCTCGCGAAGGTGAACGGCAGCTACCGACTCAAGGCGGTTGAGCTCGCGGAGTCGGCTGAGGAGCCGGACGCGGCCCAACCAGCAGCAGCGCTACAGGCCGAACGGAAGGACGAGCCAAGCTCGACGGGCAATGCTACGAAGGACATGGATACCGAGACGGATGCGGGGCGCTCGCGGCGCGCCGGCTCCCGCCGGTCCCCGCGGGCGCGATCGCGCTCCGGTCGGAAGCAGGCTGGCGAGAAGTCGGACGGAGAAGCGAAAAGCGCCGAGGAAGCGGCAAAGCCCAAGGCAGAAGCTGCTAGCCCACGACAGGCAGCATCACCCTCTCCATCCGCGGAGCGCAGTGCCGACGATGCTCCTTCGGAGGCGGCATCTGGTGGAGCCGAGCGCAAGCGCAACCCCCGCTATCGGCGGGGATCGCGTGGGGCCACTCCGACCAAGCCCGCGTCCTCAGCCGAGGCTCAGCCGGGAGCGACGGGTCCGGCCGCGTCCGACGGGTCGAGGAGGTCGACGCAGGAACCAAGCGGGACCGCCGAGCGTGGGCGCTCGGTCAGGGGCCGGCGTGGAGGCCGCTCCCGCTCTGCGCCCTCCCCGTCACCGAGCAGCAGCGCGCGGCCGGCCGGCATCTCGGAGGGCGCGCTGCCGTCGTCGGGGTCCGGCAGTGAGCGGGACGCCGTCGCGACCTCGGGGTCAGCCGAACCCTCTCCACCCGCCGGCCCGCAGACGGGAGCTGATGACGAGGGGGCCTCCTCGGCAACGCCAGCGTCGCAGCAGGGGAGCCTCTTCGACGGCCAGTCTCAGGATGAGGGCAGCCTGTTCCGCAGGATGACGGCGGCGCTGCAGCGCGTCGTCCGGGGGCCCGAATCGGAGTGAGCAGAAGGCGGCTGCGGCCGCACTCGGCGACGTTTTACGCGCGCGACACCGTCGGTGTCGCGCGCGCTTTGCTGGGATGCGTACTCGAGAGCCGGATCGGCGGTCGTCACGTCAGCGGCAGGATTGTCGAGGTGGAGGCGTATGTCGGCGCTGAGGATCCAGCTGACCACGGCTACGGTGGTCGACGCACGGCGCGCAATCAGGCGCTCTTCGGTCCACCGGGTACGCTTTATGTGTTCCGCAGCTACGGCGTCCATTGGTGCATAAACGCCGTGACCGAACGCGAGGGCCTCCCCACGGCGGTACTGCTCCGGTCGCTGCAACCGCTTTCGGGTTTGGACGTCATGGCCCTCCGCCGCGGCGTGACTGACCCCCACCGACTCTGCTCCGGGCCCGGGCGGCTATGTCAGGCGCTGGGCGTCACTGGGAGGCACAACGGTGCCCGACTGGACCGGGGTGTCCTACGGATCTTCCCGCCGCCGGTGCGCGCGGAGGTCGAGGTCGTCGCCGGACCGCGTGTCGGGATCAGTCGGGCGGCCGACTGGCCGCTGCGGTTTACCGAGCGCGGTTCGCCCTGGGTGTCGCGCCCGGTGCGCTGAGCCGGCGCGGAGTCCGGCCCAGCGGCTTCAGTACAGCTCCTGCAGCAAGAGGGCATTGAACAGCAGCTTGAAGGTCGCCCGTGTCTGGCCGCGGTGCTGCGGTGGGAACCCGAACAGGACTACCCGCCCAGCTCCCACGTCGGCCGTCACCAACGCCGCCTTGCCGGCGATCCGTGACGGGTGCAGGGCATAGCCCGAGCGGAGCGGGTCGTCGACGTAGCGTCCAAGCACCAGACGGGCTCCATCCGTCGCGAAGGCTGTACTGCGGCTGAAGTACACGTGGGTGCGCTCGCCCATACCTGACGTTATCGGATGGCCGGTCTGGAGCGCGATCTCGAAGATCGAGCCCGGCGCGTAGAAGCGCTCGCCATCGGCCTCCGACGGAATGTCGACGCCCTCGGTGAATGGAAGCTGGAAGTGGTCGATGGCGAATGCCGCCGCATCGTCCAATGCCACCAACGTGCCCCCACCACGAACGAACTCGATGACCGCGGCGATCCCATCGTCTCCGAGGCCGCCAGCGAAGCGGAGTGGGATCCGGGTGGAGTCGACACCCCGTTCGATCGAGCGAGTGCCGAGGCTCGGCAGGAGCAGGACGTCAAGCGATGCAGCGAGTGCGCCGGCACGAAGCACGGAGTCGGTGACGGACCGGTACGGGATGCCGAACTGCTCCAGGACCCACCGGGTCCATCCCTCGTCCATGCTGGCCGTCCACGGCTTGTAGACGCCGATACGCGGGAGCGCATCGGAGGTCCGCCGCTCGGGCGGTTGCAGTCCATCGGTTCCCCAGGCATCGAACCCGAACGTGCGCGCATGGTCCCGGACGAGTTGCGCCAGTCTGCCGCCCTGGTGCTCGAGTACGACCGCGCCCGCGGGCAGGACGGAGTCCTGGAGCGTGAGAGGCTCCGCCGTGACCCACGCTCTCGCCCCAGCCTTCAGGGCAGTAGCGACGGTCCGGCTCTCGTCCGCCGATCGATTGGCGAGCACCCATTGCGAACCGGAGCCAAACACGGTGCCGGGCTCGATCGCCGGCTCGACGAGCGGTTCGAGGTCGGCACTGAACGGCGCGGGGATCGCGTCGATGGCGATGCCCATCTGCCAGGCTATGGTCCAGCCCGTCGCGTCGTACGGTGGCACTGGCGGCCCGCCGGGGTACTCGCGCCGATCCGGATAACGCTGCACCTCGAGCAGATCCTTGACATGGGCTCGGAACGGCTGCGCCATCGGGATGACGAGCGAGCCGTGCCCGTAGGCCGTGCCGTGGGTCGTAAATGGTCGCACGGCTCGGTGAATCTCGATGCCCGCGTCAAGCAGCGCACGCGAGAGCACGGCGACGGCACCGGGATCCCGCTGTTCCGCCGGGAGTACGTAGGCGAACGGATCACCGGCCGCGCCGGCGGCCACCGCCCGTCTCCCGACTGTCACGAAGCGCCGCACGAATGCCTCGCGCCGCGAGCCCACGAGTCGGAGCAGGCCGTCGGCTGCGATCAGCTCGTACTCGATGATCTCCGGGATGCCCCAGCGCCCCCCCGGCCAGAGCTCGGGGTACATGCTGCCAGCCTCTGCTTCGCGCAGGTCCGCGGGACGCAGCTCGACGGGTGACGCGAGCCGTGCGCTCGCTGCCTCGGAGAGGATGCCAATCATGTTGTGTCGAGCGGGAACGGTGCGAAATCCACCGTGCCACCACAGGTCGAACCTGCTCCGGTGGACGACACCGGTCATGCCGGCGTCGTACAGGGCCGTTGCCATGGCGGACCCGACCAGATTAGTGCCGGAAACGACTGCCGGATCGATGTTGGGATTCACCGGATCCGCGAAGGGGGGAACGAACATGCGAGCGCCGGATCCTCCCATCTGGTGGACGTCCCACACGACCTCGGGAAACCACTCGCGATAGAGCACCCGCGAGAGGGCTCTCGACTCGACCTGTGTGAGCATGAACCAGTCGCGATTGTTGTCATGCCCGACGTAGGGGTGGTAGAGCCATGGCAGTGGTCCGGCCTCGAACGCGGTGCCTTTGTGCGCCCGGTACCATGCGACGACCGTGTCGAGCCCATCGGGATTGGCCGAGGGGGTCATGAGGACGACGAGGTCCCGCAGCAGTTCACGATACGAGAGGTCAGCGGCGAGCCGATGGGCCAGCAGCATGGAGAACTGGCTCGAGGCGATCTCGGTGGAGTGAATGTTGTTGTTGATGAAGACCACGGCAGGCTGAACTGCCACGAGCGAGTCCTCTACCGCCGAATCGAGACGACGTGGATCCGCGAGCAATGCCTGACCGGACCGGATCTCCTCGATCCGCCGCTGGTGCTCGGGATCCGTAATCGTGACGAGCAGGAGCGGCCTTCCGAGCGTGGAGGTGCCCACGGTGTCGAGTCGGACCGCGGGCGATGTCGAGGCAAGCCGGGAGAAGTAGCGTCCGATCTGCTCCCAGTCGGCGAGCACGGAATCCCTGCCAACGGGAATGCCGAGAACCTCGTGCGGCGCCGGTATCGCTTCCGGCGTCTCCTGCGCCTCAACACCGGGCGGGGGAACAGTCCACGTGGCTGCCAGAACGCCGGCCACACCGACGCTGCGGAGGACAGCAAGACGGACAAGGCGGACCGTCGCGTGCTTCATCGGCTGCTCCATGTAGTGATGCTGCTAGGTGATACTCCGGATGAGCCCGCCGTCGACCTGCACGGCCGTGCCGGTGACATACGCCGCGCCCTCGGAAGCCAGGAATGCGACCACCGCAGCAAGCTCTGCCGGCGCACCCATACGACGAGCCGGGATCGCCGCGGTGAGTCGCTCGGTTACGGCTTCCGTGGTCTCGCCCGTCTCCCGCGCCCGTCGCTCCATCAGGTCGCCTGACCGCTGGGTCTGCATATACCCTGGACACAGCACGTTCACCGTGACTCCGTCGGCCGCGACCTCGTCCGCGAGGCACTTGGCGAACCCAAGCACACCGGCCCGGGCCGTCGTCGACAGGACGAGGTCACCGAGAGGCTGTTTGGCGGCCACGCTGGTCAGACACAATACTCGTCCCCAGCTCCGTGCGCGCATGCCGGGGACCGCAGCGCGGCAGAGCGTCACGGTGGAGAGGAGATTCAAGTCGAGTGCCCGCTGCCAATCGGCATCGGCGAGCTCGGTCGCGCGGCCAGCCGGTGGACCGCCTGCGTTCGCGACGAGAATGTCGAGCCGCCCGAAGCGTACCTCGACGTCGGTGACCAGCCGCACGGCCTGATCCGGCACGCTGACGTCGGCGGCAAACCCGGCAACTTGCGAGGGGGCGCTCCGGCCGATCCGCTGCACGGCGCGCTCGAGCCGGGCGGCGTCACGTCCGTTCAGTGCCACGCGGCATCCTTCGCCGGCGAGCGTCTCCGCGATGGCTAGTCCGAGTCCGCTCGACGAGCCACACACGAGTGCGACGCGGTCAGTGAGATGGAGGTCCATGTGTCAACTCCACTGAAGTCGAGGCACTTTCGGCCGTGATGCGGTGTTCCAGTACGGGACGCGGCGGAGCGGAATGTGGTCCGCACGAACGGCACCAGCAAGCTGCCGGGACAGTCATTGCGCCGACCGCGTGCTGGTTCGATATATAACCACGCGATCTCACGGAACAGGACCGATGCCGGTAACCCGACGCGACTTTGTCACCCAGTCCTCCCTCGCGCTCACCGCGCTGGCGCTGCCACCGTCTCGCTTCGGTACGGTCGGTGCGCAGCGCGTGCAGGGCGGTGACCCGCTCGCAAAACAGTTGTGCATGCTCGCACTCGATGCAGCGCGCGGCGCGGGAGCGCAGTATGCCGATGCCCGCGTCGTGGCCATGCGGCGGCAGGTTGTCAGTGCGCTGGGGGAGCAGCCCGGACCCCCGGAGGAGACGGAGGACCTCGGCTTCGGCGTCCGGGTGCTCGTCGACGGGGTGTGGGGGTACTCGTCAGGTCCCGACGTTGCGCGCCGGCAGGCGTTCCGACTTGCTCAAGAAGCCGTGGATCAGGCTCGAGCGACCGGTGCCGTCCGGCAAGACATTCAACTCGCTCCCATCCTCGCCAATCCCGACGGGGAGTGGCGCTCGCCGATCCGCGTCGATCCCTTCGACATTCCGCCCGAGGACAAGCTCGAGCTCCTCGTGGGGGCAAACACGGAGGCATTGCGGGTGCGTGGGGTGCAGTCGGCTAGCGCGACGATCACGTGTATGCGCGTCACCACCACCTTCGCGAGCACCGCCGGCAGCTTGCTCGAACAAACCGTCTATCGGACGCATCCATCCATGGTTGTTACCGCGTCCGATGGAGAGGTGGTCGTGTCGCGGACCTCCTCCGACGTCGCGCCTGCAGGGCTCGGCTACGAGCACGTCCATGCTGCGGATCTTCCTGGCCGGGCTGCCGCATGGGCGGACGAAGCGCTTGCGCTGGTCTCCGCCCCACCGGTCGAGGCGGGCAGCTACGATGTCGTGCTCATGCCGTCCATGCTGGGCCGGGTGATCCACGAGACGATCGGCAGGGCGGCGGAGCTGGACCGGGCGCTGGCGCACGGCGAGGGTGGGGAGGTCACGTCCTTCCTCGCGCCTCCGGAACGAATGCTGAATGCGTTCCGATTCGGTCCGGAGTTCATGAACGTGCAGGGGGATCGCACGCAGCGCGGTGCGCTGGCGACGGTCGGCTGGGACGACGAGGGAGTCCCGGCCGATGCCTGGTCCCTGGTGAAGGACGGGCTCCTCGCCGACTACCATACCACCCGCGCGACTGCCTCCCGCATCGCGGAGTACACCGGCATCGAACAGTCCCACGGGTGCGCCGACGCCGAGTCGTGGCGATTCCCACCGCTGCTGCGTATGCCCAACGTGTCGCTGCTACCCGGTGAGGAAGGGCATACGGCGGACGATCTCGTGGCGGCGACGGAGCGGGGTCTGCTCATCGAGGGCCATGGACCGTTCGTCGTCGGTCCGCAGGGACTCGAGTTTCGGATCGCTGGACAGTGGGCTCGCGTGATCCGAGACGGCGCGGTACGCGAGCCCGTGCGCCTTGCCGCCATCGAGGGACGGAGCCCGGATTTCTGGAATTCGCTGGACATGCTGGGAGGGCCCGATACCTACGCTCTCACGGGTATCGTAGATGAGCCCAAGGGCGATCCGGCGCAGCGCAGCTCGGCGAGCCACGGCTGCCCGGTCGCGCGCTTCCGGAACGTGCAGGTCGTCGCGGTGAGCGGCTGACGGGCCGGCAGGGCGCATCCTGCGCGGAACGTCAGTTCAGGCGGTCGTCGCCGGCCAATCGCGTGGCTATGAGTCCGCGGCCGGCGCCGTCATGGATCCGCTCGAGATGCCAACCAGCGTAGTACGCTTTCACGGTCTCCGGTCCCACGGTGATCGTGTCGCGTCCCGGAACCGACGGCAGGAGACAGTGGATGCCCCCGACCGGTGTCCGAGAGACCACGTGCTGCAGGAAGGTCTCGCGATCGGCGGGCTCGGAGCGCGCGAGACTGCCCGGGTCGAGCAGGGTCAGCGCCGGTCGCACGTCCGGCATCCAGCAGCCGAGGCTCACCACGAAGGCGTCGACGCGAGACGAGAGCGCCTCGCCAGAGGCGCGCGTCTCGAGTCCCTCCACAATCGCCACGTCGGCAGCGACGAAGGTCACGGACCAGTCGTGCGCGGCGAGCAGTAGGCCGTACGGCGCGGCTGCGGCACCGACAACGAGCGCCGGTCCATCGGGAGCCACACTGCCGACGAGTTCGACGGCGGCTGAGCGCGGATCGAGGCCCCAGTGCGTGGGCTCGCGCTGCGCGCGGCGTAGCTTGAGGTGGCGGGTACGCCAGCGGCGGTAGCTCGGCAGGTTCAGGCGCCGAATGATGAGGCGATCCACATGCTCCAGCATCAGCACCTCGGTGAGCAGCAGCTGCTCCTCGGCGCCGGCTTCCAGTTCCCGCACGGCCTCATCGGCGATTTGCAGGAGCTCCTCGCGCGAGATCTGCTGCTTGAAGTCCTCGATCCGCTCGAGAATGAACTCGCTGTACTCCTGCCGTAGCGATCGCTGCGGCTGTGGCCTGCCGCCGTGAGGGCCGGGTAGCGTCAGCACGGCTCGACGTGCACGATGACTTCGTGGAATCCGAGATCATGACGCAGCGTTGCCTCGACCGCGTCGGCGATCTCATGGGCAGCCTCCACGGTCGCTCTCCCGTCGACGGCGACGGTGAGCTCGGCGAAACGACGCTCCTGCGTGCCCCGCGACCGGATATCGTAGGCTCGCACCACACCCTCCACCGTTTCCGACAGCTCTCGGATATCATCGGGCGGCACTACCAGCTGATCGACCAGGTCGGGCACCGACCGCGCCACGATGCGGTAGGCCAGCACGACGATGAGGCCGGCGACCCCGAGCGCCATGAGCGGATCGACGATGCCGAATCCGTAGCGGCCGGCGACGACGCCGATCAGCACGCCGATGGTCACGAAGACGTCGGCGCGCGTATGGGCGGCGTCCGCTAACAAGATTGCGCTCCCGAGTGCCCGCCCTCTGTTGGTCTCATACGTCGTCACCGCGATGTTGATGCCGAGCGTTCCCGCCAGCACGGCCAGCTCGAGATTGGTGATCTCGAGCTGCGGGCTTCCAGCCTTCAGGCGGCCGATGGCGTTTTCAACGAGCTCGAATCCCGTGATCGAGAGGAAGACGACGATCGCGAGAGCCCCGAGCGTTTCGAACTTCTCGTGCCCGTACGGGTGGTCCTGGTCGGGCTCGCGTGCCGATATCCAGATCACTGCGAGCGCGAGCACATTGTTCATAGCGTCGACGGACGAGTGTACCGCATCGCCGAGGACGCCGAGTGAGCCTGAGCGCAGGCCGATGACGAACTTGGCCCCCACGACGACGAGGTTGGCGACGAGGAGGCCGAGCAGGACGCGCCGGACCTGCGCGTTGCGGTCGCGTTCCGCGACGCGGGACTGCGGCATGACAACCAACCTCGCTCTCCCCGTCTTCGATTGTCAACGGCACGAGCACTGCAGTGCTCACTCCAGCGAACGCAACAACACGCCCTTGAGGTAGCCGGTCTCCGGCACGGTCAGCAGCTCGGGGTGGTCCGGGGCTTGGCCAACGTACCGTACCACACCGAGGCGACGGCGGCTGTCCGCCGCGGCGTCCGCCAGCATGGTGGTGAATCGCTCCCGTGAGACGTGGTATGAGCAGGAGCAGGTCAAAAGCAAGCCCCCCGGCGCGAGCAGACGCATCGCGCGGAGGTTGATCTCCTTGTAACCGCGCAGAGCCCGCTCGACCGACCCACGCGCCTTGGCGAACGCTGGTGGGTCCAGCACGACGGTGTCGAACTGCTCACCCGTCTGCTCGAGTCGGCGCAGGTGGTCGAACGCGTTCGCTTCCACCCAGTGGATCGACGATCCTGCGGGGTTCCTGTCGGCGTTGGTTCGGGCAACGGCGAGAGCGGCGCTGCTCGAGTCGACGGCCTGCACGCTCTGCCCGCGCGCGCTCATATGGATGGCGAACAGACCGTGATAGGTGAACACGTCGAGGCACCGTCCCGTGGCGACAGCCCCCATGAGCAGACGGTTGTCGCGTTGGTCGAGGAACGCACCCGTCTTCTGGCCCTCGCGAGGTCGCACGCCAAAGCGAACGGTGCCTTCGCGGACGTCGATCTCGTCGGGCGGGGAGCCTGCGGCGGCGGTGATCTCGAGCGGCAGGCCCTCGTGACGTCGCACGGACGTATCGTTGCGCAGCAGGACTGCGCTGGGACGAAGCACGTCGTGGATGGCCTCGAGCACGTCGGCTCGGACCGCCTCGAGTCCGGCGGAGAGCAACTGGGCCACGATCAGATCACCATAGCGATCCACGACGAGTGAGGGCAGGGCGTCCCCTTCAGCGTGCACGACGCGATACGCCGTCGAGTCGATCCCGAGCGTGACCCGTCGCGCGGCAGCCACGCACAGTCGCCGAGCCCACCACGAGGGATCGACGACATCGCCCGGTGGGGCAAGGTAGCGCACGCGGATCTCGGAGCGCGGGCTCCACAGGGCCGTTCCGAGTGCCGTACCGCGCTCATCCACCAAGGAGACGAGCCCAGCCTGTCGGTCGCCGCTCCTGATGTCGCTGCGATAGACCCACGGGTGTCCCCGGCGCAGGCGCGCGACGCCACGCCGTCCGACGACTACCGTCTCCGCACGGTCGCTCGTCCGCGTCACGGGAGGTGAATCACGGCGCTATGTTTCCGCACGTGGATCTCTCTGAGACGAGGCGAGTACTCATGCACGACGAGTTGCGGCTCCTTGCGATCGCGGGCCCGCCACTCGTGCCGCTTGACCGCATCGTCGATGCCTGCTTGGCTGCAGAGGAAGGCGGTACGACCGCCGTGCAGCTCCGAGTCAAGGACGTCCCGGCCTCCGTGTTGCTCGAGACCGCCGATCTGCTCCGCCGCCGACTGTCGATTCCCCTTTGGATCAACGATCGGGCCGACGTCGCACTGGCGGCCGGGGCGCGGGGTGTGCACGTGGGGGGGGAGGACATCACACCCGATGCAGTGCGCGACTTTGCCGGCTCGAAGCTCGCGATTGGTGTATCGGTCGGCGATGCGGCCGAGGCCGAGGCTGCGCGCGCGACCGTCGTCGACTACTGGAGCGTTGGGGCCATCTATGCGACCTCCACCAAGCCGGACGCCGGGTCGCCCATCGGCATCGGCGGGTTTCGCCGGCTTGCGGTACTGGCCCCCCGGGGCCTGCCCGTCATTGCCATAGGCGGTATCACGGAGGTGCGACTGCCGGACGTTCTCGGCGCTGGTGCTCAGGGCGTTGCCGTCAGTCACGCGATCTTCGGGAGTTCAGACATCGCGACCGCCGCGCGCTGCCTGCGAGGCGTCATCGACGAGCACCGTTCCGCGTAGCCTCTGTCTGCGGCCGCTCCCCTCCACGGATACGGGCGATCGTGCGGAGATGCTCGGCGTACGTACGGGAGAAGACATGGAGGCCGTCCTGACGGGCGACGAAGTAGAGAAACGACGTCTTGGCCGGATGCAGCGCGGCCGCAATACTCGCTGCCGTCGGTGAGCCGATCGGGCCGGGCGGCAAGCCATCGATGAGATACGTGTTGTAGTCGGACGGCGTACGGTAGTCCCGCTCGTACAGGCGCCGCCGCTCACCCAGCGCATAGATCACTGTGGGATCGGCCTGCAGCCGCATGCCGCGTTGCAGGCGGTTTGCGTACACGGATGCCACGTAGCGGCGGTCGACGTCGTGCCGGACCTCCCCCTCGATGATGCTCGCGAGTGTGACGATGGCGTGCCGAGTCATCCCGCGCTGGGCCGCATCCCTGTCCCAGCGGCGCTGCCAGCGCTGCTCGAACTCCGCTGCCATCTGCCGGACGACGTCCCGTGCCGTGGCGTCAGCTCGGACGTAGTAGGTCGAGGGATAGAGGTAGCCTTCGAGGGTCGACGCGGGGACCCCGAGCGCCTCGCGGAGGCTGTCGTCCCGAGCGGCGGCGAGGACGCTCTCGGCCGGCAGGGCCAGCTGGATCTCGACGGCGCGAGCGATCTCGGCGAGGGTGAGTCCTTCGGGTATCGCCAGTCTCCGCAGCGCCGGGCGCCCGGAGACGAGGATGCTGAGGAGACGACGGGGCGAGGCGCCACGAGGGAGATCGTAGGTACCTGCCTGGACGGCCCGTCCCTTTCCCGAGATCGTGGCGTAGAACCGGAACAGACCGGGGGATTCGACGAAACCGCCGGTGTGGAGCGACTCGGCAACCGCATGGAGCGTGGCACCCCGCGGAACGGTGAACGGCTCCGTGGGGAGTGGGGAATCCTGCGACGGGTCGGCGCAGGCGAGGACTGCGGCCAGCAGCAGGAGCGGGGGATGGCGTCGCGTCACCGTCGGGTGTCCAGATAGCTTTGCAGGAGCGTCGTTGCGGCCAGCGGATCGACGTCGGCCTTGCGGTTGCGGAGGCCGCCGCCCAACTCGCGGATGGCGCGCAGTGCCCGAGCGGTGGTCATCCGCTCGTCCTGGAACGCGACGGGAAGACCCGTCTTCTCGGCGATGCGACCGCCGATCCGTCGAGCTGCGCGCGCCCGCTCGTCCTCCACACCTTCAGGGGTGAGCGGAAGGCCGACGAGGAGCCCGCTGGGTTGGTGCTCCTTGAGGTACGCGCGCAGCGCGGCGAGCGGGAAACGCCGTCCCGCACGGCGATGCAGGGTGCCGAGCGGATGGGCGAGGCGTTGGTCGGGGTCGGAGAGCGCGAGTCCGATCCGCTTCTCACCGATGTCGAGGGCGAGGATGCAACCGGTACGGGGCAGAGCGACGGGTGTGAGCGCAGCCTCGTCACCGGCAGCGCCCGTCGATCCGCCGCCCGGCCGCTCCGTCATCCTTCCTGCATCGTCGCGAAGAACTCCTTGTTCGTCTTCGTGCGCTTCATCCGCTCGAGCAGGAACTCCGTGGCCTCGACGGTAGGCATGTCGGCCAGGAAGTTCCGCAACAGGTAGATCTTGTTCAGGTCGTTGGGCTCGAGCAGCAGCTCCTCCTTCCGTGTGGAGCTCCGCTGGACGTCGATAGCCGGATAGATCCGGCGGTCGGCAATACGCCGGTCGAGCACCAGCTCCATATTCCCGGTGCCCTTGAACTCTTCAAAGATCACCTCGTCCATCCGACTCCCAGTCTCGATGAGCGCGGTCGCGATGATCGTGAGTGAGCCGCCGCTGTCGATGTTGCGGGCGGCGCCGAAGAAGCGCTTTGGCTTCTGGAGCGCGTTGGCGTCCACGCCGCCCGACAGGATCTTGCCGGAATGTGGGATGACCACGTTGTGGGCCCGCGCAAGCCGGGTGATCGAGTCGAGGAGGATCACCACGTCGCGTCCGTGCTCCACGAGGCGCCGCGCCTTTTCGATCACCATGTCGGCCACCTGGACGTGTCGGTCGGCGGGCTCGTCGAACGTCGAGGCGATCACTTCTGCGCCCTGCACATTCTCCTCCATGTCGGTGACCTCTTCGGGGCGCTCGTCGATCAACAGGACGATGAGTTCCGCCTCCGGATGATTCAGCCCGATGGAGTTCGCGATCTTCTGCAGCAGGATCGTCTTTCCCGCCTTGGGCGGCGATACGATCAGGCCACGTTGGCCGAATCCGACCGGCGTGAGCAGGTCCATCACGCGCATCGACAGGTCCACGTCGTCGCGCTCGAGCGTGATCCGTCGATTGGCGTACCGTGGCTTGAGATTGTCGAACGCGATCCGGTGCTTGGCCTTCTCCGGATCGTCGAAGTTGACCTTCTCGACTTTCAGAAGGGCGAGATACCGCTCACCCTCCTTCGGCGGCCGCACCTGGCCAAGGACCGTGTCGCCCGTGCGGAGATCGAACCGCTTGATCTGACTCGGGCTGACGTAGATGTCGTCCGGACCGTACAGGTAGTTCCAATCCTGACTGCGCAGGAATCCGTACCCTTCCGGCAGGATCTCGAGGACGCCTTCTCCCCGAAGGACAGTGTCCGAATCGAGGAGCGACTGTTCGATGCGAAAGATCAGATCCTGCTTGCGGAGGCCGGAGTAGTTTGTGATGTTGAGTTCTTCGGCCAACTCATGTAGCTCGGCGACTGATTTCCGCTTGAGCTCTGCGATGTCCACGGTGGGGTTGTCTCCGTCGAGTTGCTCGACTCTCTCAGAGAGGCCAGCCAGGGTTGCGGGCGCGGTGACCGACGCGAGGGTGAGACAGTCGTTTTAGGGGATCGTTGCTGGGTGTGCAGGTGCGGTAATCATACGGGCCGCCCGCAGGGGCGTCAAGAGGTGACGTGAACGAAGTCAGGCCGTACTTGCGCTGGTGGCGCACGATCCTCACCCGCGACCGGGAAGTCATCGAAGCCCTCGTCGACCCGCTCCATGAGGGGCCATCGGCCGAACTGCGCGAGGTGCTGGCGCACTGGCCCGGGCTGTACTACTGGTCGCAGGAGCGTGGGGAACGCCGGTTAGTGCTCATCCGACGCACCGTTCCCGACCAGCGCGAGCGCTGGTGGCTCCACGGCCTGCTGTTCGTCGTCACGTTCGCGACGGTGTGGATGGGTGGGGCCTACCTCGCGAGCGGCTCGCTCCCGCTGGATCTGCCGTTCACGACCGACTGGCGCCGCCTGGGCGATCTTCTGGAGAGCTTCGCTGGAGGCTTCGCGGCGCTGCCGCCCGGTGCGGACTTCGCGATGGCCCTCATGGCGATCCTCCTTGCCCACGAATCGGGGCACTACCTGCGCGCCCGTCGCTATGGCCTCAACGCGTCGCCACCCTACTTCCTGCCGGCACCGCCCCCCCTACTCCCACTGTTCTTCGTGGGGACGTTCGGAGCGTTCATTCGGCTGCGGCATCCGGTGGTCGATCGGCGCCAACTCATGGATGTCGGAGCTGCAGGCCCGTGGGCCGGGCTCATTATTGCCCTGGTCGCGCTCGTCGTGGGCCTCCAGCACTCGCACGTCGTTCCCGAGATCGGCCCGTCCGACCAGTACATCCTCCTGGCGGCAAACTACCGGATGTACCTCGGTAGTTCCCTGTTGCTCGATCTCGTGCGACACGCTGTCGTGGGGGAGGGAACCGTGTTGCTGCATCCCCTGGCCTTTGCGGGCTGGCTCGGGCTCTTCGTCACGATGTTGAACCTGCTCCCGCTCGGGCAATTGGATGGAGGACATGTCTTGTACGCCCTCACGGGCGAGCGCCAGGCGGCGCTGAGCACCGTGGCCTGGTTTGGACTCGTGGCTCTGGGGTTTCTCGTGGGGCGAGAGGCCGGGCCGCTCACGGCGTGGTTCTGGTGGATCTGGGCTGTCGTGATCCTGCTCTTCGGACAGGGGCGGGTACGGCATCCCAACATCCTGGACCGGCACCGTCCGCTGCCGCGACGCTATCAGTTACTCGGATGGGCGACGCTGGGTTTGTTCGTGCTGACCTTCACGCCGGTCCCGATCTACTACGTCTGAACCGTCCGCTCCGCTCGCTCCTGAAGGTCCGCGCTGGGTGTGGCACCACTGCGCCAGAATGCTGCATGCGGCGAACGGTGCAATCCGGGATGCCACGCCGGACTATTGCGTAAGTGCTAGGGATGTATATATTTGCGCAAACCAACGCGCGAGTTCCCATGCCGGGAAGCCCGGTTCGCTACGGCGCACCGCAGCCCTCCGACCCGATCATCCACGAGTTGCCCCCGCTGAAGTTCGAGGGCGAGATGGTGCCGGTGTACGTGGAAGTGCATCGGACGGAGGACGGTCTCTGGCGCGGACGGCTCCTGTTCGGCGCGCCCGAGGCGGGGGCAGGCTCGTGCACCGCCGAGATCTTCTGTGCGGTCAACGAAGCGGAGTTCTGGGAGTGCGTGCACGATCTGCGTGAGCATCACCTGCGCGATCTCTATCGGTCGGTGCGGGAGCACTAACGGTTTCGCCCCTCCTCCCAGCAACCTGAGATAAGCGATCCCTTATCGGTCGCGCGGCGCGCCTCTTGCTGCGAACTGACCATGCTATGACCAAGCCGTAACCCGATCCGCTTGACGCCCCTCCGAGCGAGGCGCAAGTTGACCCGGGGAATCCGGTGCTCGTTCCCGCTTCCGAGCACGTAGTCCGAGGAGCCGTAGTCATGAGTGCACCTCCGATCCCGAGTGCGCGCGCGCTGGCACGAACGAATGGCGTGGGAGGGCTCGCGTTGAGCCTCGTGCTGAGCGTCGCGGCGTGTGCGCCTGGTGCCGCACCCGCAGTCTCACCGAGCGAAATCCCTGCACTTGAGCAGCGTCTTGCGGCCGACCCGGATGACGGCGACGCGCTGCTCCGCTATGCGGCGGCGCTGTATGCGGCCGGCCGGTGCGATAGTGCCCGCACGGTTGCCCAACGCGGCATGGCGATCGAGCCAGGTGACGCGCTCGGCCCACTCGTGAGCGGCCAGTGCCTCGAGCGTGCCGGCGACTACGACGGGGCCGTAGAGGCATACGGAGCCTATCTGGCTGCGCACGCCGAGCACCGAGGGGCAGCTGCGGTGCGCGCCCGCCTGTCGGTGGCACGGCGCGAGCGCGCCATCACTCGTGCCCGTCGTGCACTGGCCGAGGAGTCCGATGTCACCCGGCAGCCAGCGGAGCCGACAGCTCTGGCCGTCCTCCCGGTCGACGTGGTCGGAGACTCGGTGTACCGCCCGCTCTCGCGAGGCCTCGCGGAGCTCATGACGACCGACTTGGCGCTCCTGCAGCGATTCCGGATGGTCGAGCGACTGCAGGTGGGTGCGCTGCTGCACGAGATGGAACTCGCAGACGCAGGTCGGGTGGATGAGGCGACGGCCGCGCGCGTCGGCCGCCTGCTGCAGGCGGGCCGCATGGTACAAGGGCTGGCTGCCATTCCGCCCAGCGGAGCTACCCAGCTCGAGGTGGCGGTCGTCATGTCAACTGGGGAGGTGACGGCGCCGGCCCAGCAGAGCGGCAGGCTGGAAGACCTGCTTCGAATGGAGAAGGCAGTCGTGCTCGAGCTGGCACGTCAGATGGGGTACGAGCTGTCCGAAGCGGAGCGGCAGCTTCTCCTCGAGAGTGGTACCCAGAACCTCGCCGCATTCCTTGCCTACTCGCGTGGGCTGGAGGCAGAGGATGCGGGTGATTACCGGGCTGCCTCGCAGCATTACGCTGAGGCGGTCCGCACCGATCCGGGCTTCCAGGCGGCGCGGGAGGCGTACCAGACGGCGGTGACGGTACCCGACGTGCTGCAGGCGGAGCCGGGGGCAGTGTCGGTATTGGCGAGCGAACCCCCACCGCCGCCTCCGACCGACCAACTGGTCGCACCGGTAGTCGCCGACCCGCTCTCGTCCGCTGTCATCGACGTGGCCTCGACCCAGATCGAAGCGGTTTCCCCGACGACCGCTCCGGTGACCACGGGCACGACGACGACGGCGTCCCAGCCGCCGCCAACCATCGTCGTTATCCCGCCGACGCCGCTCAGCGGAGTCGTGCGCATCGTCTTCCGACTGCCATGACACGCGCTGCCATAGGGTTCGTCCTGCTGGCGTCGGCGTCGACGGCGCTCACCGCGCAGCCGGACGTTCGGGTATCGGCGTCCGGGTCGGCCGAGAGCTATGGCTTTGACCCTGAATTCGCCTTTTCGAGGGTCACACAGTTCGCGGTGCCGGTCGGGATCCAGGCCAGCTTCGGCAACGTGGTCGACGTGACACTCTCGACGGGATACCTCAATGTCGCGCTCACGAGTCGGGATCCGCAGCAGCTGGCTGATCAAGATCTCAGCGGGGCGCTCGACACCGAGATCCGCCTCGGATGGCACGTCGTTCCGCGGCGGGTCATTGCCTTCGTGACGGGAGCACTGCCGACCGGGACGGAGACCGTTTCGCAGGATCAACTCCCGATCCTCGGAGTGCTCGCAAGTGACGTGATCGGGTTCCGCGTCCCCATCCCCGGCTCCGGCGGTGGGGCCGGCGGCGGGTTTGGCGCCGCAGTTCCGCTCGGCGTGTCCTGGTCGGTGGGGATCGGCGGTTCGGTCCGGGTGCCGTTTGCATATCAGCCGCTCACGGGTGTCGGCGACGAGATCAAGCCGGGCACCGACGTTCGGTTCCGCATCGGTGTTGAGGGTCCCCTGGCTCGCCGAACGTATTTGCGCGTGGCCGGTATGTTCGCGCGGCAGGGAGACTACCAGGTGGCCGACACCGGCCGCACCAGCGTCGGCAATCGGATGACGGGGCACGTCTCGCTGAATCAGGGACTGGGAACCGGTGCGCTCACGGTGTATGCGTTCGACGTGTTTCGTGGATCCGCCGAAGTGGTGGGAGCGTCGGTTCTTCCTCGCGGCAACCTGCTCGGGGCGGGCGCCCGATACGAACTGCCGCTCGGTACCCGAGTCACCGCGATCCCACGGGCGGAATTCCGGCTGTCCGATCAGGCAACGCCCGAGGATGACGCGCTGACCAAGGCCGGTAGCAGCGTCAGATTCGGCGCCGATGTCGAGTTCGACGTCAACGGGCCATTGCGTATCGTGGCGCAGGGCGACGGTCTGTTCGGGTCCCTGAGGCCGGGTGACGTAGCTGGCGAGCTGGTCGACGTGAGTGGGTGGCGTGCGGGGGTATTTCTCGAGTGGAGGCCCTGAACTCGGGTCATACGCCGCTGCTCCTGTACCGCTGAGCGCCGCCGGACCGAGCGGGCATGACCTTCACGAGCACCGTCGGGGCTGCACCTCCAGTCGATCTGCGCACCGCAATCAGGATGGGTGTCGCCGCTGATGGCGGCCTCTTCCTGCCCAGCCGCATCGATCCACTCTCCCCAGAGCAGCTCGCGGCACTCGTCGGGCGTTCCCTCCCCGATATCGCCACCCTTGTCGCTCCGGCTCTCTTCGGAGGGGAAGGCATTCAGGACGTCGTGGCTGGTGCAAGCCGAGCGGCGCTGAACTTCCCCGTGCCGCTCGTCCGCCTCTCGGAGCACACCCTCGTACTGGAGTTGTTCCACGGACCGACACTCGCCTTCAAGGACGTGGGCGCCCGTTTCCTCGCGCAACTGCTCGGGGCGACCCGTACGCCCGGTGAGCACATCACCGTGTTGACGGCGACCTCGGGGGATACCGGCGGAGCCGTCGCGAACGCGTTTCACGGGATGCGGGATACCCGTGTGGTGATCCTCTATCCGTGGGGTCGCGTGAGCGAGCTCCAGGAGCGTCAGTTCACCACTTTGGGGGGCAATGTGGAGGCGGGCGCTGTTGACGGTACCTTCGACGACTGCCAGCGACTCGTCAAGACGGCATTCGCAGACGGCGAGCTCAGGAGCCGACATGGGCTCACGTCCGCCAACTCCATCAACCCCGGTCGCCTGCTGCCGCAGGTATTCTACTACCTCTACGCCTGGGCACAGCTCCCCTCGGGCGTTGGCGAAATGCTGGTCTCCGTCCCGTCGGGCAACTTCGGCAATCTCACCGCCGGGCTCATCGCCCGACAGCTAGGCCTCCCCGTTCGGCACTTCGTGGCCGCAACCAACGTGAACGATGTCGTGCCGGAGTACCTGCGCACCGGCCGCTTGCGCCCGCGCCCCTCTGTCCAGACCGTTTCGAGCGCGATGGATGTCGGCGACCCCAGCAACCTCGAGCGGATGCTCGCACTGTACGGGGGCAGCCTGGATCGACTACGGCGTGACGTATCGACCCGCGCTTTCACCGATGATGAGACGATAGATTGCATCGCATCGACGGAGCGCCGTTATGGGTATCTACTCGATCCACACTCCGCGGTGGGCATGCTCGGACTTGAGGCGGAGCGTGCAGCCGGCTCGACGGGCACGGGGATCACGCTTGCCACGGCGCACCCCGCCAAGTTCCCAGACGTCGTCGAGCGCGCGATCGGTCGCTCCGTCCCCCTACCGCAGCAGCTCGCACAGCGTGTGCAATGTCAGGGCGATGCGCATCGGATGCCACCCTCGTCGGATGCCTTGCGTGCCTTGCTCGATCGTTCCTGAGCCGGCGGAGTCGCTCGGCCCCTAATCCTGCAATGCATCTCGGAATTCGTTACCCCGGCTGCCGGACCTGCGTCTCTTGGCTGGACGGAGGGGCAACACACACTCGCACGGAGGAACGCATGCGCAGGATCTCTCTCGTCGTCACCGGACTGGCTCTCTGGGTCGTCACGGCAGCCGGCGCGCAGCAGCAGCAACAACAGCAACAGCAGCAGCAACAACAACAGATGCAACAGCAGGTACAGCAACAACAGCAGATGCAGCAGCAACAGCATCAGATGCAGCAGCAGGGGCAGATGCACCAGACCCGGATGACGGAGCAGGTCCGGGCGATGCAGCAGCAGATGGAGCAGGTCGTGGAGCAGGTTCACGAGATGAACCAACTCATGGAGCGCAACCAGGTGCGGTCGGAGTACCGCCACATGGGACAGCAGATGGCAGAGACCGCGCAGCAAATCCGTGAGATGGTGCGCAATGTGGAACGGGTGAATGCGACGGCCTCTGCGGAGCCCGGAGGTACAGAGCCCGAAGCGCGGGTCCGGAACATGGAGCAGCTGCAGGAGCGGCTGAAGAACATGATCCAGGAGATGGAGCAGGCGCAGCAGGCGCTGCGGGAGATCGCGATCCCGTGATGCGACCGCGCTGGCTCGGTGTGGCCGCATTCGTCGTAGTCACGCCGGCCGCCTCGGCCCAGCAGCTCCACTATGAGGGCGCTCTGTCGCTCACCAGCGGGACGTACCTGTTCACGGAACGCACAAACAGCTGGACGTTGTCCACCGGCCTCGCGTTCGCCGCGGGGCCGGTGACGTTTCGGGCATCGCTGCCGATGTTCGTTCAGAACACGACCCTGCTGACATCGTCGGGAGGCGGACTCGTGCCGACTGGCGGGTCATCCAGTGGGACGGTGGCCGATTCCTCATCTGCACGGCGCGGTCGAGGTGGGACGATTCCGACGGGCGCCACCACTTCCTCCCTGTCCGTGCCGTCCTTGTCTGTTGTCCAGAGCGCCGACGGCACGATAGAAGTCCCAAGTGCCGCTGTGACCGGCTACGCGGCACATGCCGGCGACCCGCTGATCGGCGCGACCGCGGCGGTCAGCTCGGGACGGCTGAGTCTGCTCCTCGGCGCGAGCGCGAAGGTGCCTCTCAACGACAGCACCGGCTACGGAACAGGGGCCTGGGACTTCGGCGGGTCCGGGTCCCTCTCATACCTCTTCGGGCTCACTACGATGATCTCGGTCGATGCGGCGTACTGGGTCATGGGCGACCTCCCCGAGCTCGACCTACAGAACCCACTTCTCCTCTCTGCATCGCTCTCTTTCCTCGGTCTCAGCGGCTGGGGGGTGTCCGGCTCGCTGTCTACTGCGTCGCCGGTGATCGACGGGTACTCCGGCAGCACGATGGTGACGGGTAGTCTCCTACGGGTCGGCAGGAGCCGAAGCCTCGGGCTGAACATCGGCGTCGGGCTCAGTGCGATGGCCCCCGACGTCACCGTCGGCCTGACCTGGCGGATGCAGCTCACAGGGCGCTGACCGTCGAGCGCTCACCTCTCCGATGCGGGCGGCGGGTTGTGACGCGAACCTGCGCCGGGCTGAGCCCTGGCTGCCTGATCAATGTCTTCCGCATGCTCCCGGCTCCCGGAGCGCGCCCGACGGTTGATCTCCTGGCTTCGCACCGCGCCGGGCGTGCATGCCGTGCGCGGCATCTGGGACTGAGCCACGGCGAGTGTACCGTTCTGGCCGTGGCCTGACGTCACGCTCGACCCGCGGTTCCCGGGAACCGGGTGCGGGAGGCTGACCCGGGACCGCTTGCACGCAGCGCCTCACCCCGAGAACATTCGCTGGGCAGATTCGACAACCGCCAGCCGGAAGGAACATGATGGTTCGACGCATCGGTGTGCTGACCAGCGGAGGGGATGCGCCCGGCATGAACGCAGCGATCCGCGCTGTCGTGCGTACGGGCATCGACAAGGGATGGGACGTGTACGGGGTGCGCCACGGCTACGCCGGACTCATCGCCGATACGCTCGTGCCGCTCGGTCGGCGCGACGTCAGCGGGATCATCCAGCAGGGCGGGACGATGCTCGGGAGCGCGCGGTCGCCGGAGTTCAGGACACCCAAAGGCCAGCGTCAGGCCTTGCGGGTACTCAATCAGCATGGAATCGATGCCCTCGTGGTGATCGGCGGCAACGGCTCGCAGCAGGGTGCCCACGCCCTCCACGAGGCCGGATTCCCTGTCGTCGGGGTGGCCTCCACGATCGACAATGACCTGTACGGCTCGGAGATCACCATTGGGGTCGACACCGCCCTCAACATTGCACTCGAGGCAATCGACCGGCTCAAGACCACCGCGTCCTCTCACCAGCGCGCGTTTCTGGTGGAGGTGATGGGACGCGACAGCGGGTACCTGGCGCTGATGGCCGGTATCGCCGGAGGAGCCGAGGCTGTCGTCATTCCCGAGGTGCCTACCGATCCCGATGCGGTCGCAGCGGAGCTGCTGCAGGCCTACGAGCGCGGGAAGTCGCACGCATTGATCGTCGTTGCGGAGGGCGACCAGTACGATGCCGAAACGCTCGCCCAGCACTTCGCCGACCACCGCGACGAGTTGGGGTTCGAGCTGCGGGTCACGACACTCGGGCACGTGCAGCGAGGCGGGATCCCGACGGCGTTCGACCGACTCCTGGCCACTCGGCTGGGCGATGCCGCCACGTCCCAGTTGGCCGACGGGGAGAGCGGTATCCTCGTCGGTACCCTCAAGGGTGAGATGACGAGCACGCCGCTCTCCGAGGTGGTCTCGCGGACCAAGCCGCTCGATCCGCACCTGCTCGCGTTGGCTGAGGTGCTCGCACGGTGAGGACTGGTGTGGCCCGGACTCCGAAAATCTCTCAGAGGATACTGCGTGTACGATGACTCCTGAACCGACCTCCTCAGCAGACCGACATCCGAAGCGGGCACCGGTGATCGCCTTTGCCGATCCCGATGCCAGCGGCACTCCGCCGGCGTCGGGCCTGCCCCATCTCGTCATCGAGCGGGTCATGCCGGCGGTCGATCGAGGGCGGTTTCCCGCGAAGCGGATCGTCGGAGACGAGGTGATCGTGCAGGCGACCGTCTACAAGGAGGGGCATGATCTGCTGATGGGGCGTGTCCGCTATCGGGCGCCCGGATCGGACGGATGGCTTACGGCGCCAATGCGGTACGAGAAGGACTTCGACCGGCTCGTCGGGAGCTTCGTGGCGGCCCGGTTCGGGCGATGGACGTTCACGGTCGATGCGTGGACCGATCGGTGGCGGAGTTGGGTCTTCGAGATCGAGAAATTCCTCGCGGCCCGCGTCGATGTTGCGATGGAGTTGCTGGAAGGCGCCTTGCTTCTCGACGAGGCGGCGGTACGGGCGTCGGCAAGTGAGCGGACCGCACTGCGGCACGCCGCGTCCCGCCTGCGTGACGAGAGCCTCGCGGACGCCGACCGTGCCAATGCGGCCCTCCACCCCGGTATCGCCGAACTGATGAGCGTTCGTCTCCCCGCGCGGGATGCCGTGCGGCATGGTCGCGTGTACACGATCGACGTTGACCGTGAGATCGCCGGAACCGCGGCGTGGTACGAGATGTTCCCGCGGTCCCAGACAACGGATCCCGCTCGTCACGGGACCTTCGCCGATGCGGCCGCCAGGCTCCCAGCCATCGCGGACCTGGGCTTCGACGTCGTCTACTTGCCCCCCGTTCACCCGATCGGCACGACGCATCGCAAGGGTAGGAATAACTCGCTCGAGCCGGCGCCCGACGACCCTGGGAGCCCGTGGGCCATCGGGGGCGAAGACGGCGGGCATACCGCGCTCCATCCGCAGCTGGGCACGCTCGACGATTTTCGAGGTTTCGTGCAGTCTGCTGAGAACGCCGGGCTCGAAGTCGCTCTGGATTACGCACTCCAATGCTCGCCGGACCATCCATGGGTTCGCGAGCATCCGGATTGGTTCTTCATCCGTCCGGACGGCTCGATCCGCTACGCGGAGAACCCGCCCAAGAAGTACGAGGACATCTACCCGATCAACTTCTGGTGCGACGACTATCCGGCTCTCTGGGCGGCGTGCCGCGATGTCTTCCTGTTCTGGATCGAACAGGGTGTGAAGATCTTCCGGGTCGACAATCCCCACACCAAGCCGTTCGCCTTCTGGGACTGGGTCCTCGGCGAGGTGAAGGCGCGCCATCCGGATACCATCTTCCTGGCCGAAGCCTTCACCCGGCCCGCGCGAATGCACGGACTCGCGAAGCTCGGCTTCACGCAGTCTTACACGTACTTCACGTGGCGCAATACGGTTGGAGAGCTTCAGGAGTACCTCACCGAGCTGACCAACCCGGAGGTCGTCGAGTACTTTCGGCCGAACTTCTTCGCGAATACGCCGGACATTCTGCACGCGTATCTGCAACACGGTGGGCGGCCGGCGTTCCGCGTGCGCCTGCTGCTCGCCGCGACACTGTCACCGCTGTACGGCATCTACTCGGGTTTCGAGCTGTGCGAGAACGTCCCGGTCCGCGAGGGAAGTGAGGAGTATCTCCATTCCGAGAAGTACGAGATTCGGGTGCGTGACTGGGATGCCGCGGGGAACATCAACCACGACATCAAGCTCGTCAATCGACTGCGGCGTGAGCACGCCGCCCTCCGGCAGCTACCGAATCTCCGATTCTGCCGTACGGAGAACGCCAAGGTGCTGTGTTATCACAAGTGGTCCGGCGGCGACCACGTGCTCTGCGTGGTCAATCTCGATGCCCATCAGCCGCAGGAGGCGATGGTGTACGTGCCGTTGGATGCCATCGGCCGGGCCGAGGATGAGTGGTACGACGTCGAGGACCTGTTGACGGGTGAGCGGTACACATGGCGCGGCACCCGTAACTACGTGCGGCTCGATCCCGAACGCCATGTCGCCCACGTGCTGCGACTCGACGTGCGGAAGGTCGACGATGAGTGACGGCCGGTGGTACCAGGATGCGGTGATCTACCAGTTACACGTTCGCGCGTTTGCCGACAGCAACGGCGACGGCATCGGGGATTTCCGCGGTCTCACCCAGAAGCTCGATTACCTGCAGGACCTCGGGGTCACGACGCTCTGGCTGCTGCCGTTCTACCCGTCTCCGTTGCGCGATGACGGGTACGACATCGCCGACTATACCGACGTCCATTCCGCCTACGGCACGCTCCGTGACTTTCGCGCATTCCTGCGCGAGGCACACCAGCGCGACCTCCGGGTCGTCACCGAGCTCGTGCTGAATCACACGTCGGATCAGCATCCGTGGTTCCAGCGAGCCCGGCAGGCGCCGGCGGGCAGCCGCTACCGCGACTGGTACGTCTGGAGCGACTCACCGGACCGCTACCGGGACGCGCGCATCATTTTCCGGGATTTCGAGCAGTCCAACTGGTCCTGGGATCCTGTCGCAAAGGCGTACTACTGGCATCGGTTCTACTCGCATCAGCCCGATCTGAACTACGACAACCCCGCGGTGCATCGCGCGGTGACGAAGGCGCTCGACTTCTGGCTCGACATGGGGGTGGATGGACTCCGGTTGGATGCGGTGCCGTATCTGTATGAGCGTGAGGGCACCAACTGCGAGAATTTGCCCGAAACCCACGACTTCCTCAAGAAGCTCCGGCGGCATGTCGATCGGAAGTACCAGGACCGGATGCTCCTCGCGGAGGCGAACCAGTGGCCCGACGACGCTGTCGCCTATTTCGGCGAGGGTGACGAGTGCCACATGGCGTTCCACTTCCCGGTGATGCCGCGTCTGTTCATGGGGATCCACACGGAGGACCGCTTCCCCGTCGTGGACATCCTGGAGCAGACGCCACCCATTCCGGACGGTGCGCAGTGGGCGGTGTTCCTGCGCAATCACGATGAGCTCACGCTCGAGATGGTGACCGACGAGGATCGGGACTACATGTACCGCGTATACGCGCGGGATCCTCGTGCCCGCATCAACCTCGGCATCCGGCGTCGGCTGGCCCCACTGATGGGCAACAATCGCCGGAAGATCGAGTTGATGAACAGCCTGCTCTTCTCGCTTCCCGGCACGCCGATCCTCTACTACGGCGATGAGATCGGCATGGGCGACAACATATACCTGGGCGATCGTAACGGCGTCCGAACACCGATGCAGTGGAGTGCCGACCGTAACGCCGGGTTCTCGCGCTCGAATCCGCAGCGGCTCTTCTTACCGGTCATCATCGACCCGGAATACCACTTCGAGGCTGTCAACGTCGAGGCACAGCAGCACAATCCGCAGTCGTTCCTATGGTGGATGAAGCGTCTGATTGCCCAGCGGAAGCGCTATCCCGTGCTCGGCACCGGGACGATCGAGTTTCTGCAGCCGGAGAACCGCAAGGTCCTGGCGTTTCTGCGGGAGTCCGAGGGGGAGCGGTTGCTCGTGGTCGCGAATCTGTCGCGATTCGTCCAGTGCGCCGATCTGGATCTGGCACGCTTCGACGGCAGCGTACCGGTGGAGGTCTTCGGCCAGACGCGATTCCCGGCCGTCACGAAGGACCCGTACTTCCTCACGCTCGCGCCGCACACCTTCTACTGGCTCGCGCTGGAGGAGGCTGCCGAGGAGGCCGAGCTCGCGCCGGCGGGCACGCGCTTGGCCGTCGTGACTGTGGCTGGTACATGGGAGGAGGCGATCGAGGGGACGCCGGCAGAGCGGCTCGAGCGCGGCCTGATGCGATGGCTGCCACAGCGCCGCTGGTTCGGGGCCAAGGCCCGGGACATCCTTGGCGTGCGAATCGTGGAGACGGTGCGCGTCGAGGTCGCGAAGGAGTCGATCTACCTGACGCTGATCCAGGTGAGCTACACCGAGGGTGATCCCGATGTGTACTTCGTACCGCTGGGGCTCGCGACGGCCGAGGCGGCGGAGGAGCAGGTCGAGAGGGGCACGGCCGTGGCCCGAATCCGATGGAAAGACGGGAGCGAGGTCGGTGTCGTGTACGACGCGGTGACTCACAGTGGCTTCTGTCGCTGGCTGCTCGACACCTTGCCGAGCCGACGCCGGCTGCGGGGGAGAGACGGTGCGGTCACCACTACGGCACTGAAGGCGTTGCGGGACGCACTGAAGCAGTCGGCGCCGGCGGATCTGGAACCGACGCTTCTCGGTCTCGAGCAAAGCAACAGCTCCGTCGTGTTCGGCAGCACCTTCGTGATGAAGCTGTTCCGACGGCTCGACGAAGGTCTGAGCCCGGAGCTGGAGGTTGGTCGGTTCCTCACGACCCGCACGGCGTTCCGGCACGTGCCGGCCGTCGTCGGCTCCGTCGAATACCGACGCGTCGATCAGGAGCCGCTCACGATGGGGGTCGTGCACACCTTCGTGCCGAACGAGGGTGACGCGTGGCGGTACACCCTGGACGCCGTCGACCATTACTTCGAGCGCGTGCTGACGGGCAATGCGGATGGAGGGGCGCCGGTAGAACGACCCGGTTCCGTGCTGTCTGTCGACGTGGCGGAGTATCCGCCGGTCATCGGCGAGATGGTAGGAATCTACCTCGAGTCGGCGCGGCTGCTGGGACAGCGCACGGCTGAGCTGCATGTGGCGCTCGGATCGCGCGACGACGATCCCGCGTTCGCGCCGGAGCCGTTCACCGGACTGTATCAACGGTCGCTCTATCAGTCGCTGCGCTCGAAGGCGGAGTTGAGTCTGACGCTGCTTGGCAAGCGCGTGCGTAGCCTCCCACCGGATGTCCGCGGCATCGGCGAGGCCGTACTGAACGGGCGAGACGCCATCATGACACGGTTCCGCACGGTCACGCAGCGCCAGCTCACCGGCATGCGGATTCGCTGCCATGGCGACTATCACCTGGGGCAAGTGCTCTACACCGGTAGAGACTTCGTCATCCTCGACTTCGAAGGCGAGCCTGCACTCTCCCTCGGTCAGCGACGGCTGAAGCGCTCGCCGCTGGTAGACGTCGCCGGGATGTTGCGGTCCTTCGACTATGCGGCGGAGTCCGCGTTGCTCGACGGCCGCGTGCGTCCGGAGGACGTCGAGACGCTCAAGCCATGGATGGATGAGTGGCGCTACTGGGTGAGTCGCTCGTTTCTCGATGCCTATCGGGAAACGGCGGCTCCGACTGGCCTGCTTCCCCGCAATGTCGAGGACGTGCGTTTGTTGCTGGAGTGCTATCAGCTCGAGAAGGCGTTGTACGAAGTCACGTATGAGCTGAACCACCGGCCCTCGTGGAGCCGCATTCCGCTGCGCGGCATACGCGACCTGCTGCAGGGAAGAAGCGGCGCCACGTGACCGTTGCGTGGGCACTCGATCGCGGCGCTCGGTGCATGCCGGACGGCGGGACGCGCTTCACGGTCTGGGCACCGCGTGCCCGTACCGTTGCGGTACATCTCGGCGAGACGTTGCACGCGCTCGATGCCGGTCCGGAAGGAGTGTACGATGGGATCGTGCCCCGGGTACCACCGGGCACCGACTACACCTATCGACTCGATGGTGGACCAGACCGTCCAGATCCCGTGAGCCGCTACCAGCCGCACGGCGTGCACGGTGCATCACGGATCGTCGCGCCAGATGCCTTCGAATGGACGGACGACGACTGGACGGGACTCGCCATGCGGGATCTCGTCATCTACGAGCTGCACGTCGGGACGTTCACACCAGCAGGCACGTTTGATGGCGTGATCACACGGCTCCCGGAGCTCGCCGAGCTGGGCGTCACCGCCGTGGAGTTGATGCCGGTCGCCGCGTTCCCCGGTACCCGGAACTGGGGCTACGACGGGGTCCATCCCTACGCCCCGCACGTCGCGTACGGCGGTCCTGACGGACTGCGTCGGCTCGCAAACGCTGCCCACGGGGCGGGTATCGGGGTGATCCTCGATGTCGTGTACAACCACCTCGGACCGGAGGGTAACTACCTCGCCGAGTTCGGTCCGTATTTCACCGATCGGTACGACACGCCGTGGGGGGCGGCCATGAACTTCGACGGCCCCGACAGCGACGAGGTACGCCGGTACGTCATCGACAATGCCCTGTATTGGATCACCGAGTACCACCTGGACGGTCTACGGCTCGACGCGGTCCACGCGATCTATGATTTCAGCGCCCGGCATATCCTCGAGGAAGTGACTGCGGCGGTTCACCGTCAGGCTGATGCTCTCGGTCGGTCCGTGCTCGTGATCGCGGAGAGCGACCTGAACGATCCGCGACTGGTTCGGGGAGTCGAGGCCGGCGGATACGGTCTCGACGGGCAGTGGAACGACGACTTCCACCATGCAGTGCATGCCCGGCTGACGGGCGAGCGGAGCGGCTACTACGTCGATTTCGGGCGCACCGCGGACATCGCTGCAAGCCTCACGAATCGATTCGTGCTGGACGGGCGTCCGTCGGTGTTCCGCCGTCGCCGGCACGGCGCTCCCGCCGTGGACGTACCGGCAGACCGCTTCGTGGTGGCGATCCAGAACCACGACCAAGTCGGAAATCGCGCCAACGGCGAACGACTCGGCGCACTCGTCGATCCCCGCCGCCGCCGCCTTGCCGCCGCTCTACTGCTGTGTGCGCCGTACGTTCCACTGCTCTTCATGGGTGAGGAATACGACGAACCGCACCCCTTCCGATACTTCGTGAGTCATGATGATCCGGATCTCGTCGAAGCGGTCCGCGACGGCCGCCGCCGCGAGTTCTCGGCCGTTGCCTGGCGAGACGAAGTGCCGGATCCACAGGCGAAGGCGACGTTCGAGGACTCGAAGCTTGAGTGGGCCCTGCGTACGCGTCCACCGCACGCCCAGCTCTTGGCTCTCTACCGTGACCTGCTCGCTCTCCGCAAACGCGAAGCGGTGCTTCAACCCGGTAGGGCGGAGCTAGCCGGATCGGTCGACGAGCACCGTGATGTGATCGGCGTAGGATTCGCGAGCGAGGGCAGACGTCGTCTGCACGCGTGGTTCAATTGTTCGGAGTCGGAGGTACACGTCGACCTCGGGCGGGAAGTGTCCAGCACCCCCGCCACGCTCGTGCTGGCAACCGATGCGATCTCGTACGGAGGGCAGGGTGGAACGTGCCTGTACGTGACGTCCGGCACGCAGCGGCTTCGTCTTGCTCCGCTCGCCGCTGCGATCCTGCGATTCGAGGAGGACCACCGATGAGAGTCTGGCCAGGCTCCCCGTATCCGCTGGGAGCGACGTGGGACGGCGAAGGAACCAACTTTGCGCTGTTCTCCGAAAACGCCGAGGCGGTCGAGCTCTGTTTGTTCGATGCCCCTTCCGATGCCGGGGAGCGTGAGCGGGTCTCGTTCACGGAGCGCACTGATGGAGTGTGGCACGCCTATCTGCCGGACGTCCGTCCGGGGCAGTGCTACGGATACCGTGTGTTCGGACGGTACGCACCGCACGAAGGGCACCGGTTCAATCCAGCGAAGCTCTTGCTCGATCCGTATGCCAAGGCCGTGAGCGGACGGGTGCAGTGGGAGGAATCGGTATTCGGATATCCCTTCGGCTCGCCCGACGATGCGCGTCCCGATCCGCGGAACAGCGCGAAGGCGATGCCGAAGTGCGTCGTGGTGGAAGAGGAGTTCCATTGGGGCGACGACCGTCATCCACGCGTGCCGTGGAATCGTACCGTGATCTACGAGGCACACGTTCGGGGCATGACGATGCTCCACCCAGAGGTCCCGGAGCACCTGCGGGGTACCTATCTCGGACTCGCGACCGATCCGATCATCGATCACTTGGGCAGCCTCGGCGTCACCGCCCTCGAGTTGATGCCTGCGCACCACTACGTGAACGAACACGACCTGGTACAACGGGGACTCACCAACTATTGGGGATACAACTCCATCGGCTTCCTCGCTCCGGAGGCACGGTTCGCGACCGCGGGCCTCGGCGCGCAGGTGATGGAATTCAAGTCCATGGTGAAGCGCCTGCACCGCGCCGGGATCGAAGTGATTCTCGACGTCGTCTACAACCACACCGCTGAAGGGGACCACCGAGGGCCGACGCTCAGCTTCCGGGGCATCGACAACGCCGCCTACTACCGGCTCGATCCGCACGACCGGCGGCGCTACGTCGACTTCAGCGGGTGCGGCAACAGTCTCAACATGCTGCATCCGCGAACGATGCAGCTCATCATGGACAGCCTTCGATATTGGGTCGCCGAGATGCACGTGGACGGTTTCCGGTTCGACCTAGCCCCGGCGCTCGCTCGCGAGCTCTACGAGGTGAACCGGCTCGGCCGCTTCTTCGACATCATCCGCCAGGATCCCACTCTCTCGCAGGTCAAGCTCATCGCCGAGCCCTGGGACCTCGGTGCTGGGGGGTACCAGGTCGGGAACTTCCCTATCGGCTGGGCGGAATGGAACGGCAAGTATCGGGATACCGTCCGCAAGTTTTGGCAGGGCGCACGCGGTCAGGTGGCCGAGATGGCATACCGTCTCTCCGGCAGCAGCGATCTGTATCAGGTCGGCGGCCGGAGCCCCAACGCGAGCGTGAACTTCGTCACCTGCCACGACGGATTCACCCTCAGAGATCTCGTGAGCTACGAACGGAAGCACAACGAGGCGAACGGCGAGCACAATCGGGACGGGACGGATGCGAACTACAGCCGCAACTGGGGGGTCGAGGGTCCCACCGAGGAGGTGCGGATTCTCCGCCTTCGTGAACGCATGATGCGGAATTTGCTCGCGACGCTCGCTTTCTCACAGGGCATTCCGATGTTGTCGCATGGAGACGAAGTCGGGCGGACCCAGCGTGGCAACAACAACGCGTACTGTCAGGACAACGAGCTGAGTTGGATCGATTGGGACATGACACCCGACCGCCGCGAAATGCTCGCCTTCACGCGTCGGGTGCTCAAGCTTCGGCGGGAAAACCCGGTACTCCGCAGACGCACCTTCTTCGGAGGAGCGCCGGTGACGCGATCGGGGCACAAGGACATCGCCTGGCTGCGTCCCGATGGCGGGGAGTTCACGGACGACGACTGGCATGATCCGCGCGCGCGGGTGCTCGGGATGTTACTCCACGGTCAGGCCACGGACGAGCGTGACACCCGCGGTCGGCTGGTCGTCGGCGAGACGATCTTGGTGCTCCTCAACGGCGGTGGCCGCTCTACGCGCTTCGTGCTGCCGACTGTGCCGGAGCCTGGCACGTGGGTGCAAGAAGTCCACACCGCCCGTCCCGGTCGACGCACGATCAAGGCGGATGCGGTAGCGCTGGTTGCGCATTCGGTGATGCTCCTGCGGTACGAGGAGGCACGATGACTGGAAGACGAACCGATCCGAACCTCGACATCTCCCGCGAGGAGCGGGGGCGACTCCTCACCGGGGAGCATACCGAGCCGCACCGTGTGCTCGGAGCCCACCACACACCTGACGGCCGCGGCACGGTTGTGCGTGCCTTTCACCCCGATGCCACTGCGGCGGAATGTGTCTACGACGGCGTGAGCGCCATGCAGGCACTCGGCGGTGGCCTCTTCGCGACCCGGATCGACGCCGCGCTCCCGTTCCGATATCGGATTCGATTCACCTTTCCATCGGGGGAGACATGGGAGCGGGCCGATCCGTACCAGTTCCTGCCAACCCTCGGTGATCTGGATCTCCATCTGTTCAATGAGGGCACTCACCGGAGGCTGTGGACCCGGCTCGGCGCACATGTCCGGCGGGTCGATGGTGTGGAGGGCGTGAGCTTCGCGGTGTGGGCACCGAGTGCCAGGCGGGTGAGTGTGCTGGGGGAGTTCTGCCGCTGGGACGGCCGGCTGCTGCCGATGCGGCAGCTCGGTAGCTCCGGCGTGTTCGAGCTGTTCGTGCCGGGTGTCGAGCCTGGGGCGCTCTACAAGTTCGAGATCAAGACCGCCGCCGGTGATCTACGGGTGAAGACCGACCCGATGGCCACGAGCATGGAGCAGCCGCCAGGTACCGCGTCACGCGTGTACGCGAGCGAGTACCAATGGGGCGACGATGCGTGGTTGGCGCGACGAGCTCTGGCGGATCCTGCGCGCGAGCCAGTGGCGGTGTACGAAGTGCACCTGGGCTCCTGGGCCCGCCGCCCTGAAGAGGGCAACCGACCGCTCTCGTACCGGGAGATCACCCCGCGACTCATCGACCACGTTCGTCGACATGGCTTCACGCACATCGAGCTTCTCCCCATCGCGGAACATCCGTTCACCGGGTCCTGGGGGTACCAGGTATCGGGTTACTATGCACCGACCGCTCGCTACGGAGAGCCCGACGATCTTCGGTTCCTGATCGATCAGTGCCACCAGGCGGGGATCGGCGTGCTGCTCGACTGGGTGCCGGCCCACTTTCCAAAGGATGACTTCGCGCTGCGGCGGTTCGACGGGACGGCGCTGTACGAGCACGAGGACCCGCGGCGTGGCGAACATCCCGATTGGGGAACGCTCGTCTTCAATTTCGGACGACCGGAAGTCAGCTGCTTCCTACTCTCGAATGCGCTGTACTGGTTGGACGAGTTCCATGTCGACGGACTCCGCGTGGACGCCGTGGCATCGATGCTCTACCTGGACTACAGTCGCAAGGATGGTGAGTGGATTCCCAACCCGTACGGCGGTCGCGAGAATCTCGAGGCCATCGACTTCCTCCGACACGTGAACGCCGTCGTGCGCGACACGCACCCGGGCTGCATCATGGCTGCCGAAGAGTCGACGGCGTGGCCGGGTGTCACGCGGCCTCCGGAAGCCGGTGGGCTCGGGTTCACGTTCAAGTGGAACATGGGATGGATGCACGATACCCTGCAGTATTTCGCCCATGATCCGATCCATCGCCGCTACCACCAGGACGAGCTCACCTTCGCGATGTTGTACGAGCACAGCGAGCGGTTCGTCATGCCGTTGTCGCATGACGAGGTGGTACACGGCAAGGGGTCCCTCTACAGCAAGATGCCCGGCGATCACTGGCAGCGCCTGGCCAATCTGCGGCTGCTATTCACGTACATGTACACCCGTCCGGGCAAGCAGCTGTTGTTCATGGGCGCCGAGTTCGCCATGGAGCGGGAATGGCATCACGATCACAGCATCGAGTGGCATCTCGTTGACGATCCGGCGCGGCGCGGCATGCTGCAGTTTTTCGAGGATCTTGGCCGGGTCTACCGGGAGATGCCTTGCCTCTGGCGAGGCGACCCCGACCCCGAGGGTTTCGCGTGGATCGATTGCGGCGATCGGGAGAACAGTGTCGTCGCCTACGAGCGCCGCGCGGGTGGCGAGTACGCCATCGTTGTCCTGAACCTCACGCCGGTCCCGCGCGATGAGTATCGCATCGGGGTACCGGAACTCACAGCGTACCGGCGGCGTTTCTCGAGTGACGACCGTCGCTACGGCGGTAGTGACGTCGTGACGCACGAGACGGTGGATGCAGAAGCAACACCGTTCCACGGCTTCCCGCATTCGATCGTGCTGCGCCTACCACCGCTCGGCGCCCTCGTGCTCAACCGCGCATGAGCCCGTGAGTCGCGCCGCCGAACTGCGCCGTCTGGCGGATCGGCTCGGCATTGTCCCCTCCTATCGCGACATGGCTGGGGCCGTCCGGGTGACTTCCATCGACACGCAGGAGGCGCTGGCTGCGAGCATGGGCTTCCCGTGTGACGGACCGACCGGTCCTCGAGAGCGGCTGGCCGAGCTCGAAGCGGCGGCGACGAACCGCCTGCTGGAGCCCGTCGCTGTGACCTGGAGCGATGCACCGTCCGTGGCGGTGACCGTGCGGGTTCGCCTCGCCAATGCTGCACCGGGACACATCGAATGGCAGCTACGCCTCTCGCTCGAAGACGGGACGACTGCCACCGTCGTAGGAAGTCGCCACTCGAGGGGGGCTGGTGAGACGGCCCGGATCAGACTGCCGCATCCCCTCCCGTGGGGTTATCACCAGATCGACGGCACCATCCACCTGGACGCACGACGGTACGACGTACATCAGCGGCTGATCGTCGCGCCCAGCTCCTGCCATGCCATCATGGCGACGCTCGGCTCGCAGCGCACGTGGGGGCTCGTCGCCAACCTGTACTCCGTGCGCAGCGCCCGAAACTGGGGTGTCGGGGACATCGGCGACCTGCGTGGTCTCGTGGGGTTGGTTGCGGAGCACGGTGGTGCGTTCGTCGGGCTCAATCCGCTCCATGCGATCCCCAATGCCGGCCACGGCGTGAGCCCGTACTCACCGCTGAGCCGCGTGTTCCGGAATCCGTTGTACGTCGACGTCGCGGGAGTTCCCGAGTGGAGGGACACGGTCGCAGGGCAACAGTCGATGGCCCTGCCATCCCGGTCATACGCGCACGGGGACCATGGCTGGATCGACTACGATGCGGTGTTCGCCGCGAAGCGCGAGGCCCTGCATTCGTGTCACGAGCGATTCGCACACGTCAGTGAGCACCATCCTCACCTCCAGCGGGTGAAGGCGTACGACACATATCGCCGACGGCACTCGAACGCGCTCGAGCCCTTCGCCACCTTCATGGCGCTAGCCGATCGCTTCGGCACCGACTGGCGTGCCTGGCCGCCTCGCTATCGATCGTGTGACAGCGCGGCCGTGGAGAAGTTTCGCCGCGCGCACCACGCGGCGGTGGACAGCCACCGCTATCTCCAGTTCGAGCTGGATCGTCAGCTCGGCAACGTTGGCACAGCTGCCCGCACCTCCCTGGCGGTCGGCCTCTACGGCGACCTCGCGCTTGGCAGCGCACTCGGGGGGGCTGACACGTGGAGTTGGCCCAGTCTGTTCGCGAGTGAGGCACGGTTGGGCGCACCACCTGATGACTACTCAGCGACGGGACAGGACTGGGGGTTGCCACCCCTCCGCCCGCATGCGCTCCGCCAGTCCGGCCATCGGTACTGGATCGATGTGGTCAGGAGCGCAATGCGACACGTCGGAGCGCTCCGCCTGGACCACGTCATGGGTCTCTTCCGACAGTATTGGATTCCCCCGGAGCGCGATGGACGGGCTGGTGCGTACGTGCGTTTTCCGGCGGAGGAGCTCCTCGCCGTGCTGACCCTGGAAAGTCGGCGCAATCGAGTACTCGTCGTCGGAGAGGACCTCGGAACCGTCCCTCGCGGGCTTACGAACTCGTTGCGCCGTCGTGGCATTCTCTCCACCAGAGTGCTCTACTTCGAGCGCGACGCGCGCGGCGCCTACAAGTCGTCGAAGGCGTACTCGGCACGCTCCATCGTCACGGCGACCACGCACGACCATCCGCCCCTCTCGGGGTTCTGGCACGGCAGAGACCTGGATCTCCGGGCGGATGCGGGCTCGCTCGACCGTGCGGAGCTCGAGCAGGCGCATGCTGAGCGGCATATCGCCAGAAGCCGATTGCGCAAACGCCTGGCCGCGGAAGGCTTCCCTGTGGGTGCGGATCCGGCACCGGAGCAGCTGGCAGCCGCAGTGTACGGATTCCTGGCGCGCACACCCGCACCCCTGCTCGGCATCGCACTGGACGATCTCACGGGAGAGACGGTGCCGGTGAACCTCCCCGGGCTCGGCATGGATCGGTACCGATCGTGGAGCCGACGGCTCGGGGTGGCGCTGGAGCACCTGGATCGGTCATCCATCGTGCGGGCCGTCCTGCAGGCGGTGTCGCGCGCAGGGCGCACGTCGAGGTAGCCGTGGTTCGGGCAACGTACCGCCTTCAGCTCCGGGACGGGATGGACTTTCGTCGGGCGCGCACACTCGCGCCCTACTTCGAGCACCTGGGCGTGAGTCACCTTTACCTCTCACCGATCGCTCGTGCCCGCCAGGGCAGCAGTCACGGGTACGATGTCGTCGATCCGAGCACGATCGATCCTGCGCTCGGAACGGAGCAGGACTTCATCGCACTGGTCGCCGAGCTACGCTCTCGCGGCCTCGGTGTCGTGCTCGACATCGTCCCGAACCATCTCGCCACGGGATCCGAGAATCGATACTGGGAAGACGTACTCACGTGGGGCAGACGTTCGGCCTACGCGGAGTGGTTCGACATTCATTGGGAGCGGGGGAAGCGCGTCTTTCTGCCGGTCCTCGGCGACTGGATGCCGCGCGTGCTACAGCGCGGCGAACTGTCGCTGGTGTTCCGTGACGGGCGGTTCCGGGTCGCATACTTCGACGAGACGTTTCCCCTTGCGCCGTCCAGTGTGCCGGCACTCCTCGACGCAACCCTGCACCGGATGGAACGCAGCGGTGTCCAGAGCGACGGCGCATCCCGACTCCGTACGGTCCGCGACCGCATCGCCGGTATGATGAGCCAACGCGCGGATCCGGGCGCGGTCGACGGAGCGGTCGATGCCCTTGGGAACCTCGCTGCGGAGGATGACGGCATCGCAGTGGCACTGCGGGAAACGTGCGCGACGTACGGCCGGAGTGGTACCGGACCGATGCGTGACCTCCTTGCGACGCAGCCGTATCGACTCGCGTACTGGCGCAGAGCTGCGCGCGAGATCAACTACCGCCGGTTCTTCACCATCAGTCATCTCGTCGCCATCCGCCAGGAGCGGGAAGACGTGTTCGCGGCGACGCACCGCCTCGTGCTGCACCTCGTGGAGCAAGGACTGGTCGATGGGATACGGGTCGATCACGTTGACGGACTGTTGCACCCCGGTGCGTACCTCGAGCGACTGCAGGCGGCTCTCGCCGCGGCAGCCGGCGAAGCGCGCGAGGTCGTGGTCTGGGTCGAGAAGATCCTCGCTCCGGACGAGCACCTGCCCGAGGCGTGGCCGGTGATGGGCACGACGGGCTACGAGTTTCTTGCCGGTACGGACGCGCTCTCGATCGACGTGGAGGGCTGGGAGCAGATCGAACGTGGGTACCGAGCGCTCGTACGTCCGCGGCCGACCGACTTTCCGACCACGGCGCACCGAGCCAAACGGACGATTCTCACCGAGCACGTGACCGGCGATGTGACACGCCTCGCGAGGCGAGCCATGCGGTTGGCCGGCCGGCTGGACGAGCCGCTGTCGGTCGCTCAGATCGGCGCAGCCCTCGTCGCCGTCGTGGCCGCGCTCGACCGTTACCGCCTGTACGTCCTGGATGCCGCGCCCTGGTACGACCGCAGTGGGAGAGAAGCGCTCGAAGGCGCATTCCACGCGGTGACGCAGGAGGGCCGCGTGGCACCGTCGGCGCTGCGCCTGCTGGCGTGGCTCCTGTTGCTGGATCCCGAGCCAATACGCTCGGCATCCGAAGTGGACCACCGTGTGGATTTCGCGCGCCGGGTGGGTCAACTGGCGGTAACGGCTGCGGCGAAAGGTGTCGAGGACACGGCCCTGTACCGATACGTACCGCTGGTCGCGGTGAACGAAGTAGGATGTGAGCCCAGCGCCACGTGGCTTTTCGGTGCGGTTGACCAGTTTCACGTCGCGAACACCCGGCGTCGCCGAGCGTGGCCATGCGGGCTGCTCTCCACGAGCACGCACGACACGAAGCGCAGTGCGGACACCCGAGCGCGCCTGGCCGTTCTGTCGGAGATCCCGGACGAATGGCTGGCGCGTGTCAGACGCTGGCGGCGCCTCAACCTGCCGCACCGGTCGTCCCACGGCGCACATCGCCGTCCCGATGCCAACATCGAGTACCTGTTCTACCAGACTGCCGTGGGGATTTGGCCTCCGCCCGCGCCGGTCGGAGATGTCGGTCGACGGCTCGAGGCGTACATGCTCAAAGCGGCTCGGGAAGCGAAGATCCACACGAGCTGGGCCCGGCCCGACGAGGCGTACGAGGACGCGCTGCGCCGTTTCGTGCGGGGAGCACTCGATCCGACAGGCCCATTCGTCGAGGACCTCACGGCATTCGTGCAGCGGATCGCCGGTGCGGGGCTCTGGAATGCCCTCGGGCGGACCCTGATACACGTGACGGTGCCCGGTGTTCCGGACATCTATCAAGGTGACGAGCGGTGGGCGTTCCGGTTGGTCGATCCGGACAACCGCGTAGCGGTCGATCTTCCCCATCACGCAGCGATGCTGGGCGAACTACAGCGGCGCTTTGATGCCGGCGGTGCGGCGCGACGCGCACTACTCGATGAGATCGTCACGTCCGCCGAGGACGGCCGGGTCAAGCTGCATGTGATCTGTCGAGCCCTCGCCTTCCGACGCCAGCACGAGAACCTGTTCGCCGACGGTGCGTACGTCTCGCTCGAGTCGGTCGGACGAGCGGAATCCCACGTCGTCGCGTTTGCCCGTCAGCTCGAGGATGCGTGGAGCATCACGGTGGTGCCGAGACTCCCATTCACCTTGACGGGGCAGCGCTCCGTGCCGGCGACGGGGGACTCTGTCTGGCAGGATACGTCGTTGCGGCTGCCCGAGGGAGCAGCCGGCCGGACGTGGCGGAGCGTACTGACGGGGGATATCGTTGGGGAGCGCGGCGGCGACGGTCCGATGCTCCGTGTCGCGGATGCGCTCGGCACCATGCCGGTGGCGCTCCTCGCCTCGACGGGATGAAGGCCGATTGGCCTGCGGGTGTCGGCGGTGATCGGGTATGCGGATGAGGTGATCGGGGGACAGCATGACGCGTGGCGCCCTTGTGTCGATGGTGCTTCTCGTGATTGGGCTGAGCGATGCCGTTCAGGAGGCTGCGGCGCAGCAAGTGCCGGATTGGGAGAACCCGGCGGTGTTCGCGATCAACAAGGAACCGCCGCACGCCACGCTCTTCCCCTACGAGAACCGCGGCCTTGCGCTGGCCCGGGACCCCGCTCGATCGGCGTACTTCCGGTCGCTCAATGGCCGCTGGAAGTTCCACTGGGTGCGGGCGCCGGGGGATAGGCCTCGGGACTTCTTCCGCGGGGATTTCGATGACGGGGAGTGGGACGAGATTCCGGTCCCGGGCAACTGGGAGTTGAACGGCTTCGGTGTGCCGATCTACCTCAACATCCCCTATCCCTTCGAGCGAAACCCGCCCTTCATCCACCACGATTACAATCCGGTCGGCTCCTACAGGACACGGTTCGTCGTGCCGTCCCACTGGGCCGAGCGCCGGGTGATCCTCCATTTCGGCGCCGTGCGGTCCGCCATGTACGTATGGGTGAACGGCCGTCGGGTCGGGTACAGCCAGGGCAGCAAGTTGCCAGCCGAGTTCGACGTGACCCCGTTCGTGAGGGAGGGCGAGAATCTGCTCGCGGTCGAGGTCTACCGGTGGAGCGATGGGAGCTATCTGGAGGACCAGGACTTCTGGCGCCTCAGCGGCATCGACCGCGATGTCTTCCTCGTTGCCCAGCCGACGGTGCACGTTCGGGACTTCGAAGTCGTCGCCGGACTCGACTCGGCATACCGAGACGGTATCCTGAGCGTCCGCCTCGAGGTGGAGAATCGCGGTGACCGGGGTACGGCGAGCCACGGGGTGCTCGTGGATCTGCTCGATGCCGATGGAGTATCCGTCCTACCGGGCGGACCGATCGGCCGGGATGTCTTCGTCGCTGCCGAGCGATCGGTCGGAATCGGCTTTCGGGAGACCATCGCTCCAGTGGCGGCGTGGACGGCGGAGACTCCGAACCTGTACACGCTCCTGATCACCCTTGTGGACTCAGGAGGAGCGACCGTGGAGGTCCTGACGGCTCGAGTTGGGTTCCGCACGGTGGAGATTCGCGATGGGCAGCTCCTCGTGAACGGAGTCCCCATTCTCATCAAAGGTGTGAACCGTCACGAGCATGATCCCGTGACCGGTCACGTCGTAAGCGGGGCGTCCATGCGGCGCGACATCGAGCTGCTGAAGCGCTTCAACCTCAATGCGGTCCGCACGTCGCACTATCCCAACGATCCTCGCTGGTACGACCTGGCGGACGAGTACGGCCTGTACCTCGTTGACGAGGCGAACATCGAGTCCCACGGGATGGGCTATGGTCTTGCCACGACGCTGGGTAACGACCCGTCGTGGAAGGCGGCCCATCTCGACCGCACGATGCGGATGGTCGAGCGCGACAAGAACCATCCGTCCGTCATCATCTGGTCGCTCGGTAACGAAGCGGGCAACGGAGCGAATTTCTACGCGACGTACGAGTGGATCAAGACGCGTGATCCTACCAGACCGGTCCAATACGAGCGTGCCGGCTTGGAGTGGAACACGGACATCGTCGTGCCGATGTACCCCTCCCTTGAATCACTCGTCGCCTATGCCGAGCGCCACGACGATCGGCCGTATATCATGTGCGAGTACGCGCACGCCATGGGTAACAGCGTCGGCAACTTCGCCGACTACTGGGCGATCATCGAGCGGTACCCCGTGCTCCAGGGTGGCTTCATCTGGGATTGGGTTGACCAGGGCTTGCTCACGCGCAACGCGGCAGGTCGGACCATCGTGGGATACGGCGGTGACTTCGGGCCGCCCGGCACGTCGAGCGACGGGAACTTTCTGATCAACGGACTGGTCTCGGCGGATCGCCAACCCCACCCGTCGCTGTGGGAGGTCAAGAAGGTGTACCAGTCGGTGCGTGCGGAGCCGGTGAATCTGCGCGACGGACGCGTCGCCGTCGTGAACCGATATCAGTTCCGCGATCTCGCCAACGTCGCGCTGGCCTGGACGGTCTTGGCCGACGGGGTGCCGATCGATTCCGGGCGTGTGGACGCGCTGGGACTTGGTGCTGGTGAGCGACGCGAGCTGACACTGCCGCTGCAGGACCTCGCACCGGCTCCGGGCGCGGAGTACCTGCTCGAGCTGTCATTCAGGACCATGGTGGCCGAAGGACTACTGCCCGCCGATCACGAAGTCGCGTGGGAGCAGTTCCTTCTTCCCGTCACCGCTCCGGTCGCCGCCATCGCGCCGGAGACGACCGCTCCGCTCACGATCGAGCGTGGCGACACGCTGGTCGCCATCAGGGGCGACGACTTCACGGTCAGCTTCGACGTCCGCAATGGCGAACTCCGCTCGTACGAGTACCGAGGTCGGGAGCTGATCCACGAGCCGCTGAGACCGAGCTTCTGGCGTGCGCCCAACGACAATGATTTCGGTGGTGACTGGCAGAGGGCGCTCGCCGTGTGGCAGTGGGCCGGTGACCGCTGGGAATTCCGCCGCGTGCGTGTCGAGCAGACGGTGCCGCATGAGGTCACGGTGTTGGTGACGGGTCGGATCAGGCCGGTCGGAGCGAGGTACCGCGTCACGTACCGGATCTTCGCTGCCGGTGACGTGATGGTCGATGTCCACTTCGAGCCGGAGTGGGATACGATGCCACGGATGCCACGGTTCGGCATGCGGATGGCCATGCCGGCGGGGTTTGATCGGATTGCGTGGTACGGACGCGGCCCGCACGAGTCGTACTGGGACCGCAAGGCCGGCGCGCGGATCCGCCGCTACGTCGGGTCGGTCGCCGAGCAGTTCCATCCGTACGTCCGGCCGCAGGAGACCGGCAACAAGACGGACGTCCGTTGGATGGCGGTCTCCGATGACACGGGCGTTGGCTTGCTTATCGTCGGCGACTCACTGCTCAGCGTGAGCGCGCTGCACTACACGATCGACGATCTCGATCCGGGGCCGGAGAAGGCGCAGCGCCATGCCGGCGATCTGACGCCGCGGCCGGAGACGTACCTCAACGTGGACTACCGACAGATGGGAGTCGGCGGGACGAACTCGTGGGGCGTGACCGCACTCCCCCAGTACTCGCTGGCATATGGGGAATACCACTATCGTTTCCGACTGCGCGGGATCGGGCCGGACGATGCGGCGCCCGACGTGCTGGCGCGGCAACCGCTCGAACAGGGAACGTGACTCTCACGTATACTCGATGGAGGATTGCATGGCTGGGCTCGACAGACGGGGTTTCATCGCGGGAGCGGCGGGTGCGGCGGTAGGGCTCACGGGCGTGCCCTCCGTGCTCCGAGGCCGCGACGACCGGCTCGTCCGGCTTGGCATCATCGGCACGGGCGGGCGCGGGCGCAGCCTGATGGGGCTCGCCCTGCAACGCAGCGACTGTACCGTCACGGCAATCTGTGACATCGACCCGGAGGCGATCGAGCGGTCGCACGCGATGTTCCGCGACGCCGGCGTGTCGCAGCCGGCGGTGTACGGCAGCGACGAGGAAGACTTCCTCAACCTCCTCGCACGCGACGACGTCGACGCCGTGATCGTCGCGACGCCGTGGCTGTGGCACACGCCGATGGCGGTCGCCGCGATGGAGTCCGGAAAGCGTGTCGGTGTCGAGGTGCCGGCCGCCGTCACCGTGGAAGAGTGCTGGGATCTGGTCAACACCTCGGAGCGGACCGGGATTCCCTGCATGATACTCGAGAACGTCTGCTATCGCCGCGACGTGATGGCGGTACTGAACATGGTCGGGCGGGGTCTCTTCGGGGAGCTCGTGCACTGTCACGGCGGCTACCAGCACGATCTGCGCGAGGTGAAGTTCCAACCGGGCGCAGAGTTCGGGCCGGGCGCGCGCGGGGAGGCCCGCTGGCGCACCAAGCACTCCATCTATCGCAACGGCGAGTTGTATCCCACGCACGGCATCGGTCCGGTCGCCAATTTTCTCCGGATCGATCACGGCAACCGCTTCGCGACCCTCACCTCGACTGCCAGCAAGACCCGTGGCCTCCACGAATACGTCGTGGCGCAGGGTGGCGAGGACCACCCGAACACCGAGGTGCGCTTCCAATTGGGCGACGTGGTCACGACCGTGATCCGCACGGCGAACGGCGAAACCGTCGTCCTGATCCACGACACGAATCTCCCGCGTCCCTACTCGCTCAACTTCCGTGTGCAGGGGACCCGTGGCCTGTGGATGAGTGACAACCGGTCGCTCTACATCGAGGGGGTGAGCCCCGAGCCGCACAGCTGGGAGCCGTTCGGGCAGTACCAGCAGGCGTACGACCACCCCCTGTGGCAGCGCTACGAGGCGGACGCGACCGGGGCGGGACACGGCGGCATGGACTTCTTCGTGGTACACGCCTTCGTGGAGTCGGCGAAGCGGCAGGTGCCGCCGCCGCTCGATGTGTATGCGGCCGCTACGTGGAGTGTCATCAGCCCACTGTCCGAGCGATCGATTGCGAGGGGCAGCGAGCCGATGGAGTTTCCGGACTTCACGCGGGGCCGCTGGGTCGATCGTACGTTTCGGTTTGGTATGAGCGACGAGTTCTGAGTGGAGCGGCGCCGGGGAGCGCCGGTGGCAATCGGGGGAACGACATGCGACGGCTGAGATGGGAGATACCTGGGTGGTGCACGACACTCGCCGTGGTGGGCGGTGCCTGCATCGGGACGACGGCTGATCACGGAGAGCCCAAGCTGTTGCTGATCGGTCTCGACGGCGTGCGGGTGGACAAGCTGCAGGCGGCGGCGACCCCGAATCTCGATGCTCTCGGCGCTGCCGGGTTCTTCAACAGTCGGGTACGCACGGCCGATCCGACGGTGAGCGGGCCATGCTGGTCGAGCATGCTCACCGGTGTGTGGCCCGAGAAGCACGGTGTGCTGGGCAACGACTTCACGGCCAACCGGTATGCCAGGTACCCGGATTTCCTGACGCGCCTCGAGCGTGCCGATGGCACCCTCTCGACCTACGCAGTCGTGGACTGGCCGCCACTCGGCAGCAGCGCGTCGGGCGGCCCCCTGCTGTCAGCGGCGATCGACCGCATTGCGCTGATCGACGGGGACTCACTGGGATACCGTGTCGCCGATTCGCTCTCGATTGAGGCGGCGATTGACGCATTAGCCGACCCGCGTCTCGATGCCGCCTTCGTGTACCTGGGCGATATCGACGTCGTGGGCCATGAGCACGGCGCCGTGGGGGCTGAGTATCAGGCAGCCATCGAGTGGGCGGATACGCGAGTCGGGATGCTGGTCGAAGCCCTACGCCGCCGGCCCACCTTCGATGGGGAGGACTGGCTCGTGCTCGTGAGCAGCGATCACGGCCGCACCGATGCGGGTAGCCACGGCGGCGAGTCGGCGATCGAGCGAACGGTGTTCCTCATCATGTCGGGCGGTGGTGCGAATGCCACCGCACCTGCCGAGGTACACATCGTTGACGTCGCCGCGACTGCGCTGGCCCACTTCGGCGTCTCCATCGATCCCGCATGGGAGCTTGACGGCCGGCCGATCGGCCTCGCAGACCGTCAGTGAACGCTTCGGGAGGGTCGTTCCGGACATACTTCGGCCTCCCGGATCCATCGCTCGTCGTGACGGTTCCGGGGCGGGTGAACCTGATCGGCGATCACATCGACTACGCGGGCCTGTCGGTGTTGCCGATGGCGATCCAGCGCTGTGTCCATGCCGAGGTGCGGCCCCGCACCGACCGCACCGTTCGGGTGGCCAATGTCGATCCCGCGTTCGGTCCCCGAGCCTTCGAGATCTCGGCCGGCCTGCTGCCCGGTCCGAGCGGAGACTGGGGCAACTACGTGCAGGCGGCCATCGTGCATCTCGAGCGTCAGCACGGGCCTCTCAGCGGTTTCGATGCACTGATCGACTCGACACTCCCGGTGGCTGCAGGGCTCAGTTCATCGTCGGCGATGGTCATCGTCGGTGCCCTGAGTGCAATGGCAGCGTCGGGGATCGAGCTACCGCCGCTTGCACTGGCCCAGGAGTTGGCCGAGGCGGAACGCTATGTGGGAACCCGCGGCGGCGGAATGGACCAGGCAATCTGTCTCGGTGCGCGTGCTGGATGTGCGTCGCGGGTGGATTTCGATCCCTTGGCGCTCACGTCCGTCGCCGTGCCGCCGCGTTGGCGATTCCTCATCGCGTCGAGCCTGGTGCGTGCGGAGAAGGCCGGTGAAGCGCGGGCCGCGTACAACGCGCGACGGCATGATGTCGAGCAGGCGGTCGGGGCCATCGTGCGAGAACTCCGCGATGCCCAGGCGGTGACGCCACGGCAACTCGTGCGCGCGTATTCCATAGACGATCTGATGGAGGCGTCCGCCCAGGTCCTCGCTGACGTGCCGCGACGCCGCCTCCGCCACGTACTGACGGAGGCAGCCCGTGTCCATCGGGCCGTCCAGGCGCTCGAGTCCGGGGACGCGTCGGTGTTCGGCAGCCTCATGTACCGGTCCCACGATAGCCTGCGCGACGACTTCGACGTGAGCTGCCCGGAGCTGGACCGGCTCGTCGAGCTCGCGGCGACCGCTGGCGCGGACGGCGCGAGACTCACTGGAGCGGGGTTCGGCGGGAGTGCCGTGATCCTCTGCGATGTCGACAGGACACAGGACGTCCTGCGGACACTTGCGGATCGGTTCTACCGGGGCCGTTGCTCCGGCGACGCCCTCGACGACGCGCTGTTCGTCGCGGAGCCATCGGCCGGTGCCTCCGTCGGCTGGGCCGACGGAGGCACGTGAGCTGACAGGCCAGCTGCCGCTAGATGAAATGGACTCGCGGCAGGGCTCTGAACAGCGCTCTCCCCGCTATGACGAGCACCACGATGCACGCGATCCCGGGAATCACACGGCCATAGAGCAGGTAGCCCGTTCCGAACAGGGCGCTGTACACGACCAGGCAGCCTAGGAACCAGCAGAGGAACGATGTGCTGATGCTCTCACGCCCGTCGTCTTCCGGCGCAACCTGCACGGCTGCCTTCCATCCGCGGGGGTACGGACGGATCTTGTCGTAGAACGACTGGAGCACCTGCGTCTCCGTCACCGGCGTCAGCAGCGTGACGGTTACCCACCCGGCGGTCGTGATGGCGACTCCGATGATCAGAGGATACGGGAAGTCGAGCGGGGTGAACCCGAGTCCCTCGTGCACGAACTCGAAGTAGATCGCGACGAGGAACGACATGACCATCGCCGATATCTCGCTCCAGGCATTGATCCGCCACCAGAACCACCGGAGCAAGAAAATCAAGCCCGTACCGGCGCCGATCTGCAACAGGATCTGAAACGCCTGAAAGGCGTTCTCGAGCCAGAGGGATACAACCCCCGCCAGCGCGGCGAGCAATATCGTCGAAATGCGGGCTACGGTGACGTAGTGTCGGTCGTCCGCGTCGGGCCTCGCGAATCGGCGGTAGAAGTCGTCCACGATGTAAGACGAGCCCCAGTTCAGGTGTGTCGCGACCGTCGACATGTAGGCGGCGGCCAGCGAGGCGACGATCAGGCCCAGGAAGCCGTGTGGCACGAAGACCAGCATCGCGGGATAGGCCAGGTCGTCTCGAAGGATCGACGGATCGATATGCGGGAACCGCTCGGCAATGGCCGCGAGATCGGGATAGACGACGAGCGATGCAAGCGCCACGATGATCCACGGCCACGGCCGCAACGCGTAGTGCAGGATGTTGAAGATCAGAGTCGAGCGCATCGAGTCCTTCTCGTCCTTCGCCGCCAGCATACGCTGCGCTACGTATCCGCCGCCGCCCGGCTCGGCCCCCGGATACCAGGTGCTCCACCACTGCACCGCCACCGGGATGATGAATGCCGCGAGTGCGGCGCGAGGGTCCGTGAAGTCGGGCAGGAGTGACAGCTTGTCGGTCACCGCCGGATTCGAGATGAGCCCACCGAGCCCGCCGACCGCCGGGTGAGCCAGGGCGAAGTACGCCGCCCCGAACGCCCCGATCATCGCGATGATGAAGAGCAGGAAGTCCGTGATGACGACGCCCCACAGACCCGATGTCGCTGAGTAGAGTCCGGTCAGGGAGGTGGCGATGATGACGGTGGTGTACTTGTCGAGACCCAGGAGAACGCTGCCGATCTTGATCGCGGCCAGTGTCACCGTGGCCATGATCATGACGTTGAAGAAGAGCCCGAGGTACAGCGCCCGGAATCCGCGCAGAAAGGCTGCCGGTCGACCGGAGTAGCGCAGCTCGTAGAAGCCGATGTCGGTCAGGGTGGCAGAACGACGCCAGAGCTTGGCATAGAAGAACACCGTACACATCCCGGTGATGCAGAACGCCCACCACGACCAGTTCTGGCTCACGCCCCCGGTCCGCACCATGTCGGTGACCAGATTGGGGGTGTCGGTCGAAAACGTGGTCGCCACGAGCGAGATGCCAAGTAACCACCATGAGAGCTGACGCCCCGAAAGGAAGAACTCCTGCGTTCCCTTGCCCGCGCGGCGGGCGTACCAGAGCCCCACTCCGACCGTGACGGCGCCGTACAGTGCCACCACCGCCCAATCGATCGCAATCAGTTCCATAGGTCAGCTCAACCCTTCCCGGAGATGAACGGGATACTCGCCGCTCGCGACGAGTTCTGCAATACGATGCCGCACCGTCGCGACGTCGGCGCCGAAGGTCATCCCGAACCAGTGGGCGTCGGTCGCGAGTACCCGCAGGCGGAGCGCCCCGCGCTTGACCAGGTCGTTGGTCATGGTACTGAGAAGGAACTCTGCCGTTGCGTCGGTGCCCTGTCGCTCGAAGAATGACATCCACTCCTGCTGGAGGAGATCCAGCAGGCGGAGCGGAAATCCCCACAGGTTCATCGAAGCCGGCTCCGTGCCGCGAAGCTGCAGCGACCGCTCGTCGACCGTGATGCCGCGGATCTCGCTTCCCGAGTATGTAACCTCCGTGGCCTCGACGAGCGCGGTGAGAAATCCGGCGCCATCGACTTCACAAACTCCGCGGGACACCCCCCCGTGGTCGGACAGGGTGGTCGCGAGCGGATAGCTGACGAGCGCGGCGTGGTCCGGATACCGCTCGGCATGCGCAGCGAGGGCGCGGTAGGCAGACCGGCCATAGAAATCATCCGCATTGGCGACGGCAAACGGACCGTTCAGGGCTCCACGCGCGGCGAGCACGGCGTGGGCGGTTCCCCAGGGCTTCGTCCGATGCGGCGCCAGCTCGAACCCGGATGGGACGTCCTCGACGCTCTGCTCCACGCACTGAATCTCGACCGCGTCGCCAAGATGCCGGTCGAGGTGCGAGCGGAAGCGGCCCTCCATGCCAGGCGGCACCACCAGGACGACGCGCCGAAATCCACTACACCATGCGTCGAACGCCCCATAATCGAGCAACGCCTCCTCGTTCGGCCCGACGGGCTCGAGCTGCTTCAGCCTTCCGAACCGGGTCGCGCGACCGGCAGCGAGAATGACGAGGGTGAGCGTAGGCACAGCGGACACGCGTCTCCACAGTGATGTGGGGCATACCGATCTCGTGGGGTGCGGGAGGTTTACCTCCAGGTCCCGTCTCACGCAAGGGACCTACGGCCGGTGTCGTACCGGATCGCGTGCCATGGCTGGCGAGCGTGAGCTCGCCGTGCGACGCCCTAGCCTGGGCGCCCATCGGTGGTGCGAATCAGGAGGCGCTGACGCCGATGCGTGATTACCGTCGAATTCTCAGCGCGATCCCGCGGGTGAACGGGAAATCACCGGCCAAAGAGGGGGTGCTCCGGATGGAGGTGCACGGCAGCTGTTTGTCGTGCACCCAGCATCAACGCGCCCACGAGTGCGCCGAGGATGCCGGTGATGATGGCGGCGGTGGCGACCGGTGCCGCGGATGACTTATCGCTCATGTCGATCTGACCGTATCTTCGAGTACGCTAGGAAGCTCGCCGGGTCGTGTGACGCTGCCGTCACGCACCTGCCACGATCCGGTCGCGCGGCGAGGGGTGCTACCGATCGGGAGAATGCCATGCATCGAAGGGAGTTCGTGGGTGCAGCTAGTGGGGCTGCGTGGAGTCTCGCACAGCTGGGCGAGCATACCGCCGCGAAGCGAGGACCGCAGGACCCGAGTCGTCGTCCCCCGCCGTCCGAACGCCGATTCGTGAGCCCCGCGGTGGAGCGCACGATCCAGCGGGTGCGCACCACTATCGCCGATCCCCAGCTCGGCTGGCTGTTCGAGAACTGCTTCCCGAATACACTCGATACCACCGTGGAAGTGGGCACGGTCGACGGAAAGCCCGATGCGTTCGTCATCACCGGCGACATCGAGGCAATGTGGCTGCGCGACTCGTCGGCCCAGGTCTGGCCATACGTACCGCTCGCGGTCGATGACCGTGCCCTGCGAGTCTTGCTGACCGGGGTGATCCACCGACAAGCGCGGTGCATCCTGATCGACCCGTACGCCAATGCCTTCAACCGGGAGCCCGGACCGAGTCCGTGGAAGGACGATCTGACGGAGATGAAGCCGGAGCTGCACGAGCGGAAGTGGGAGGTGGACTCGCTCTGCTATCCGATCCGCCTCGCGCATCGCTACTGGTCGGTCACGGGCGATGCCTCGCCGTTCGACGAGGAGTGGCGGGAGGCCATGCGACTCGTGCTTCGTACCTTCCGGGAGCAGCAGCGCAAGGAGGGACGCGGCCCGTACACGTTCCAGCGCGTCACTGGGTGGCAGACCGACACGGTTGCCGGTGCTGGCTACGGGAACCCCATCCGCCCGGTCGGGCTGATCTGCTCGATCTTCCGGCCGTCCGACGACGCGACGATCTACCCGTTTCTGGTGCCGTCGAACCATTTCGCCGTGGTGTCCTTGCGGCAGCTCGCGCAGTTGCATCATGCTGTCGCGGGCGACGCGACGTTCGAAGCCGAGTGCCTCGCGCTCGCAGAGGAGGTCGAGACGGCCCTCCAGGCGTACGCGCTCGCCGACCATCTCGGATTCGGCACGATATGGGCGTACGAGGTCGACGGCTTCGGCAATATGCTGTTCATGGACGACGCCAACGTGCCCAGCCTGCTGTCGCTGCCGTACCTCGGGTGCTGCAGCTCGGATGACCCGAGGTATCGTGCGACTCGAGACTTCGTCTTGTCCGGGGACAATCCCTACTTCTTCCGCGGTACGGCCGGCGAAGGGATCGGCAGTCCGCACGTGGGCCTCGACATGATCTGGCCGCTCAGTGTGATCATGCGCGCGCTCACGAGCCACGATGACCCGGAGATCGTGGCATGCTTGCGAATCCTCCGCACGTCGCACGGCGGGACGGGGTTCATGCACGAGTCCTTCCACGAACATGACGCGACACGATTCACCCGCGCCTGGTTCGCGTGGGCGAATACTCTCTTTGGCGAGCTGATATGGCGGATACACGATGAGCGCCCCTACCTTCTGCAGGCCTGACGCGGTTCGCCGCCGACTGCCAGGCGTCGGATTGACGCTGGCCCTCGCGCTGTTGGCGTGCGAGCGTCCCTCCACGTTGGAGTGGATTCCCTACGTCGATCCGTTCGTCGGTACCGCCGAGCACGGGCACACCTATCCAGGTGCCACGGTGCCGTTCGGGATGGTGCAGCTGAGCCCTAACAATGGTCTGTCCGGATGGGATTGGGTGTCGGGGTACCATCACAGCGATTCAATGATCGTCGGATTCGCGCACACCCACCTGAGCGGTACGGGGATAGGCGATCTCGCCGACATCCTCGTCATGCCCGTAGTCGGAGAGATCAACATCGCTCGCGCCTACCGGACGCGAGAGGATCGCGACTTCCGGTCACGGTTCTCGCACGAGCAGGAAACGGCCTCGCCGGGATACTACGCCGTGCGGCTGGACGATCCCGCCATCGACGTCGAACTCACGGCGACGGACCGGGTCGGTATGCACCGCTACACGTATCCCGAGAGCGACGACGCAGGTGTGGTATTCGACCTCGGCTATGCGATCAACTGGGATGCCGCGACCGACACCTATCTGCACGTCGAGAACGACAGCGTAGTGAGCGGATTCCGGTTTTCGACCGGATGGGCCCAGGACCAACGCGTCTTCTTCGTCGCCGCGCTGTCGAAACCGATCGTTCAGTTCGACCTCGCCAACGACAGCATTCCGGTCCCGGGCGCGCGCGAGGTACGTGGGCAGGCGGCAAAGGCATACCTGCGATTCGCGAGCGACGCCGACGAGCAGGTCGTGATGAAGGTGGGGATCTCGTATGTCGATCTTGAAGGTGCGCGCCGGAACCTGGAGACAGAGTTGCCGCATTGGGACTTCGACCGCGTGCATCGAGATGCCAACCGGCGATGGAATGAGGCGCTAGGAGGCGTCCGAATCCGCACGAGCGATACAACGCGAGCACGGGTCTTCTATACGGCGCTGTACCGCACCAAGCTGGCACCGATCCGGTTCGATGACGTGGACGGCCGCTACCGGGGCGGAGACGGCGATATCCACCGTGCCGCGGGATTCGCCAACTACTCCATCTTCTCCCTGTGGGACACCTTCCGCGCTGCGCATCCACTCTACACGCTCCTCGAGCCAGCGCGGGTTGACGATATGGTGCGATCGATGCTCGCGTTCCGCGACGAGCACGGGCTCCTGCCCGTCTGGTCGCTGGTCGGGAACGAGACCAACACGATGACGGGATTCCACGCCGCTCCGGTCATCGCCGATGCCTACCTGAAGGGCTTCCAAGGGTACGACGCGGAGCGAGCCCTCGAGGCGATGGTGGCGAGCGGGACGGCGGACCACCGCGGCCTGCAGTACTACAAGCGCTACGGCTACGTCCCGTCGGAACTCGAACCGGAGTCCGTCACCAAGACGCTGGAGTACGCTTTCGATGACTGGGCGATTGCGGCGATGGCAGAGGCAGTCGGGCGCGGCGACGTCGCTGACCGGTTCCGGGCGCGGTCGGAGAACTTCGAGGCCGTGTTCGATCCTGAGACCGGCTTCATGCGCGGCCGCACGGCTGCAGGCGACTGGATCGAGCCGTTCGACCCATTTCACGCGTCGCACCGCACGAATACCGACTACACCGAGGGGAATGCCTGGCAACACTCCTGGTTCGTGCCGCACGACGTGGCCCGACTGATCCACTTGATGGGTGGAGACCGCGCCTTCGTGGCCAAGCTCGACGCTCTCTTTCTGGCCGACACGGGGATCAGTGGCGACCACGTCTCACCGGACATTTCCGGCATGTTGGGACAGTACGCACACGGCAATGAGCCGAGCCACCACATCGCCTATCTCTACGCATACGCGGGTGCGCCGTGGAAGACGCAGGAGCGAGTTCGCGAGATCATGGACCGGCTGTATGCCGACACCCCCGCGGGGCTCGCCGGCAACGAGGATTGCGGGCAGATGTCGGCCTGGTACGTGTTCAGCGCGCTCGGGTTCTATCCCGTGAATCCGGTTGGCGGCGTGTACGTGATCGGCAGTCCGGTATTCGAGGCTGCCGAGCTGGCCGTCGGCGATGGACGCACGTTCCGAGTTGAAGCGCCGGGGGCCTCACGGGAGGACCGCTATGTCCAGCGCGCGACGTTGAACGGGCAGCCGCTCGAGCGGACCTACGTCACCCATGAGGAGGTCGTGGCCGGGGGCACGCTACGGTTGGAGATGGGCGCCGAGCCGGCCGTCGATTGGGGCCAGGCATTCGATGCGCGGCCGCCATCGGCATCGAAGGTCGACCGAGCAGCCCTGGCTGGTGCGGTGCGGGACGAGTTCCGACACGCGTGGAACGGGTACGTGCAGTACGCGTGGGGACACGATCAGCTGCGTCCGCTCTCACGTGGGCATCGCGACTGGTACGGCGTGACGTTGACCATGACACCGGTCGACGCGTACGACACGATGCTACTCATGGGATTGACCGACGAAGCCGAGGCGGCCAAGAGGCTGGTGCTCGACAATCTGTCGTTCGACCGGGACCTCACGGTCCAGGTCTTCGAGATCACGATCCGTCTCCTCGGCGGGCTGCTGACGGCGTATCAGATGGATGGCGATCCGCGCTTCCTGTCCCTCGCGGTCGACTTGGGCGACCGACTCCTGCCGGCGTTCGACTCGCCCACCGGGATGCCGTACGTCCGCGTGAATCTCCATACGGGGGACACGGAGTGGAGCGTGAACAATCCCGCGGAGATCGGGACGCTCATGCTGGAGTTCGGCACACTGAGCAAGCTCACGGGCGACCCGGGGTACTACGACACGGCCAAGCGGGCGATTGCCGAGCTGTACCGCCGCCGGTCGTCGATCGGTCTGGTTGGGACGACCATCGACGTCGAGACCGGTGAATGGCAGAACACGGCGAGTCACGTGAGCGGTATGATCGACTCCTATTACGAGTACTTGCTCAAGGCGTGGCTGCTGTTCGACGATCCCGAGTTCAAGATCATGTGGGACTCGTCGATCACCGCGGTCCAGCGCTATCTCGCCGACGAGCGGCCGAATGGACTCTGGTACGGGCACGCCGACATGCACACGGGCGAGCGCACGGCGACCCGGTTCGGCGCACTGGATGCGTTCCTGCCGGCGGTGCTGTCGCTGGGCGGTGACCGTGATCGTGCGGAGCAGCTGATGACGTCGGTCTACTCGATGTGGACCGAGTTCGGTGTGGAACCGGAGCAGCTCGATTACGCGACGATGCGGGTGGTGTCACCGCAGTACGTCCTTCGGCCCGAGGCGATCGAGTCCGCGTATTATCTGTGGAAGTCGACCGGGGATGCCCGGTATCTGGAGATGGGACGGACCATGTTCGAGGCCATCGTACGGTGCTGCCGCGTCGACGCAGGGTACGCGGCGCTCGAGAGCGTACTCTCCATGCAGCACGCGGATGCCATGGAGAGCTTCTTCCTCGCCGAGACCCTGAAGTACGCCTATCTCCTGTTCGCACCCGATTCGATCTTGCCGTTCGGCTCGGTGGTGTTCAACACCGAGGCGCATCCGATCGCGAAGGCATGGCACTGATCGTCGGTTTCGCTTCGTGGCCCGTATGGGCAGCCGTGGGCCGCATGTCGGGCATCGGATTGCCAGCCGCATGCGGCGGCGTGTGTTCAGTGCTTGGGGATGCGCGGTGGGGGTGAGCCACGATCGTCGGCGATCTGGCCGAGCACTCGCTCGGTGAACTCCAGCCGCTCGGCGATGTCGCCCATGTCGAGCCGCATCGCGTCGATCGCGTCCCTCAGCCCGCCGAGTACCTCCGTGAGCTGGTGCAGGTCCGCCTCCGATACCCGCTGGCGCCGCGCGATCACGACACGAGAAACGATCCAGAGTCCCGTGAGCCCAGACATGGCGTAGATCAGGATCTCGAGCAGGTTGGCGACATAGTAGTCCATCCGGGCGCCTCGCAGCGGAATTGACTCCACGCAATATACCTCCGGGTCGTACTGGCCAGCGGATGTGGCGTCCCTATATTCCCCGCCGGCGCCGGCCACGCGGGCGGGTGCCGGTATCTTCATCGAGGCGCGAGGGCCGCTTGCGAGATGCATGAACCAGCGATGGAGCCTCTGAGTCGACGTGCGGTCGCATCGACCGCTGACATCCGATCCCACTTCCCCGCACTCGATCGTCGTGAGCAGGGGCAGCCGGTCGCCTACTTTGACGGCCCTGGTGGCACACAGGTGCCTCGCGCCGTCGCCGACGCGATGGTGGAGTATCTCTTCTACCACAATGCAAACACGCATTGGGCATACCCCACGAGTGCGGAGACCGATGCGGCACTCGCGCTCGGTCGTGAGACGTTCGCAGCGTTGTTGAACGGTGCGGCCGAGGAGATCGTCTTCGGCGCGAACATGACCACCCTGACCATGCACCTCTCGCGCGCCGTGGGGCGGAGGCTGCACACGGGAGACGAGGTGGTGGTGACCGAACTGGACCACCACGCAAACGTTGCGCCCTGGACAGCTCTGTCGACGGAGCGCGGCGCAGCCGTGCGGGTGGGACGGCTCGTTCCCGAGACCGGCCGATTGGACATGGATCATCTGCTTTCGCTCATCGGCGAGCGAACGCGCCTCGTCGCGATCGGGGCTGCGGCGAATGCCCTCGGGACCATCAACGATCTGCAGCCTGTGATCGCGGCAGCTCGCGGCGTCGGTGCCCTGGTGTTCGTCGACGGGGTCCATTTCGTGCCTCACGAGCTGCCGGACGTCCAGGCGCTCGGGTGCGACTTCTTTGCGTGTTCGCCCTACAAGTGCTATGGCCCGCACGTGGGCGTCCTGTGGGGCCGCGAGGATCTGCTACGCCGCCAGGACTTTGCGCGGTTGCTGCCCGCTTCGAACGAGCCGCCGGAACGTGCGGAGACGGGTACCCTGTGCCACGAGGGGATCGTGGGAGCAGCTGCGGCGGTGGAGTGGCTCGCCGCGCTCGCCGGTAACGACGGACCGGTGCGCGAGCGGCTGGCTATCGTCTACGCAGCATTGCACGACCGTGGGGGCCAGCTATTCCGGCGCTTGTGGGACGAATTGGCCGACATGCCGCGGGTACGCCTGTTTGGACCACCGCCGGATGCGGCGCGTACGCCGACCATGGCGTTCGTCGTGGACGGCGTCCCGTCCTCGGCGGTAAGCCGGCAGCTGGCGTCGCGAGGTTTGTTCACGTCGCACGGGGACTTCTATGCGATGACGGTTGTCGAGCGACTCGGGCTCGCCCCAGAGGGGCTGGTGAGGGCAGGCTGCGCCTGCTACACGACGGAGGACGAGATTGACAGGCTGGTTGGAGCCGTACGTGAGATCGCGGCGGGCTGACGATCTCTGTGATCGCTAACGTGTTATTTTGTAATGACATCGGTGTGCCCCGGGGATCGCGGGGGACACGCGCGCAGCACGCGGTCACCCGCTGAGGGCAACTCTCAGGACGGATCGCGCATCCAAACTTCTGAGGGGGATGTGTGTAGCACAGGGTATCGCCTCCTCCTCCGGATGGCTGTAACGGAAGCGCTGGCTCGATCGTACAGAGGGTAGACGGCCGGCGCGTCGGTACGGCGCGGCCCGCACTGACGTTAGGGAGGACTGAGCCCGGTCCTGAGTTCGGCTGAGCCTCGGGAGGCAGGATCTTGCAGGAGCGGATGCAGGAGTACGTCAATGCGGTACTGCCGGAGCGCTATGTCCTCGAGCGGGAGATTGGGCGTGGCGGCGCCGCGGTCGTATATCTTGCCCAGGACGCGAAACACGGTCGCCAGGTGGCCATCAAGGTTCTCCGCCCGGAACTGGCGGCCTCGCTCGGAGCCGAGCGGTTTCTGCGCGAGATCGAAATCGCCGCTCAACTGAGCCACCCCCACGTGCTGCCGCTGTACGACTCGGGTGAGGCAGCCGGGTTCCTGTACTACGTGATGCCGTTTGTGACGGGTGAGTCGCTGCGGCAGCGGCTGCAGCGCGAGCAGCGCGTGCCGCTGGACGATGCGCTGCACATCACTGCGGAAGTTGCCGACGCCCTGAACTACGCGCACGAGCGCGGCGTGCTCCACCGCGACATCAAGCCCGAGAACATCCTGCTTGATTCGGGCCACGCCCTGGTGACCGACTTCGGCGTGGCCCGGGCGATCTCCGCCGCCGGTAGCGAGCGCGTGACCCTACCGGGCATGACCGTGGGTACCCCCGCGTACATGAGCCCGGAGCAGGCCGGCGACGAGCCGATCGACGGACGGTCGGATGTATACGCGCTGGGGTGCGTGCTCTACGAGATGCTGGCCGGAGAGCCTCCGCACAGCGGGCCCACGGCTCGGGCGATCCTGGCCCGCAAGGTGACTCAGCCCGTACCGGCCCTGGGCAGTTTCGGCACGGACGTGCCTGATACGCTGGAGCACATCATCGAGCGGGCGCTGGCCGTCACGCCGGAGCATCGCTTCACAACGGCGGCGGAATTCGCGCAGGCTCTCACCACGCGCCGCTCGGGCTGGGTCCGGGCGCTGGCCCAGCGGCCCGAGCCGCCGGCGCCCTCCCCCCGCTCGATCGCCGTGCTCCCGTTCACGAACATGAGCGCCGATCCGGAGAACGCCTACTTCGGTGACGGCATCGCCGAAGAGATCACGAACGCGCTTACCAAGGTGCAGGCCCTGCGGGTGGCCTCACGCACGTCGGCCTTCGCGTACAAGGGGAACGAGCAGGACATTCGCCGGATCGGGAAGGATCTCGGGGTGGCGACGGTGCTGGAGGGCAGCGTCCGGAAGGCGGGGGACCGGCTGCGCATCACCGCTCAGCTGATCGGAGTCGCGGACGGATATCACGTCTGGTCGGAACGCTATGACTGCGGAGCCGACGACGTCTTCGCCGTCCAAGACGAGATCGCGGCGAAGATCGTAGAGTCGCTGCAAGTGATTCTCACCGAAGACCAGAGGCGGGCCTTGACGCGTCCTGCCGCGGCCAACGTGGAAGCGTACGAGCGGTACCTGCGGGGCCGCTACTTCCTGCACCTGTTCCAGAAGAACAGCGTCCATCACGCGCGGGAGATGTTCCTCGAGGCGATCGCCATCGATCCCGGGTACGCGCTCGCGCACGCGGGCCTCGCCGATAGTTGCTCGTTCCTCTACATGTACTTCGAGGGCGACGATGCGCTGCTGGAGGAGGCGGATCGGGCGAGCCAACGGGCCTTGGAGCTTGCGCCGGACCTGCCCGAGGCCCACGCGGCGCGTGGCCTGGCGGTAGCGCTCAGTAAGCGGTACGACGAAGCGGAGGCCGAGTTCGAGAACGCGATCCGGCTGAATCCCGCGCTGTTCGAGCCGTACTACTTCTTCGCACGCACCTGCTTCCAGCAGGGCAAGCTGGAGCGGGCCGTCCAACTCTTCGAACGGGCGTGCGAGGTGCACGACGACTACCAGGCCCGGCTGCTCGCGGCGCTCTCGTACCAGGGCCTTGGCCGGCAGGACGAGGCGGCCGCAGCGTACGGACGTGCTCTGCGGTCGATTCAGAAGCACCTCGATCTCACCCCGGGGGATGGTCGCGCCCTCACGCTCGGAGCGGGATGCCTCGCCAGGCTCGGTCGGACCGACGAAGCCATCCAGTGGTCGGCGCGCGCGCTCGCCATCGACGGCGACGACCCAGTGATCGTCTACGCAGCGGCCTGTGTTGACGCCATCTTGGGTCGGGTGGAGGAAGCCCTCACGGGCCTCGCGCGGGCTCTCGATCTCGGGTTCGGGAACCGGCGATGGATCCTGAACGATCCCGACTTCGAATCCCTCCGTAACCATCCGCGGTTTCGCGAGCTGGTCGGATCCGAGGATGCCGTGGTCGGCTAGCGCTCGCCACGGTTTGTCCCTAGTTTTCACAATCACGACGTTAACGATCGGTTTTCTGCGGCACCCGTGCCCGGAATCGAGGAGGCATTCGCACATGACGGCCAGAGTCAAAGCTCTGTTGGCAGCTTCCGTCGCACTCTCGGCGGGGCTCGTGACGGTAGCGGCGGTCCAGTCGCCACCCGTCGCGTCGGCACCGGGGGTGACGGTCTACAAGACCCCCACCTGAGGCTGCTGCGACAAGTGGGTCGTGCACCTACAAGACAACGGATTCGAGGTCGAGGAAGTCAACGTCATCGATCTAGCACCGGTCAAGCGCCAGTATGGAGTGACGCAGGCCTTGGAGTCATGCCACACGGCCGTCGTCGACGGCTACGTGGTCGAGGGCCACGTACCGGCGGATCTCGTTCATAGGCTCCTGGACGAGCGCCCCGACGTGACGGGTCTGGCCGTGCCCGGGATGCCCATCGGCTCGCCGGGTATGGAGACGCCCGGTCGCCAGCCGGAGCGGTATCAGGTGCTGACGTTCGACCGGGACGGGACCGTCGAGGTATACGCAACCCGGTAGGGACGTGTTCGCGTCGGACGACCGTCGAAGCCTCTGTGTCCGCAGGGGCTTCTGCGTTTCCACGCGCCCAGCGTCGTCCTGAGGAGCCATGAGCCGAGCCGATTCCCTATGGCCCCGGGAGCACGGGGCGTATGCCGAGCTTGGGTTTCCGCTCGCGACCGGCCTCACCCTCGCCGGACCGAGTCTGAGTGGCGGGTGTGTCGCGCTTGCCGGCCTGCTGCTGTTCCTCGCGCATGAGCCGTTGGCGGTTGCCTCGGGCGCCCGCGGCGCACGACGGCGCCTGAGTACGGCCCCACGGGCTTGGCGCAGGCTCGCCATGCTTGCCGCCGGGGCACTCGCGATCGGTGTATGCGGTATCCTGCTCGGAGGACCCGAGGTACGCACGGCCGTGCTCGTCCCACTGGTCCCGGCGGCTGCCGTCACGCCCTGGCTGCTGCGCGGACGGCAGAAGTCGCTGCTTGTGGAGATACTGATCGTCGCCGCGTTCGCGTGCACGACCGTTCCGCTCGTCGTTGCGGGCGGCGGAAGCTGGCGTCTCGGGTGGATCGCTACCGCTGTGTGGTTCGTGAGCTTTGGTCTCGGGACGGTCGCGGTGCACGGTCTCAAACTGAACCACAAGGGCCGGCCCGGCGCGCGGCCACTCCGGATCGGGGTCCTGATGCTTGGTGGTACCGCGTGTCTGCTTGGATTCGTCGGCGCCGCCGAAGGGCACGTACCCCTCCTGGCTCCCGCATCCGCGGTGCCACCGGTGATCGTCGCCTGTGTGATCTCGGTGCTGTACGTCCATCCTCGTCGACTACAGACCGTCGGGTGGTCGTTGGTTTCGGCCAACGCCATCACCATGATCTGTCTCCTGCTTCTCTGACTCCCGGCGGCTTCCGCTCCTCCCGCTTCATGGGTTTCTTGGGAGCATGGATCTGACGATCCCCGATTCGGCCCGCGCCGAGCTGGCCTCGGCGTTCTTCCAGGCCGCCATCACCCTCGGCCTTGCGCTACTGTGCACGTGGCTCTATCGGCGTTACCGCAAGCCCTACTTCGGCTGGTGGGCGCTCGCATGGTATCTGTACGTGCTGCGACTGGGAGCGATCATCAGCTTCGTGCTCACTGCCCAGCGCTACTGGCTCTACTGGCACCAGGTGGTGACGGGCTGGACCGCCTTGGCGCTGCTCTGGGCTGCACTCGTGTTCTCACAGCAGCTACGGTGGCGGCCGGCATACGGGGTGGTCGTCCTCTTCCCTATCGCCTGGTCGTATGTGGCGATCTATCGACTCGACAACTTCCTGCTAGCGGCGCTGCCGGCCGTGCTCTTCCTGAGCGCGGCCACCGCGTGGACGGCATGGGCCTTCTTCCGGTACCACCGCCAGGTCCGGTCGACTGCGGCCATCGGGCTCGCCGTGTCTCTGCTGCTGTGGGCGGTGCATCACTTGGACTACCCCTTGCTGCGTGCGAGGGGGGTGTGGAATCCATGGGGCTACTATTTGGACATTGCGTTCACCCTCGCCGTCGCCGCAGGCATCCTGCTGCTCGTTGTGGAGGACCTGCACAGCGGAGTCCGGACGCTGTCCGCGCTCTCGAGCGAGCTCCAATATCGAGAGCGCGAGCGTGATGTGCTCGACGCGCTGCTCACCCGGTTGCTGTCGCTGCCGGCCGTTCAGGGTAGCGCGATGTACGCGATCGAACAGGACTCGGGACGGTTCATCCGCGGGGCGGGTATCTGCAGCGATTGGCCGGGAGCGGAGCCGCACGGGGCGGCAGAGCAGGCAGTCCGGCGGGTGTTGACGACGGGAGACCCGGAGGTGGTCACGGATTGGTCTCCGCCGGAAGGTCTCGAAGGGCGTCGCCTGGCGTACGTCGCTGCCCTGCCGATTCTGCGTGGCCGCGGTGTTGCCGGTGCGCTCGTGATCGTCGGGGCAGCGCGGGACCCGTTCGCCGCGCTCGACCGGCCGTTCTTGGTTGCCTTGGGCCGGCAGGTAGGCGCCGCACTGGAGAACGTGGATCTGTACAACCGACTTGAGGGCCGCAAAGCAGAGCTGGAGTTGCTCGCCAAGCGCATGGTTCGGCAGAACGAGGAGGAGCGACGTCGCCTTTCGCGGGAGCTACACGACGAGACTGCGCAGTTGTTCTCAGCCGTGAAGCTGCAGCTCGGTCTGGCACGAGAGCAGGCCAGCGACACCATCCTGTCCAACCTCGAGCGCGCCTCGGAATTGATCGATGAGGGTATCCGGTCGATCCGAAACGTCACGGCGCTGCTGAGGCCGTCGCTGCTCGAGGACCTCGGGCTCGTCCCGGCGATTCGGGCGGTTGTTCACGACTTCCAGGAACAGTCGGGCATGCGCGCGGTGTTCATGACATCGGAGCGATTGCCGCCACTCTCCGACGAGGCGGAACTGGCGATCTTCCGGGCGGTCCAGGAAGGGCTGTCGAACGTCCTGCGTCACGCCGAGGCCAACGCGGTGTCCGTGGCACTCGACTCGGAGGAAGGGGAAATCGTACTGCGCATCCGCGATGACGGTCGTGGCATGCCAACGGAGATGCGGGTTGAGGAACTGGAGCGGCGAGGGCACATGGGGCTTGCAGGGATGCGCGAACGCATTGCAGCCGTGGGCGGCTCGCTCGCGGTGGGCTCGCTCGCTGCACGCGGTACCGAGTTGGTCGTCCGTGTACCGTCTTCGGTCGAGGTGATGTCATGACGAGCGCCCGGCGGGTACGCGTGCTCATTGCCGACGATCATGCGGTGGTACGCGAGGGCATCCGGACCGTGCTGGCGGCGACACCGGACTTCGACGTCGTGGGCGAAGCGGCTGACGGTGCGGAAGCGCTCGCCATGGCGCGCGCCGTGCAGCCCGACGTGCTGGTGCTGGATCTGACGATGCCTGGGAAGTCGGGGCTCGAGGTGGCGGCCGAGATCCGCTCGGAGTACGAGACCGTGCGGGTGCTCATCCTCAGCATGCACGATCATCCGGAGTACGTGCTCGAAGCGGTCCGAGTTGGAGCGGCCGGTTACGTGCTCAAGGATGCGCAACCGGACGAGTTGCGGGCGGCGGTCAGGGTAGTCCATGAGGGTGGGGAGTACTTCCATCCAGCGGCTGCGCGGCAGTTGAGCACGGCGTTGCGCGATGAATCCGAGCGCGCACGAAGACGTTCGGCTGCCGACCAACTGACTCCGCGCGAGCGTGAGGTGCTGGTGCGTATCGCACGAGGGCTCACCAACAAGGAGATCGCCGCTGAGCTGGGTATCAGCCCGCGGACTGTCGAAACCCACCGTGACAGTGTCGCCCGCAAGCTCAAGATGCGATCGGTCGCCGATCTCACCCGCTTCGTGCTTGAGACGAAGCTCGGTGAGTCCTGAGCCGCTCGGGACCGTACTAGTACGGAGATCCTGCCCCGTATAAAACCGAATACCACACTCCCGTACCGAGCCGTATTCATCCTACCGCTTGCGCTACGGTCGCAGGCCGATGTCGGAGTTTCCCATTCACGGGCAGTGCTGGAGGGGTGGTCACATGATGCTCGTCGTTCTCTCGCGGTTCCGCCTCGCCGGGCGGACCCTCCTCATCGCATTCTCCGCTGTACTCACCGGAACTCAGCTGGTAGCGCAGGAGCAGCCGGCCCCCCGGGAGCAGGCGGATTCCACCGAGCAGAAGCCGCAGATCTCCTACCGCATCAGTCCGGTCGTCGTGACCGCGACCCGCACCGAGAAGAGCCAGTTCGACGTGCCGAAGCCGGTGTCGGTCCTGAATCAGGCCGAGATCCGTGAGCGCACTCCCAACAATCCGGCGGATCTGTTGCGAAGCCTCCCCGGTGTGGACGTGACCGGCGTCGGTGTCAACCAGGTGCGGCCGAGCATCCGTGGGCAGCGTGGACAGCGCATCCTCCTGTTGGAGGACGGTATGCGGCTGTCGAATTCCCGGCGGCAGCAGTCGTTCGGTGAGATCCCCGGCATCGTCGACATCGCGTCGCTCGAGCGGGTCGAGATCGTCCGCGGCCCGGCATCGGTGTTGTATGGGACCGACGCCATCGGTGGTGTGATCAACCTGATCACGATCCGGCCGACCGAGGAAGGCCTGCACGGTACGGGCGGGTATCGCTACAGCAGCCAGGACGGCCAGCACCGTGGAATCGGGAGTCTGAACGGTCGGTTCGGCGCCTGGTCGTTCCGGGTGAAGGGGAGCTACCGGGATGCGGGCGACTATCGCGCTCCGGGCGGATCCTTCGGGGAGATCACGCTGGACTCGAACACGACGGTGTTCGACACGGGCACCAACGACTACAGCGTGGAGGGCTATCTCGGGTACCGGTTGTCGCGGGCGTCGGAGGTGTTTGCGAAGTACGAACGGTACGATGCCGATACTTCGGGCTTCGGCTATGTCGAGCCGACCGCGTACGCACCCGATGCGCCCTTCATCCAGATCCTCTACCCGTTCCAGACGTTCGACAAGTTCACCTTCGGCTATCGGGGTGAGGGGCTCCGCATCGGAGTCGCCGACCAGCTCGACGTCGTTGCGTACTATCAGGGTAACAAGCGCCGGCTGTCCAACGATGTCTTCGTGTCGTTCGGCATCCCGACCGCGCCGGACGCGGGTGTCTCCGTGCAGAGCTTCAACTACACGGATCTCGAGACGTTCGGGGCGCGGCTCGAGGCGACGAAGTTCGCCGGCAGCGATGTGATGCTGACGTACGGATTGGACATGTTCCGGGACGCCTCCGAGAACAGTGACACGTCGTTCACGACGGTGGTCGGGTTCGGGCCGCCGCAGCAGACGGTATCGGTCGTTCCGCTCGTGCCCTACGCGAACTACCTGAATGCCGGTGGTTTCCTCCAGGCCGACTGGCAGTTCACCAGCAAGACCTCGCTCATCGTGAGTGGCCGCTACCAGCACATCCGGGCGGCGACCGAGCAGACGCCGGGACTCGAGATCACGCCGGAGACGCGCACCTACAACACGGTGGTCGGCGCGGCGAACCTGCTGTATGAGGTCACGCCGATGATCACGCTGCTCGGCAGCGTCGGCCGTGCCTTCCGGGCGCCCAACCTGGTTGAGCAGTTCTTCAACGGCCTCACACCCGAGGGTGCTGCGTACCAGGTACCGAATCCCGATCTCGAGCCCGAGACCAGCCTGAACTTCGATCTCGGTGCGCGCTACCGTAACCGTCATCTCTTTCTCGAGGCATTCTGGTTCCGGAACGAGATCAGCAACGGCATCCGGATCGATGCGACAGGCGACAGCCTGAACGGATTGCCGACGTTCTGGAATGTCAACGTCGACAAGCTCCGGTTCACTGGAGTCGAGGTCGCGGCCGACGTACTGCTTCCCGCGGGCTTCACCGTCGGCGGCAGCTACTCCCATCTCAGCACCAAGGACGTGCTGAACGAGAACAACCCGATCGGCGACTCCTACGGGGACAAGTTCCAGGCCGATGTCGGGTACCGGCATCCCTCGGATCGTTTCTGGCTTGGATACAGCCTGCGGCACAATGGCGAGCGCAAGGATTCGGAGTTGTCGGGGCCGATCGGCGCGAGTCCGATCGGTGAAGTGCTGCCGGCATTCACGGTGCACTCGTTACGTGGAGGCGTAACACTCTTTCGCCGCGCGTCACACACGCACCGCGTTGGCGTGGCGGTCACGAATCTGACGAATGCGCTCTACGCCGAGTTCTCGAATGCCGGGTTCTTCCGACCTGAAGCACGGCGCGGAGTGACGGTGACCTACGACATTGCGTTCTGAAGCCGTGAACGAGCCGAATCGAACGGAGAGCGTGTGATGCCGCAGCCGGTCCACTACATTCCGGTCGTCACCACCGTGCTCGCGGTCATCTTTGCCGTCGTGATCCTCCGACGGTACGCGGAGCGCCGTTCGGGGCCCCATCTGCTCTGGTGGGGCGCAGGGATCCTGTTCTACGGTGTCGGTACGTTCACAGAGGCGTCGGTCACACTGTTCGGCTGGAGCGAGCCGCTGTTCCGTGCCTGGTACATCTCCGGTGCGCTGCTCGGCGGCGCACCACTCGCGCAGGGTACGGTCTACCTGCTGATGCGACGCCGGGCGGCCCACACGCTCGCTGCCGTGTTGGTGAGTTGGATTGCCGTGGCTGCCGTCTTTGTGCTCCTCACACCGATCGACTACACGGCGGTCGAGGCGCACCGGCTCTCCGGGCGGGTGATGGAGTGGAGTTGGGTGCGGCTCTTCAGTCCGCTGGTGAATACGTATGCGGCGATCTTCCTGATCGGCGGTGCCGTGTACTCGGCGATGAGATTCCGCCGCATCCCGCAGCTGCGCCACCGCTTCATCGGCAATGTCCTGATTGCCGTGGGCGCCCTGTTGCCTGGCATTGGCGGCACGGCCACCCGAATGGGGCATGTGGAGGTGTTGTACGTGACGGAGTTCTTGGGACTGTGCCTGATTTGGCTGGGCTACCGCTGGAACGTGCGGGAGCCCGCTCCGGTGCGGGCAGTCGACGCGATGGCCGCCTGATGGGCCGGTCAGCCCCATCGGCGGCTGTCGGCTGAGCGACAGTGGCCGCACCCGTCCGGCCGACGGGCCGGACGGTCTCCCCAGCGCGGGCCGCCCCTCGAGGTGGCCCGTCGCGTTTGAGGCAGGCTGCCCGACCGGAGGCGCCTCGGTGGCCCTGGGAGCGGAGTCTGGATATTGTTCAGCGTCCGCGGAGGTGCCTTGGAACCCGACACCGAGAGATGCCGTGACCGAGAACTCAGCCCCTCAACACCCGGATGCCATCCTGCTCTTCGTGCACGACGACGTGGACGAGCAGGTTCGGACCTTCCTCGTGCAGGCGGGTTTTCACGTCGACGCCGCTGCTGATGTGCGTGAGTGTTTGTCTGCGATCGGTGACAAGCGCTTCGATCTCGCACTCGTCGATGTCTCGCGTCACGACGTCGACCCGGCCGGGATCATCCCGCAGGCACTGGAGGCCGATCCTGATCTCGCGATCGTCGTCCTTGCCGCGGTCGCCGACGCGACCAGCGCAGCCATCTGCCTCCAACAGGGAGCGTTCGAGTACGTCTCGAAGCCGCCGGAGGAGGGAGAGCTCCGGTTGGCCATCGACCGGGCGCTCCGTCGACGCGGCACCGCCATTCAGACGCAGCAGATTTCGGCGTGGCTCAAGCAGGAGCTCGTGGAGCGGACCCGGGAGTTGGAGCGGGAGCGGCGCAAGCTCGAACAGATCAACGTTGCAACGCTCTCAGCGTTGATCAACGCGCTCGAGGCGAAGGATCCGGACTTCGTCGGACACTCGGTGCGGGTCGCAGAACTGGCAGCGTCGGTGGCAACCGAGCTAGGGCTCTCCGACGACGACATCGAGGCGGTGCGCGCGGCCGGACGGCTCCACGACATCGGGAAGATCGGTATCCGTGACGACGTGCTGCGGAAACGGGGACCGCTCACCGAAGACGAGCAGAGCCACATCCGTGAGCAAGTCCTGATTGGCTTCCGGATCCTCGCACCGCTCGGCCATCTCGGGTCGGTGCGGCAGTATGTGCGGAGCCACCATGAGCACTGGGACGGAACCGGCTATCCGGATGGTCTACGGGGCGTGGAGATCCCGGTCGGCGCACGCATCGTGTTCGCTGCGGAGATCTACGACGCGATCACGAGCCCCCGACCGTATCAGGAGCGCCTCACTCGCCAGGCCGCACTCGCGCAGATGCAGCAGCTGGCAGGCTCGAAGCTGGATCCGGCCGTCGTGGAAGCGCTGGCCAGCGTCGTGTCGCGGCGGAAGAGCCTCGTCTTCGTGCGGGACTTCGAGGCCCCGCAGAACGATACTTGAACCCGGAGTGAACCTGGAGGAGGCCAGATGGCGGATCCGATTACGCTCGACCACCTCGTGCGCAAGCTCGAGGACCTGAATGACCTCATGCGGCGCGGACAACTCAAGCACGGGGAGTACGATCAGCGGCTGGCACGGCTGATCAGCGAGCTCCGGGAGCGACGGCTCGATGCCGAGCGGACGGACATCGCTGCGACGTTCGACGACCTTGTGGGGCGCGGTGTCATCACACCGGCGGTCCGGTCTCATATGGAAAACCGGTTGGGACTCGCGTGAGCCAGCTGGCTCCCGGACAGCCGTGGGTCCGGGAGCTACCTTCCCCCTTCGAGACTGTTCTGCCGCCGCGGTGCCGACTCGAGAGCGGGCCGGCCGTGCGCGGTGACCCCTTCGAGATTGGTCTTGAGGGCTGCGAGCGAGCAAACGCAACTGTCCTGAGACGTTCGGTAGCGAGCTGAGCCAGCATATGCGTCACGTCGAGAGGCTAACGGAATGATGCCTGATGCTGAGTCCGGGCCCACCAATGTCGCCAAGCTGGTGGCCTATCAGGAGGGCAGCGTGGTGAGCAGAATCGTTGCAAGGACCGCGGGTGGATCGCTCACCGTATTCGCCTTTGACGAGGGACAGAGCCTGAGTGAGCACACCGTACCGCACCGAGCGGTGATTCATGTGCTCGAGGGTGCTGCGAACGTGACCATTGGTGGCACTCGGCATCGTGTCACTGCCGGTGAGTTGATCCCTCTCCCGGAGGACGTCCCCCATGCTGTCGAAGCACCCGCTCGGTTCAAGATGGCGCTGATCCTGCTGCGGCACTGACGGCCCCGGCGGCCGTGGGCACGCAGACGTCCGTGGTGCCGAGGACGATCGGCTGTGCCGGGGCACCACAATCGGTCGGGTATCAGCGTCGCTTGCGGTGATCCCTTCCGGAGCGCAGGGACTCCGCCTCCTGGAAGCGGCCAATCGTGACGGCAGGGCACCCAAGGGCACGCAGGATCATGCGTCGTGCGATGCCGTCACCGTGACCGGTCAGTTCGCCACGGTGGTGTGCACGTTGAAGCGCGGTGGCTGCACGATGTGCTTCTTGACGGCGCACTGATCGGCTGCGCGGATAAGCGCCTCGTGATACTTCGCCGGAAAGTCCGGTGGCACCTGGATCTCGATCTCCACCTCCTCGATCATCTTTGTCGCCGAGTT
>Ga0209536_100000350_pt1 | contig 74000 bp, 54 predicted proteins | sample DeeMarSeWOR28_12_FD_187461 | JGI IMG/M metagenome (GOLD analysis project Ga0209536, IMG submission 187461) | Marine sediment microbial communities from White Oak River estuary, North Carolina - WOR-2-8_12 (SPAdes) (version 2) | ecosystem: Environmental > Aquatic > Marine > Intertidal zone >...
ATCCCTGGTTGATCGCTACCGCAGGATGAGTTGCGCTGCCGTTCTCCGCGAGGTTCAAGGGCTGTGGAACCAGGTGCTGGGTGCGGTTCAGGTCAAGACTCCCGATCCCTCTATGGATCTTCTCCTCAACCGCTGGTTGCTGTACCAGTCGCTGTCCTGTCGCTTTTGGGCACGGTCCGGCTTCTACCAATCCAGCGGCGCGTTCGGATTCCGAGACCAGTTGCAGGACGTCATTGCCCTGATGGCGGCACGGCCGGATATCGCGCGTGAGCATCTCGTTCGTTCCTCGGCGCGCCAATTCCCCGAGGGTGATGTTCAGCACTGGTGGCACCCGCCCACCGGTCGCGGCGTGCGCACGCGGATCTCAGACGACCGGCTCTGGCTGCCCTACGCCCTAGTCCACTACCTCCAGACAACCGACGACGAGTCCGTTCTGGACGAAGAGATCCCGTGGCTCGAAGGGCCGCCGCTCGAGGACGGCGAACAGGAAGCCTACTACCAGCCACAGGTATCAGAGCATACTTCCACGCTCTACGAGCATTGCGCCCGGGCTCTGGACAGAAGCCTCGAGGTGGGTAGCCACGACCTTCCCCTCATGGGCGGCGGTGATTGGAACGACGGCATGAACCGCGTCGGCCACCAAGGCCAGGGCGAAAGCGTCTGGCTGGGTTGGTTTCTTCATCAGAACTTGACCGAGTTCGCACCGATCGCTGAGAGGCGCGGTCACCAGAAGCGCGCCGAGCGCTGGCGCCGCGTAGCAACTTCGCTGAAATCTGCTCTTGAAAGGGAGGCATGGGACGGTGACTGGTACCGCCGCGCCTTCTTCGATGACGGGACGCCGCTCGGAACAGCGGACAGTGATGAATGCCGCATCGACTCTATCGCCCAGTCTTGGGCCGTGATCTCCGGCGCCGCCGAAGAGACGCGAGCTCGTCGGGCCATGGAGTCCGTGCTGGAAATGCTGATCCGCAAGGACGACCGCTTGGCGTTGCTCTTTGAGCCGCCGTTTGACAAGACTCGCCACGACCCCGGATACATCAAAGGCTACGTACCCGGCATCCGAGAGAACGGTGGCCAATACACGCACGCGGCAGTCTGGAACGTCGTCGCCTTAGCGATGCTCGGTGAAGGCGACACGGCCGTTGAACTGTTCGACTCTCTGAATCCCATCCATCACTCGGCCAGCCGCGCGGACATTCATCGATATAAGGTAGAGCCTTACGCAGTTGCGGCCGATGTCTACTCACAGCCACCCCACGTGGGGCGTGGGGGGTGGACCTGGTACACAGGCTCCGCCGCGTGGCTGTACCGCGCAGGAATCGAGTGGATCCTTGGGTTCCGGAAGCGAGGCTCCTACCTTCACATCGACCCATGCATCCCCGGTACCTGGGAGGGCTTCCGCATCACCTACCGTCACGGCAAGACCGTCTACCGTGCGACAGTGGAGAACCCTAACCGAGTCTGCCGTGGCGTATCCACCGTCGTCCTGGACGGCAAGGAGCTCGGGGACGGTGGTCGCGTGCCCCTCCACGATGACGGCGGCGACCACGAAATCCGCATCGTGCTCGGGTAGTCCGCCAAACACAGCCAAGCCGGCAAATCGAGAACGGTGTTCGAATCCGGGATGCCGCATCCCAGAAGAGGACACCGTCGGCACCCCGCATAGCGTTTATCCGTAGCGGTGTCGACTCCACCCAGTGCTTGTCCGGCAGGGCGCCTACGCCGCCGGACCCGCTGCAAGCATGCCGGCGGCCGATACGGCACGCAGGTTGCCTCTGTGAGAGATGGCTTGTCGTGGAGTTTACAGCATGGCCGAGCCACGGGGATCGGCCGGCCACATCAACTAGGTGTACGCGATGCGCTCTCTAGTCGGCGATCTACGCTTTGCTGCTCGAATGCTCCGGAGAAACCCCACCGCCACAATTGCTGCAGTCATCGTCATGGCACTCGGCATCGGAGCGAACACCACGATATTCAGCGTCGTTAACGCCCTTCTGTTGCGACCTCTGAACGTCGCCGATCCAGAGCAAGTGGTATCTGTTTACACGTCGCAGGCCGGCGGTCAGCTGCATGGCAACACCTCTTACCCCGACTACCTCGATTACAGAGAGCGGAACGACGTGTTCTTGGTACTGGCGGCGCACTCAACTGCACCCATGGCACTCAAGGGAGGGGATCAACCCCGCATCGTCATGGGGCAGTTGGTGAGCTGGGACTACTTCGCTGCCTTAGGCGTGGTGCCGGAACTTGGGCGGGCCTTTCTGCCCGAAGAGGATCAGACTTTCGGTACCCACCCAGTCGCCGTCTTGAGTCACGGCACTTGGGAAAGCCAGTTCGGCTCGGATCCTGAGATTGTCGGGAAGACCGTGCGCATCAACGACTACCCGTTCACGGTGATCGGAGTAGCACCTGCGGGCTTCACAGGTCTGGTCACAGTTATTGAACCGGCTCTCTGGGCTCCATTGGCCATGGCCGAGAGGGCCCTCCCCTATACGCCGAATATCGAGAGTCGCTTCGACCCCTGGCTCCAACTGGTCGGCCGCTTGAGACCGGGCGTGACCGCCTCTGACGCCCAAGCAGCCCTAGACATACTCGCCGCTAATCTCGCGCTCGAGTACCCCGACCTGAACAGGGGGAAAGGTATCGTGGTCGAGTCGCTCGACGACGGCCGCCTTGGAGCTCCCGAAGCAACCGCGGGCGCCCAGAGACTCACGGTCGTTCTGATGGGCGTGGTCGGTTTCGTTCTCCTCATCGCCTGCTTCAACGTCGCCGCTGTCCAACTGGCCAAGGCAAGCGGACGGCTCCGGGAGGTCTCCCTCCGGCACGCGCTCGGCGCCTCGCGGTGGCGTATCATCCAACAGCTCTTGGTAGAAAGCATACTGCTGGCGCTGATCGCGAGTGTGGTGGGCCTGTGGGTTGCTGGTTTGGGCATCGACGCCTTGCAGGCCCTGCAGCCTCAGATGGAGGTCCCGCTCGAGATACCTTCCGGCCTCGACCATCGGGTTCTGGTGTTCACGCTCGTCCTGGCCGTGGCCGCGGGTGTGCTGTCGGGGCTCGCCCCCGCATTGCAGGCGTCGCGGGCGAGTCATTCGGAAGCCCTGAAAGACCGGGGCTATTCCATAAGTCAGGGCCGCTCGAGCGCCCGCTTGCAGAGCGGCCTGGTCATCGCCCAAGTAGCACTGTCGCTCGCGTTGCTTTCCGGTGCCGGATTGCTGGTGCGAAGCCTGCAAAACGCCCTCGCCATAGATCCCGGATTCGAACTCAGGAGCGGCGTCGTGCTGCCGGTCAACCTCGGGTTTGGTCAATACGACGAGGCGGAAGGCAGAGTGCTCCGCCAAGAACTGCTGAATCGAGTCGCGACGCTTCCAGGGGTTGAATCGGCCGCGCTGGCAGCGTTCGTGCCGCTCGGGATGATTCACGGACATCACGACGTCTATGTAGACGGATACGAGCCGGCGCCCAACGAGCTCATGCTCGTGAAGCGCAACATGGTGTCGGCCGATTACTTCGAGACCATGGGCATCCGCGTACTAAGAGGCCGTGCCATCGATCAGCGCGATGTGGAGAGTTCCTTGCCGGTCGCGATGGTAAACGAGACTATGGCGCGCCGGTTCTGGGCCGATGGAGATCCGCTCGGCCGGCCAGTTCAGGCCGACTTGGGCATCACGTACACCGTGATCGGTGTGATCGAAGACGGCAAGTACAGCTCGCTGGCCAGCGGCTCTGAACCGTACCTCGTCCTTCCGCTCACCCAGAGTGAGTACGTTCAACGCGTCAACCTGGTCGCGAAGACGCGGCACCATCCACGTGCGTTGATCGAACCGTTGCTCTCGGAGGTACAGAGGATGGCCCCGGGTCTTCCAAGCTCCTTGGCCCTCACCATGCCGCAGTATTTGCGGTACTCGGTCGGCAATTTCAAAGGGCCGGCGGTCCTGGTGAGCTTGTTCGGACTCATAGCTCTACTGCTGGCCTCAGTCGGACTCTATGGCGTCCTCTACCACAGCGTTAGCGAGCGAACGCGCGAGTTCGGAGTGCGACTCGCATTGGGCGCCACAGAGAACGGAGTCGTGAAGATGGTGCTCCGTCAAGGATTGCGAACGACCCTGATCGGCGTCGGCGTCGGCCTGCTGCTGGCGTTTGCTCTGGCACAGGTTCTGGCCGGCTTCCTGCTGGACGTGAGCACGTTTGACCCGGTCGTCTTCACGCTCGTGACATTGACAATGCTCGCGATCGGTCAGCTTGCCAGCTACTTACCTGCTCGCTCTGCTTCGAGAATCGATCCTGTGGCGACCCTGCGAGCCGAGTAGCGCCGAGTCAGAGCACGGCGGTCAGCTTGACGAAGAAGGTGTGACCCTGCTCGGACCGTTCGCCGAACTCCGCCGTGCCGCGCTGATAGGCCAGCTGGATGGTTCCGAAGGGCGGCCGGTACCGCCACACGAATACCGCCTGGACGTTCTCTCTGCTGATGGCCGAATTCGATTGGAAGAAGAGTTTCACGAAGAGGTCCGGGTTGAAGAACTGATCGGCACGCAGCACGTGGATCCAAGTGCTCTCGCCGGCGGGGTCGGGCGTGATGACGAGCCGCTGCAGTTCGTACTCCGCTGACAATTGCTCGGTGATTTTGTACGCCGTCTTGGCTCCCCATAGTTGGAAATCCGCATCGAAGTTGCGGCCCGCCGTGAAGCTGACCATGGCGGACTCGAACTCCCGCGTGTTGTATCCAAGGCCGACACCGATTTGCCTGTTCCGATACTCTTTCTCGAACAGCTTGTACTCTTCCCGGAACTTGACCTCCGTACTGACCCTGTTGCGGAACTCGACCTTGACGCCCTGGTCGATCTGCCAGCTTCGCAGGATACCGCTGATGCTCCAGTAGATGTTGTAGTTCGAATCGTACTCGATTCGCTGCAGCGCACCGCTGTCGAACCAGAAGGTATGATCCAAGGCCGAGTCCAGTTCGCGACGATCGTCGTCCCTGATGAAGCCGATGACGTTCACGTTGTCGGCGAATCTCTGCCCCAGATGCGTGTAGCGAACGTGGAAATGCGAGGTGGGCGAGTCGAAGCTTGGGCGGAAAAAGTAAGCCTGAGTGCCGCTGTCGAACAGCCCCCAACTTTGTGCGAACTGAGCCGTCATGCCCAGCTGCCGCGTGAAGAAAAGCGTGGCGTCGGCGCTGGCCGAGCCCTGGTACCTGCCGTTCAACGTCCGGTTGGCGACCATGACCGCGACGTTCGATGACCCCAGAACATCGCGTTGGGCACGGGCGATGGCATAGGTCGCTCTGGGGAGGTCAGGCTCACCGGGTGCCGGATCCTGAGCGATCTTCGAGTAGGTGGCGATACCCGACAGCGTCCACGGTCCCGCCCTACCGAGGAATTGACCGCCGACTTCTATGTCGACGATGCGCCGCGTGTAGAAGGTACGTATCCGCTGGCGGTACTGCAGGGTGCTCTCGAGGAAGAACGGCCGCTTTTCATCTAGGAGTATTTCGAACCGCGTCAGGTTCACCTGCTCCTGGTCGGCCTCGATCGTAGCGAAGTCGGGGTTCACCGTGAGGTACGCCGCCATCTCCGGAGTCACCGCGTAGCGCACATCCACTCCCGCCTGGAAGTGCGTAGTCTGGCCCTCCTGTACCCGCGAGAGCGCGTACGGGATGATCCGCTGACGCTTCTCTGGCGGCGGTACGTCGAGTCCGACGAGCGAGCCCGCCTGCGACATGCGGGCCGGGGTTTCCAAGGGACCGGCCCAGTAGCTCTCCTCGAGCAGGCGCCTCAGACTGCGGCCGAAGTTGATGCCCCAGGTGACGTTTCCACCCGCAGTGTAGCCGATCGAGGTGTACGGTATGGCAATCTCCGCCGTCCACCCGAATTCAGTGCGCTGCGCCGCGGACTCCCAGGTCCCATCCCAAGTAGCATCGGCCGTGCGGCCATCGTTGGTGATCTGTCCGTCCGCTTGCGTTCCCAACAGGTTGGTTATGAAGTAGAAGCCGCTGCGATTGTCGTTGAAGCTGTCGAGCAGGAGGACTGCGGCATCGTCCTCCATCAGCTCGGCATCGCGCCGAGTGAGCTGAGCGGCGGGCGGCTCCGAATCGAACAGTCGAAAGGCAACATAGAGGTGGGTCGAGTCGTACATGACCAGCGCCTGGGATTGGACGGCCGACGGCTCGCCAGCCCGCGGCTGAAACTGGATGAAATCAGCGGCGATGGCGGCGCTGCCCCACTCCGTCTCCTCGATGAGTCCGTCGATGCTGGGCGCAGCGGTGGCCCTGACCGCTTCGAGCACGAAGAGCGAGTCTGCTTGCTGTACCGGCGCAGCTGGCGCAGCAAGAATCAGCAGGAGACCCAACGAAGAAACGAACAAGCTAGGCCGGTGGTTTGGCCGAACGGGCTCAATCGGTGAGGACAGGAAGAGGATAGCGCAGCGGAGCTCGACGCGCCACCGCCGGGGGAGTAGGATCACGATCACGAGTACGAGTACGAGTAGGAGTAAGTGCGACCCGTCTTGCACGGCGCGCTCCGGGCGGGTAAGATGCGCCGCTGACGAAATCACGATCCCATTCGACAGACATACTCCTTGGTTACCTTCACGGGGCTAGACTGGTTCTGGGCCGGCGCGTTCCTCCTGCTGATGGTGGGGGGCGCCTTCCTATTCTACCGACTGGCCCGACGGTCCGAGTCCGACTTCTTCCTCGCTGGCCGCGGTTTGCCCTGGTGGCTGCCGGCGTCATCGGTGTTCAGCACGCACACGGCCACCGACACACCGATGTGGGTCACAGGGGTCATCTATGCCCACGGGCTGCGCGGCCTATGGTATACGTTCTTCACGGCCTGGACCGCCATCGCCTCCTTCGTCTCCGCGCGCATCTTCCGCCGCTCGCTCGCCTATACGCAGGCCGAGTGGCAGATCCTGCGATTCGGTGGCATGGGCGCGGAATTGCTGCGCGGTTGGATGGCGGGCTGGCAGGTGTTCATGAACATGTTCATCCTGGGCTGGGTGGGCATCGCCATGGGCAAAGTGGGAGCCCTGGTATTCGGCTGGCCCGTCTGGGTGGGCCTGGTGATCCCGAGCGCCATCACCGCAGTCTACACGCTCGCCGCCGGTTACTGGGGCGTGGTGATGGGAGATTTTCTCCAGGGGATCGTCGCCATCTTCGCCATCGCACTGGTGACCGTCGTGGGGTTGTGGGCAGTGGGCGGCCCCGCCGAAGTATCGGCACGGCTCATCGACATGGGAGAAGGGTGGCGACTCGATGTCTTCGCCTTCACGGGGCTGTTCAGCGGAGACTTTCCCGCCGCATGGTGGCTGACGATGCTGGTGATCGCCGTGATTGGCGGCTTTGGGATGGGGACGAGTATCGACTGGTTCGTCGAGGCACAGCGCATCCAGTCGGCCAAGACGGTGCGGGACGCGAGCTACGGGCTGTGGGCGGGTGGCGCCCTTACTCTCGTTCGCAACGGTTTCTGGGCCGCCGTAATTCTCGCCTTCTTCGTGCTGGCACCCAACATCACTAGCGTGGCCGAGTACGAACTGGGCTGGTTCCGCATGGGCTTCGAGCTGCTACCGGTGGGGATGGTCGGCGTGTTCATGGGCGCGATACTGGCCATACACCTGTCGACGATCTCCAGTCACCTGAACCTGGGCGCGCTGTACTTCACTCGCGACCTTTACCAGCGCTACATCAACCCGCAGGCGTCAGAGCGCACGCTGGTTTGGATGGGCCGCGCCGCGACCCTCGTGTTGCTGCTGGGCTCGTTCTTCTACGGGCTGATGATGGAGGAGATCACCGCCTGGTTGATCTTCGCCCTCTGGCTGATGATGGCGGGTATCTGGCTGCCCAACATCCTGCAAGTCGTCTGGTGGCGCTTCAACGCCTGGGGCTACCTGGCCTCGTGGATGGCGAACCTGGGCGTGTCGTGGCTGGTTGTCTGGATCCTTCCGGCCTTCGACGTCATCCCCCCGCTCCCCGACTACGGACAGTTCTGGTTGCTGATGGCGTTGGGTGCGGTCGTGTTCATCCCGGCCACTCTGCTGACGGCGCCGGAGAAGATGGACCACTTGGTGCACTACTACGTGCAGACGCGACCGCTGGGCTGGTGGGGCCCCGTACAACGCGAGGCGGAGCGCCGCGGGCTGATCGCGCCGGAAACGAAGCCTGAGCAGGTGGGGCGCCGACCGTTGATCCGACGAACCTGGACGTCCGAGGAAGCCGAGGGCTGGAGCCGAGAGGACTGGATCGCCATCGTGCTGTCACCGATCGTCTACGCGCTAATCATCATCGGCGTAGCGCGCCTGCTGCTGGGTCAATTCGACGGCGCGCTGATTACTCTGGGCGCTCTCGTCGGCGCGTTCCTGCTCTACTGGGTCATCGATCCGAAACTGCGGGCAGTCTCGGTCGAGTACGAGACAAAGCAGGCCCGGTACCTGGAGGAGCTCGAGCGCAGCCTTCGTTGGGACAAGAGCGCCCTCGATGCCGGGGCGGAGGGTTAGGAAATGGACCGCGGACTGGTCACTCTCATCGGTATGAGCATCGCCTACGTCGCCTCGTTCGCCGGCCTGGCCTTCGCCTACTGGGGCTGGAAGAAACACCTGCGACCCGAGGCCGGTGAGGAGGACTCGTGATGACCGCCGCAGCTATTACGACCCTCACTGCCTTCATCCAATCCGGCGAGGTCGCGCCCCTACCTGCCCAGTCACCCATCGGCGGCCCTTTCTGGAGCTACGGGGCTCCCGCCTTGCTGCTCGCCGTTGCCGCTCTCGGTACTCTCCTGCTCTATCGTCACTTCGCCGGCAAGGGCCAGAATCAAGCCTGAACTGAGAACCTCCGTCTCGATTGACGAGCGGCTTCTTTTCGCCAAGTTCCGAGCCCATCCTCGACTCGACTTTTCACTCGGCCTCCAGCTGCTCGGCGGCCAGAAACGCCTGAGCGAGGCGCGAGACCCAGGTATCCACCAAATCGAAGTACGTGTCCACGCCCTCTGCGCCTTGCACGTCGAGTGGGACAATCACTGCCCTTGCGTTCGTTCGGTAGGCGACTTGTTCCACGTGCTTTTGGCTGAAGTAGTTAGCCGCCATAAGGACCGGGATACGTTCGTCGCGCATCGTCTGCACCACCTCACGCAGGTGATGGGGGCTGGGTGGGATTCCTGGCTGCGGCTCGATGAAGACGGCACACTCTACCTGAAAGCGCGCGCCGAAGTACGCCCAGTTCTTGTGATAGCACGCAAGCTTTCGTCCGCGGAACGGTGCCGCATCGGCGAGCCAGCCGCCCATGTAGTCGGTCAAGGGTCTTCCCTGCAGCGAGTGGGCGCGGGCGAAGTTCCAGAACTCGTAGTTCCGAGCTAGCTCGAGAATCGCGTCGGCTCCCAGCATCTCGACTAGCTGATCGCCAAATAACCGGCGCATCAGCCGATCCCGAAAATCGCGGAAGTTTGCCTCGTAGCTCTCCGCATTATCCGGATCGACGAGCCTTAGCTTCCTCAGAATGTTCTCCGCGATGACGATCGCGTTGACCGGATCCGTGTGGATGTGTGGATTGCCGAATGCGTGGACATCCCCGCCCAGACGCGACAGGTCGCTAGGAACCTCCAGCAACTTCACTCCCGCATACGCGACCACGTGACCGTCGGAGCCTTCAACGACCTTCGAGTTGTGGGCCCGATCGATGACCGCTGGCACCCAAAGCTCCAGGTCCAATCCGGTGGTAACGAAAAGGTCTGCTCTTCCTACCTTAGCGGCGTAGCTGGGCCGAGCCTGGACGAAGTGGGGGTCTTCATCGCCGCGCGCGATGGCCTCGACCTCGGCGAAATCACGCGCCAATTCCTCCGCGATCGCCGCGTACGTCGGCAGCGACGTGACAACTAGAAGCCTCCCGTGATGTCCGCCACGTCGGCGTTGGTGATGCCGATCTTGAGCTTGCGCCATTTGGCCCATCATAAGCAGGATCGCGATGGCACATGCAACAGAGCCTGTCCCCCGTTGCCAGGCGTGTGTACGGTTCTTGCTGACTATCATCTTCCATCTCCTGCCCTTATATGCCTCTCAAGAGGCTGTGGAGTGCGGTTCTTTGCCTGCAGCGATACCCATCAGTAGGTCTCGTGTCTGTGCGGTCCAACCGCCCAGACGGTCTGAAGCAGAACGGTGTGGTTTCCGCCGCTGCCTTCAGGCTTCAGGTAGTTGTACTGGAGCCGGAAAAACACCCACTCGGTCTGCCACCATGTGAGGCTCGGCACGAGCTGGTAGACCTCACCGCCTTCGCCGTAGTTATCCAGGTAATCGGTGCGGAACCCGACAATCCAACGCCGGGAAAGTCGAAGGTTCGCCTGCACGTAGCCCCCGTTCCCCGTCAGCGTGCTTGCGGCCGACTCGCGACCGGCGAAGTACCATTCTGCCTTGAGGTTGAGGTCTTTATACATGCTCCGTTGCGGCGGCCGCCAACGGAACGAGACATCGAGGCCCAGCAAGCTGGCATCGAAAGGGTCCGTAGCGTCGTGGTTCTCGCCGTACACCCCGGTGACGCCGAACTGCAAGTAAGTGCTCGGACTGAGGTCCCAGAAGCTGCGGATATTGCCGAGGAAGCTGATTTCCTTGGCCGCCCCGAACAGCGCTTCGTTCTCGCTGGCCGTAATCTCCACCGTGCCCACCTGCGTGCCGGCGCCCGTCATGATAACCGGGAGTGTGAGGGAGAGCCCCGTCTGGATGAGGCCGTCGTCGCCCAAGAAGACCACCGTCGGCAGCGGGCGATCGACTTCGAACAGGGCGTGTGTATGCCAACGGTTGTACAGCCCGATCTCCTGACGAAACTTGCCAAGCTTCAATCCAATTGGCAGGCCGATATAGTAGAAGTAGCCCTCCTCGATGTGCACGGCCGCGTGTTCGTGCCCATCCTCTCCCGCCTCCGGGTAGCCGGCGATCTTCGGTTCCTCGTGAAAGGCCACGAAGATCTTTGTGTACGTGTAGGGATCGAGCGCAGACTGGAAGCCGAACTCGAACTCCCGAGGTACGGCGCTGAACTTGCTGCGGCCTTCAGACGGTGAAGTGTACGTGCCTACCACATCACCTGTTACGCTGATTTCCGGATTCAATACACTCAGATTCCGGGTGCGGCTCGCCTGCTCGCCGACTGTGTCGGGCGCCGGCTGCTGCGCGCCTGCCGCCTGCAGCGCGGCCCGGATGGCGTCGATCTCCGCTGCCACCTCAGCGGCGGATGAATCTGCTGGAACCCCGCGTGACAAAACCGCGAGTAGACTGTCGAGCCGTGCCTCGAGCTCTCTGACACGAGCCTCGAGGCTATCCACCTTCGCTTCCTGAGCCGAGAGGCTGACCGGTGTAATGCTTCCCAGGCACAAGATGAGCGGCAGACAGATCCGAAGACATTTCTTGTGCATGTTCTCTTTCCCGCGCTTGAAGTACGGTGCACACATTCACGACCGACGCGGCGACCGAAGGCTTGCCGTCCCGGTGGTGAACAAGGCGTGGGCGATCGGTACTAGCCGATCTATGTGAGTGGAAGCTGGCTGGGTGGTGCGCGGGCTAGAGTGAGACAGACTTGCGGCTTGCTGAGTAATGCGGCAGTCCCGCGTGGCGCATCGAGTATCGACGCTCCGAATGGCTCAGTGTGAGGCGGCGGCGGCGCGTCCAACCACGGGGCGCTGCAGATAAGGACGCAAAGGGAGTGGTCATGGCCGGCCGCACAACTGCTGCCGTGCTTCGCCTCGATGTGCGGTTCCAGCCCGGCCTCCCGAACATGCAGCGCCAGCCGCGCCACGGGAACCGCTTGGAAGGCGATCGCGAATAAGAGCAGAACTGCACGCCGTACGACCACCATAACAATTCCACGCTACCTGACACGCCGGTGTGTGTCAACCCGGACTGAACGACCCTTAATGACCCCAGGTTTGCAGCGTTTGTCCCCCTTCCGCCTGACTGCTATTCTTCCGCTGAGAATCGGAGAGATGAGTAGGCGGCTAAGCAACAGGACATCGAGGTTGCGGACGGAGCTGCGAGGCGATCTCGACTCGCGATCGTGAGTGGCAACGGCGCAGTCCCGGCGCAGGCACCTGCTCCCGCCCTAGACTTGCCGTGGAAAAGCTGAAGAACTACCCCGTCTCGCTATCGGAGATCCTCCGCGCTCGCGAAGTGGTCAGCGACTACGTCCGGCCGACCCAGCTGATCCGCTACGAGGGGCTGTCAAGGCTCATTGGTGCGGACGTCTACGTCAAGCACGAGAACCACAATCCCACCGGAACGTTCAAGATCCGCGGCGCGGTCAACCTCCTGTGGCACCTACGGCGCGAGGCGGTTGAGGGCGTCATTACATTCTCCACAGGGAACCACGGGCTCTCTATTGCCACCGCAGCTCTCTGGTACGACCTGAGCGCAGTCGTAGTCGTACCCGAAGACAGCAATCCCGCAAAGAAACGTGCGATCCGCGAGTGCGGCGCTGAACTCGTGGAAGCGGGTAAGACGTTCGAGGAGGCTGCCGTCACGGTAGAGGCACTCTGCGAGGAGCGCCAATTATACTATGCGCACCCTGCCGACGAGCCGCTGTTGATCAACGGCGTTGGCACGGGATTCCTTGAAGTGGCCGAGGACCTGCCGGAGACCGATGTCGTCATGGTCCCTCTGGGAGCGGGGAGCGAGGCTGCCGCCGCGATCACCACCCTGCGTAATCGGTGCCCCAATGCCGCGATCATCGCAGTTCAGGCCGAGCTCTCGCCGGCCGCTTACCTTTCGTGGGTGGACGGGCGCATCGGCCACGCCCCGAACCGCACGTTCGCCGGCGGCTTCGCCACCGGGAAAGCCTACGAGCTGCCGTTTAGCATCTATAAGGACGGATTGGACGATTTTGTACTGCTAACCGAGGATGAGATCTACGACGGGATGGCAGCCGCTTTCTACTACACGCATAATCTCGCCGAGGGCGCTGGGGCTGCGACCATCGCCGCGGCCCATAAGCTCAGAGATAGACTGAGAGGAAAAACCGTAGTTCTTCAGATGAGCGGCTGCAACGCCTCACCGACCGAAATCACGGAGGCCACCAAACGAGCCACCTACTCTGAGGGCTTCGCCTGACATCTTAGCCGGGAACGACTTCGAACCCGAATTCGCGCGCGGAGGTTCGGATGCGCTCATCCAGCGACAGCAGAATCGACCGTTCGCCGCGGTCCTGATCCAGTAGCTCGGCCGTCGTTCCCTCAGCGGCAGCAGGGTCCAGTGCCGGATAGACCCTTTCCCCGTGTTCTTCGCCGATTTCGTTCTCAGACAAGCTTGTTCGCGCCCGCAAAGGATGCTCAGACCAACCCGCGTTCCTTCTCGCTTTTCCGGCCCGGCGGCGCTATACTGCGCCGTCACCCCAGCCGGTCTCGTGAGCGACCGCTCACGACCTCATAAGCCTAACGAGCAGCCCAGCGAGGTGTAGTTCATGCGACATCTAGGGGGGCACTGGCGTGCCACAACGGTATTTCTAGCAGTACTGCTGTCGACCTCCGCCGCGCCGGCGCTGGCGCAGCAGGGTCCCCACAGGGGCGTCCCGGTGACGGAAGCCAACTACCATCTGGGGGCCCGCTATGCGCCCTACAAGATCAGACGAATGGTCTACAGCACCTCGGTGGACCCGAAGTGGATCGAGGGAAGCGAGCGCTTTTGGTACGAGTGGAAGACCTCGGACGGATCGTTCTACTACATCGTCGACCCCACGGACGGCAGTAAGCGGCAACTCTTCGACCGCGACCGAATCGCCGCCGAGCTGACGCGGATCACCAAGGATCCCTGGGACGCGCAGCACCTGCCCATCCGTAAGATCAAGTTCATCGATCCGAACACTCTGCAGTTCGAGGTCGAGTCCTCTCAAGACGCGGAGGAAGAAGAAGTCCAGGAGGAGGACCAGGAGGAGGAACAGGAAAAGGAACAGGAGCAGCGGCAGCAGAGGCGTGGCGAACGCGAGCGGACAAAGAAGGCGGTGTTCCACTTCGAGTACGATGTGAACACTGGGACCCTTCGCGAATTGGAGGACTGGGAAGCGCCGGATAACCACGCACCGTGGGCCAGCGTGTCGCCGGACGGCCAGTGGGTGGTGTTCGGCCGCAACTACAACCTCTATATGATGAGCGGCGTGGAATACCAGAAGATCCTGGACGCGCGCCGGGGCAAAGAGGGTGAGCGAGAGGGCGAGGGCGAGTTCCAATTCCAGCAACAGGGCCAGCAGCGGGAGACCGAAGCCGACAAAGCCGAACAGAAGGTCGAAGTGGAGGAGATCCAACTCACTGAGGACGGCGAGGAGCACTACAGCTACCACTTCGAAGGCCGGGGCGAGACTGACAACGAGCGCGAGAAGAACAAAGACAAACGGAAGCGCGCCAATATCATCTGGTCGAAGGACTCGCAGCGTTTCGCCCTCGAGCGACGCGACAGCCGCGAAGCGGGCGAGCTGTGGGTGATTCATCATACGGGCAACGATCGGCCCGAGCTGGAGACCTACAAGTACGACATGCCCGGCGAAGAGAACGTCAGTCAGACCGAGATACTCATCTTCGACATGAACAGCCGCGAGATGATCGAGGTCCAGGCCGACGCCTGGAAGGACCAGGACCTCAACATCGAAACTGATCGGCAGTTTATATATGAAGACAGCGACGAACCGCGCCGTCGCCTCTGGCTGTCCGACGATTCGAACCGCCTCTACTTCACGCGTTCCAGCCGCGATCTCCACAGGTACGACGTCTGCGTGGCCGACGCGAGCACGGGCGAAGTGACCGTGCTGATCGAGGAGCGCCTCAACACCTATGTGGAGGTCCAGCGCCTCGAGCTACTGAACTCCGGCGACATGCTCTGGTGGTCCGAGCGCGACGGTTGGGCGCACCTGTATCGCTTCGGGCCGGACGGAACGCTCAAGAATCGGCTCACTCAGGGGCCGTTCTCGGTGCGCAATGTGGTGGGTGTCGATGAAGCTCGCGGTCTGGTCTATTTCATGGCGAACGCCCGCGAGGAAGGTGAAGACCCGTACTATCAGCACTTGTATAGAGTGGGCCTCGACGGTAGCGGCTTGACGCTACTCAATCCCGGTGACTTCGACCACCGGGTAGAGATGGGCGAGTCGAACCGCTACTTCGTGGACAACTTCTCCCGGGTCAACACGATACCGGCATCGGCTCTGTACGACACTCGCGGCCGGAAGTTGATCGATCTGGAAGAATCGGACTTCTCGAAACTATTTGAAGCCGGCTACCAGTTTCCCGAGCCCTACATCGTGAAAGCGGCCGACGGCATCACCGACCTCTATGGGGTCATGTACAAGCCGTTCGACTTCGACTCGACGAAGGTCTATCCGATCGTCGCCTATGTGTATCCGGGCCCGCAAACCGAGGCGGTAGCCAAGGCGTTCAACACGCGTGCCTACGAGACGGGCCTCTCGCAGTTCGGCTTCCTGGTCATCACGATCGGCAACCGGGGCGGCCACCCGGCGCGCTCGAAGTGGTACCACAACTACGGCTACGGCAACCTGCGCGACTACGGTTTGGCCGACAAGAAGACGGCGATCGAGCAGCTGGCCGACCGCCACGACTACGTGGACATCGACCGCGTCGGTATCTATGGGCATTCCGGCGGCGGCTTCATGTCGACGGCGGCAATGCTGGTCTATCCCGACTTTTTCAAGGTCGCAGTCTCATCGTCGGGCAACCACAACAATGACGTCTATAATCGCTGGTGGTCCGAAAAGCACCACGGCGTCAAGGAAGTCGCGGATGACTCGGCCAACGTCTCCTTCGAGTACAGCATCGAGAAGAACTCCGACCTGGCGGCGAACTTGAAGGGTCACCTGCTGCTCACCACAGGTGACATAGACAACAACGTGCACCCGGCGGGCACGTTGCGGATGGCAGAAGCGCTAATCCGAGCCAATAAGCGGTTCGACTTCTTCATCTTTCCGGGACAACGCCACGGTTACCGCGGGCCGTCCGGCGACTACTGGTACTGGCTCCGCGCCGAGTACTTCGTCCGGAACTTGATGGGCGACTATCGCTGGAACGCCGACATTGTCGAGTTGAACAACGACAAAGAGCAGTCGGGCAGGCGGTCGGCGTCGGGAAGATCGAACAACGGCGGTTGATCGGAAGTGATGATGGGCCCGGCGATCTTGATGACGCCGGGCCCTCACTCCGCCTGCAGAACCGCGACCGGATCCACGCGAACCGCGCGCCACGCCGGCAACAGGCAGGCGAAGACAGCCACCCCCGCGAAGAGAATGCTGACGGCACCCAGCGTGACAGGGTCGTTGGGCGCAACCCGAAACAGCATTTGTTCCAGCAGTCGCGTAGTGGCGATCGCGCCCGCGAGGCCGATGATGATCCCGATCGTCACCAGCGTCAGGCCGCGCCTCAACACCATCTGGGTGATCTCACGAGGACCGGCCCCCAGCGCGACGCGCACGCCGATCTCGCGACGCCGCTCGACCACCGACTGCGCCAGAACGCCGTAGAGGCCGACGACTGCCAATAGCACGGCCACGCCAGCGAAGATCGCCAGCGCGAGCGTCCGCGCCCTCCGACTGACCTGCGTGCGCGAGAGGACCGCGTCCATCGTGGCGAACTCGGGGTCGGGGACGTCGGGCTCCAATCTCCAGATCGCTTCCCTCAATGCCCTGACCACGGACTCCGGCTCGACCGAGGTACGCACGGCCAGGCTCATGTCGAGGTACGGGTTCTGCGAGTACGACATGTACATGGCCGGGAAGTGATGATCGCCGAGCCCGCCGGTGATGATATCTCCTACGACGCCCACGACCTCGAATGTGTACTCGTAGTCGAGCACTACCCGCCGCCCGATCGGATCTCGGCCTCTGAGGATCGAGTCGACGAAGGCCTGATTCACGACGAATACCAAAGGTGAGCTTGCGACGTCTCCCGGCTCGATGTCGCGACCCGCAAGCAATGGGACCCTCATCGCCTCGAAGTAGCCTGGCAGCACGGTTCTGAAATACGCCGTTCGCGCATCCACGAGCGCGAGCGGCGGATCCTCCGCGTCATGAACCGGCTCGTTGTTACCGGGTTGCCTGACCGGCAACTGGCTGATCAGGCCGACACTTTCGACCCCGGGGACCGATGCGAGATTCCGCTGTAGCTCCGCGTAGAACTGCTCCCGCCCTTCCCGCTCCCCATACTGGTCCCGCGGCAAGCGGATCTCCGCCGTGACCAACCCTGCAGTGTCGAAACCGAGATCCTCGTTCATGAGGATCGCCAGACTTCGTATCAGTAACCCGGCGCCGACGAGCAGTACGACGGATACCGCGACCTGGGCGACGACTAGGCCGCTACGAAACCGGGCACCGCCACGGTCGGTGGTGCGGACGGCCGACTTGAGGTCTTGCGCCAGATTGCTGCGCGACGCCCGTATTGCCGGCAACGTCCCGAACGTCAGGCCCGTCAGAACCGACACGCCGAGCACGAACAACAGAACTTCCAGCGACAGGCCAGGTCCCTGCCCAGCAAGCTGCCCGACCGACGTAAGCTGGAGCAGCAACGGCTGCAGCCACTCGGCCACAAGGGTGCCCAACAGACCGGCGGCACCGGCAAGCAGCAGGCTTTCGGTCAGCAGCTGTCGCGTGATGCGGCCAGCCGATGCGCCCAAGGCGCCTCGAATGGAAAGCTCACTCCGCCGCGTCGAACCCCTAGCGAGGAGGAGGCCGGCCACGTTGCCACAGGCGATGAGCAGCACGAGCGCGACGGCCGCCTGAAGCAACAGCAGACCGTCACGGTAGTTCTCGGACCAAGCTTCCTGCAGATTCGTCAGCTTGAGGCCGATTCCATTGTTGCTCGCGGGGTACTGGGCGGCTAGCTGCGCCGCAATGACATCGACCTCGCTCTGAGCCCCGGCGAGTGAGGTGCCGGGTGCCAGACGACCGACCACGCTCCAGTTGGTCTTCCCGCGCTCGGCTATGAACGGATCGTCCGCCCTCATGGGCACCCAGACGTCGGCGTCGGACGAAAAGTGGAAGCCGGAGGGCATCACACCCACGACTTCCGTCGCGAGCCCCTCTATCGTCAGGACACGCCCGATCACGTCCGGCGCTCCACCCAACCGCCGCTGCCAGTACCCATAGCTCAAGACTGCGACCTGCGGCGCCGTCTGTAACTGGTCCTCGGCATTGAAGCTCCGGCCCATCAACGGCCCGACCCCTAGCGCCGGAAAGAACTCGCGACTCACGACGAAGCCGGGCACCCGTTCCGGCTCATCGACCCCAGTCACCGTGAAGTAACGCGGAAAGCCGGAGTAAGCGGAAAGCTGCTGGAACGACTTGCTGAGGTCTCGAACGTCCCAGTAGTCGCGGGCCGAGACCCATCGGCGCACCGAACCCTCGTATGTGGTGCGGACGGACACCAGCCGATCGGCGTCTGGATAGGGAAGCGCTCTGATTAGCGCTACATCGATGACGCTGAACATGGCGACGTTTGCGCCGATGCCCACAGCCAGGATGAATATGATGACGGCGGTGAGGCCGGGCGTCTTGAGCAGCGATCGGCTGCCGTGTCGGATGTCCTGCCAGATGCTCGCCATAGCTGAACCTCCTAACAGCCCTGACGGTCAGGGCACTGTCCCCAAGTTGCATACGCCGTGCCTACGGATATCTCTTGTTTTGCCGCTATCCAAGCCGTTTGCGGCGCCCGGGCGGTGTCCGCATGCGGGAACGATGATCCCGAAACCGAACATCGGTGGCCCGCTTCTCCGTCCTGTTAAGGCGGCACCGGCCGTGTTAATTTGGTAATTGGGGTACATGATGCGGACTCGAAGAACGACCTTCTCTCTGACTTTCCTCCTAGTCCTCTGGACATCGTCGTCCTGCGATGACGCGCTTTCGCCAGGCGGGGGCGCCGTCGATGGCCCGCCGGTCACGACGAGCCAGGCCATCCTCACCGCCGACCGCTACGCCAGGGTGCACTGGACGATGACGACGGCCAACCGCCAGGGTATCACCTGTGAAGGGACCTTCTTGAGCAACTATCCAGTCGGCGACCGGATCGGCGTCGGGTACAAATGGGGCGGTTGGACCGATGTCGACGAGTTCGTCGAAAAGGTCGCACAGGGTTACGCGACGGGCACGGGAGGAGGATTGACGTACGAGACCATCCCCTTCGATTGCGTGGTTGGCGTCTCATGCACCGGACTGGTCTCAAGGGCCTGGCACCTCAACCACAAGTACACGTTGAACTACCCCGACCCCGACATCCCGAGGAAATTCCGAGAGATCACGCACACGGTCCCGGGAGTCGACATTAGCGCCGGCCAGGTTGAGGGAGTCCGTAAAGGCGATGTCTTCATCAACGAGTATCACACTATGCTCTTCGTCTACGAGACGACGAACGGGATCCCGATGATCATAGACTCGTCGTACGACGGCGTGCGCTTCCGCTCGGTCTCGTGGGGCGAGCTGGCCTCCGAGGGCTACACAGCGATCCGCTACAACAACATTTTGGAGGACAGCGACCCTCCCGGCACCGCCTCGAACCCGATCGTTCTCACGCCCGGCCCAAGTGAGACGTCAGTGGAAGGCAACACGAGGGACGTGGTGAGCCTCGAGTTTCACCGCTACGCGCTGGCGCCGGCGTTCCAGCAGCCCGGCCCCGAAGTCGTATACGAGATCGTAGTAGGCGAGCCGGGAACGCTCACCGCATCGATCACCGAGTTCAAGACCGAGAGCATAAACAACGACTTGCACCTGCTCTCATCGCTGGACACAGATTCCACGGGCGTAGCACTGGACTGCATCGCGCGGGACGACGACTTCATCGAAGCCGCCCTGGAAGGCGGAAACTGGTACCTCATCGTCGACGGCACCAACAACGCACCCGGGGAATACACGCTTACCGTGGCCTTCGAGCCTGAGCCCACGACTCGTTGAAGCAACACCCGCGAGCCGGCCGACGCCTCGTGCCCATCCGGATCGTATTCTTGATTGGCATGGCTTTACTGGCGCCGTGGTCCGCCGCCCTGGCGCAGAGCGACACGAGCCAGGTGGCCCGTGGAACGCTGCGCGGTTGGGAAGAGCAGGTCCGCCTGGCCATCTTCGATCGTAACGGAAGCTTCTACGGCCGGACGAGCGATCGCGGCATCCTGCAACGATTCAACGAGAGGATGGACTCCGAGTACGATCTCGACGTGATATCCTCGGCGTTCTCGCTCAGCGAACAGTACAGCTGGTACAACAGAGAGAACGGCGCACGTTACTGGGCCGGAAGCATCGATCACCTGCGGTTGATTCAACACGGCGACTTCAAGGCGCTGGTGGGGCTTGGTGATTCGTGGGCGGCAGACGTTCAGCTCAACTATCAGGAGACGCTGAGAGCGGATCGGGCCCTGCTCTGGCTGGGATTTCGCCATAAGTTGTCCGACGATGACGCTCACCTGTTCTTGCGCGGAACACTGCGGGCGGTGAAACCGGACGCAGACGTGGAGCTGGGCGTCGTCTTGAGGCCCGGCGGCGGGTCGCTCACGTTCGCCGTTGCGGCGCTGGACCTCTTCTCCGATTTCAACTACCAAGTCCTGGAGGTCGACCCTGCCGTCGCCGATTCGGCCATCGATTACACCTCGCACCCGTTTACGCTGCGCGCTGCCCTGGACATGCCCATCGGCCGCCGGTTCCGCACCGAGGCCTACGCTCTGGTCATGACGCCCACAAGCCTGTCGGTTGAATCCCAGACCCGCCCCGGAGAGGGCTTCGAACAGGACGAGAGCTATGCCTACGCGGGCGCCCTGGCGGAATGGATGCCCTCGGCGAGGACGGCGCTCGGACTCTTAGCCGCCTGGGTCCGGGCTGGCCTCGACCGCGGGCCGCTGCCCAACGGACACCCAGACGACGACTTCGACCTGAGGGAAGAGGAGTGGCGAGTTGGGCCCTACGCCATCCACAGTTTCGAGAAGCGGTTCGCGTTAGAGGCCTGGCTGGGCCGGATCTGGAGAACGGAGGTCCGCTTGAGGCCGGACACCACGATCGCGCCGGACCCCCTATACGAAGATCGTACATGGGCCGGCCGCAACAGTCTGATCTACAAAGCAGCCAAAGGATTCCGCGGTGAGCTCGGCCTGGACTTCACAGTGAGAGAGACCAGCGGCTCGCCGCCGGTCCCGACCCTATCTCCGCTGGAAAGGAACAACTTCAGACTCCGCTCAGACTTTGGCTGGCATTTCGCTCAGCGCGCGTCTTTCCTTCTGGGCGCCAATCTAGACCTGGATGACGGCAGCTTCGACGGCGCGCACGGTCGCTTCACGCTGAACTGGTGATGCTAGACAGCCTCCAGAGCCTGATCCAGATCGGCGATTAGGTCATCCGCGTCCTCGATGCCCACCGAGTAGCGCACGAGTCCATCGGTGAAGCCGGCAGCTTCGCGGGACTCTTTTGACATCGAGGCATGGGTCATGGATGCGGGGTGTTCGATGAGCGTCTCCACCCCTCCGAGCGAGACGGCCAACGTGGCCAGCCTGACATGGTCCATGAGTCGCCGGCCAGCCTCCAATCCGCCCTTCAACTCGAATGCGATCATGCTGCCGAAACCGCGCATCTGGCACTTGGCCAGCTCGTGTTGCGGGTGCGAGGGAAGTCCAATGTAGCGAACATTCTGGACCTTGGGGTGAGCCTCCAGCCAGCGCGCGATAGCCTGAGCACCCTCCTGCGCCCGTTCAACTCGAAGCCCCAACGTCTTGAGACCCCGGAGTACCAGGAAGGCCTGGTGGGGGTCCATGTTGCACCCCGTCCCCACCATCACGTTCCTCAGACGCTGAAGCACATCCTTATCCTTCGCCACCAGGATACCCCCGACAACGTCGGCGTGGCCGTTGATGAACTTGGTGACCGAGTGCAGCACCACGTCCGCTCCCAGGTCCAACGGCTTCTGCAGGTAGGGGCTGGCGAAGGTGTTGTCCACTGCAAGAAGGCTCCCGTGATCGTGGGCGAGCTTCGCGGCCCCGGCGATATCGGTCATCTGCATCGTGGGGTTGGAAGGAGTCTCAACATAGACCAGGCGCGTGTCGGGTCGGATGGCCTGGCTCACATTCTCCAGGCACGAGGTGTCCACGAACGACGCTTCAACACCGAACCTCGAAAAGTGCCTTTCGATGAGTCCCCGGCTCGGTCCATACACCGATGCGGTGCTCACCATATGGGCGCCCATCTCGAGAAGCGCCATGTACAGCGTGCTGATGGCACCGAGTCCGGAGCTGGTGGCGATCCCGCCGGCGCCGTTCTCGAGGTCGGCGACGCTATCTTCCAGGGCCCGGATCGTCGGGTTCCCAATGCGCGTGTAGATGTATCCCTCCTCCTCTCCAGCGAAGAGGGCTGCACCGTGGGCGGCATCTCGAAAGACGAAGGTGGAACTCTGATAGATGGGCACGTTCACAGCTCCAGTCCCATCGGGATGGTACCCACCGTGTACCAACCGGCTGTTGATGCCCAACTTTGCGGTGTTCATCTTCACTCCACTTTCTTAGACGGGTACGAAGTCGGAACGTCGAAGGCGCATCCACGCACGCAGCCCAGGGCCCGCTGACAGGGCCATCAGCGCAGTTATGATGATCGACGATGTAAGACACCACGCGCACGTTGCACCGATCACGAACGGCTCCAAGAACGTCAGGTAGATCGAAAACAGCGTTCCCACGAAGCTGAACGAGAAGACCGTCACGTTGGCCATATCGCGCAGGTGCTGAGCTTGAAACCTGGAGATCACCCAAGCTATCCCAATGACCACATATCCCAGCGCGCCCACGACGCCGACGGGGATCAAACCAAAGAGCCTGGCGTATGGACTTTGCTGAACGGTGTTGCAGTCGCCGACGGGCCCGCAAACGGCCAGTGAGCCAGTCGCCTCTACATAGGCCAGGTAGGCTGCCACTGCGAGTCCCACAATGGCGAGGCCGAGCACCAGCGGACTCAACGCCTCACGGGCGGATCGAAACCGGGGTAGTCCGATCACAGCTACTACGCACAGCACCATTCCGATGAGAACGATCACCGATACAGCGTTGCCCAACGGGTCGTTGCGAAAATTCTCCATCGGCGACGCTCTGCGCTCGGGCAAGCGATCGAAGATACTTGGTTCTGACTCGCCCTCGACGCCGCTCGTGTCGCTCGCCGAGGTGTCGGCAGTCATGACCATCGCGGTATGGTCGGCGGCCGGCGACGCGGCGGCCAGCTCCGGTTCCGACGCGGGGTCCGCCGGCTCAGGATCTGGTTCTGGATCTGCTAGCTCAGGATCTGCTAGCTCTGGACCTGGCTCGGGATCTGCCGGATCAGGTTCCGGCTGGGGCTCCGAAACAGGTTGCGTCTCGGGCGGTGCCGCGACCGTGTCGCCGGTCACGTCCGCCTCTGTGAGACCCGAGGGCTCCTCGACCTCCGGTACAGAATCCTCCGCGGTTGCCTCAGCCAGCCGCTGAGTCTCCCCAACGATGCCAGCGACTACAGACCTCAGCCCCGGGATGGCAGGCCAGTCCATCCCGCCCGCGGTCACACCTTCGTCCACCATGCCAGGGAGGTGGGTCGGTATCTCGAGCGACCCCACGAGCACTGTGTCCCCGATGACCAGACGCGGAACGCCAAGTCGCTCGTTCGGAATCGAAAACGCCTCGGTGGAGGCGGCGAACAGGTCGGAGCCCACGGGAGACGCGACATCCACCAGCAGCAATTCGATCTGACTGTTCGCAACGTAGTAGACGGCGATCTCTTCCTCTGGCGTACCCCACGCCAACTGGGTTTCAGGTACCCCCCCGCGCGTTTCGAACAGCATCGGAAGGTGCTTCTGGATGACGTCGTGGCAGTGCGGACAGGTGAGCGAGAAAAACAGTACTACACGAACACGCCCCGTCTGCGCCACGGCCGACGCGACCCAGATCGAGAGGGCGACGAGCAGAAGTGAGCCCAGGCGGATTCTCTTCACTTGCAGGCCAACCCCTCTATGAGACGCCACAGCTATCTCTGTCACGGCCGCCGACCTCGACCGCGCAGCGCCCAGCCGAGCGATCGAGTCAGCGTCGAGGCTGCCACGAAGAGCAGCGCACCCCCAATACACACAGCAAGGACCGCCGATAGTGGCGCGACGTCGGAGCTGTGCGCGACGAACTGAATGGCGATACCCAACGTCCAGGCCAGTACGACAGCGGCTCCAACAAGGGTCGCCCGACGTCTCAGTTTCTTATCCGCGAGTCTTTGCATCTCTCGATCTCCCAGACTACCACGAAAGATGAGCACGTGCCACGTTCCGGCGCGAGTCATCCCTCCTGACTCTGTGTTTATTCGTCTTAATCTCCCGCTTCGATCACCAGAGCAGAAGTGTTCAGCAGCGCCCGCAGTACCTTCCTACGCCCCGACTTGAGCAACCGCTGCACCGTTCCCCGAGAAACTCCCATCCGCACTCCGGCGGATTCTTGTTCGTGGCCCTCAAGGTCACAGAGCCGCAGCGCTTCCAGTTCGTCCATCTCCAAGCGGATTACCTCCAGGTCCGCCATCGGGATACTGCGAGGCTTGAAAACTCGATCGCCTTCGAAGCGTCGGCAATTGCGTCTCTTGCGGGGTCGTGGCACCGGTCTCACCTCCTTCGCATCACGAAGAACGCCGATCCGTACCATTTGCGGGACCGCTTGTACAGATCGATTTCCCTTTGCTGCTCTGCTATGAGCTTCTGAAGCTTCGGGTCCGAACGCTCGCCCCGGAGTTCACGAAGCCGTTCCTCCAGCGGCCCGTAGTAGTCGACCCACCAGATATCCTCAGGCAATGGGATATGTGCAACAAGCTCATAGCCGTAGCGCCGGATCTCTTCCATATAGAGCAGCGCCGTTTGCATCGCCGGATGATTCCGTTGCCAATGACTCTTGACCTCTGGCGGCGGGTCATCTCGAAGCCACGTCGCCTCGTGTATCACGAGAAATCCACCGGGCCTCAAGAACTTGCGCCACCGCTCGAGCGCTTTTGAGAATCCTATTGCGGACACCGCACCCTCGGACCAGATCACATCGAAGGACTCCTCCGCGAAGTCCATGTCGAGCATCGATCGGTTCACAACCGTGATGCGATCCGCTACGCCGGCCTCCGCTGCCTTTCTCGAAAGCTCGTCGAGAGCCGCCTGGTTGATATCCAACGCCACGATCTCAGCATCACTCAGCTCCGCCAGTTCCAGCGTCGGCCCGCCGATGCCGCAGCCCACATCTAGAATCCGGGGCTTTTTCAGTCCGGACAGCGCACGGAAGGCCTGTCTCGTGAACTCCAACCGGGCCCGACCTTCCCGGCCGACATCTTCGCGGATATCGGCGAGCATATCGGCTGCCGTGGAATCAGATTCTGCCACTCAGCTGTATGCCTCGCGGGTAACCTCGTCCTCCATTATGGGGTCGAGAAGAGGTTGCCACGAAGGATCCTCCCACGTGCCTAGACAGGTGTGCATCTCCAAGTACTTCGTGGGAATCGGGTGCGTTCCAACCACGACCTTCACACCATACTGAGTCTCGAGATAGTCCTTGAACGTCCCGATGTATGGACAGGGTGGGTAGCCCACGACCAGTCCAGTAGCCAAGTGAATGACTTCCACGCCGTTACTCAACATCTCTTCACAGGCGTACTCGATGTTGCCCCCCGGGCAGCCGTCACACGTGGTGTAGCCAACAAGCTCCATCTCCGTGTCTGCGTAGACGCTGAAAGCACCTTCCCTATTTCGCATCGCCCGAAAACACTTGCCACCCGAGCATGTGCGGTACCGGTCACAGATAATGATGCCTATCTTCGTCTTGCCATCCATATCTCGCTCCTCCCGTCTAGCTCTTCACAAAGTGATCCGCGGTCTCTTCCAGGGCGCTGACCATACCGTCGGCCGCTTCGCGAAGAGCGCCAGTGAGCGGCTCAGCTTCGAGCCACGAGACAGTCAGCTCTTGGTTCTCCGGGATCACACCAATCGGCGTCAGACCACCGTTCGCGAGTTTCCCCGCGAGGCAGTTCCGCATCTCGGCGTCGCGCACCTTGTTCAGCACGACGACAACGTCTTTGACCGTTGCCTCGCTGAAAATCCGGATAGCGAGCTCGACAAGATCCGGAGTCTCAAGGTGTCGAGTGGCAGGATGTACACCGGCCCGGGTCTGCCTGACCATCTCCTTCAGGTCGAAAGCCATCTGTATGGCTGCATTGGTGGGATCGACAACAACAACCGCCAAATCCAGGCCGTTTACCACCCCCCGAGCCGAATCCTCAAATCCCGCCTTGAAGTCCACCAAAGTCACTGGATTCTGCGCGCCGGCGTGCAGACGCACATCCCTTGCGATCTTGGAGACCGGGCCATCGCACCCAGCACCCGGCCCTTTATCTCCGATCTTACCAGCGCACAGCAGAACCACACCCTCCGCGTTCTGTTTGAAGTACTCTTGAGGCAGCGTCTCAAGATCGAGTTCGCTATCGGCCAGGGGAGTCGGATCATCCACCGGACAAGTCACCGAGCCACCACTGAAAACCATGCCACCGAAGAGATCTAGAAGCGAGACTGGAGCGTCATCCAGGCCCAGCGCGGAGTGCAGTCCAACATTAGTGGAGTCCGCGTCCAAAACGCAGACGGCGTAGCCGCGACGCCGTAGTGCGCCTGCAAGAAGCACGGCAACAGTGCTCTTGCCCGCCCCTCCTTTTCCAAGTAGCCCAATCCTCTTGCCCTCAAGTACACACTGTTCTTTGTACATATCGATACTCCGACGCTTCCAAGTTCCGAGCCGCACGAAGATTGCTGCGGGCCTAGTCCTCCAGCTGGTAGAGTGCGGCCACGGTGTTGTGCGCCAGGACCCGGTCCTTGGCCACGACGCATACGGCCGGGCACTTCAGTCGCGACAGGGTGGCCGAGTCATGGCCAACACATTGCCCCAGGCTCAAAGCGAACTGCACACCTTCTCGGTTCAACAGCTCCGCCTGCGCCAGTGGGTTACAGATCATCTCTGGTTGGCCGGGGCGGACTTTGCAGTGCTCCTCGATACCCAACGTCTCCTTAGGCACGGCTCCCGCTTTGCAGCAGACCGAGCTCACGCGGAACCCGTTGCCCTCGAGGATCCGAATGAGCACACGCGCCTCATCTCGTAGACCCACGCAGAAGCTGACCCCCAGATGCGCTGCCCCCAAACGGTGCGCGACCTCCATCAGCTCTACGACCCGGGACCACCTGTCGTGTTTGTCGGGAAGAAGGTCGTCAGACACTCTGCTAAGCGTCTTCGAGTCGCAGCCCTTGAAGGGGCTGCGTTCACGATCATCGAAGCGCCCGTGCAGTGCACTGCGAGAGTAGCTCTGCGCCGTGTACAGCGCTGCAACGGGATTGTGACGGAATCGCTCGTCCCGGGCGACCAAACAGGTCACCGGTGCACGAGCCGCACGGATGAAGATGGCTTCGTGTCCAACGCACATTCCGACCACCACATTCAGCTCTGTCTCTAAGCGTGCGAACAACTGAGCCTGTCCCTGTGGATCACACTCCAGTCGTTCGGGCGGCAGGCGAGCATCGAGCAACTGGTCTTTCAGGTAGACGGCCGTCAACAAGGCCTCACGCCACATGTCCGGACAGCAGGCGACGCCGATGCGGCGATATCCCATGCGGCGCGAATACTCCACCACTTCGCGCAGGCGAGTCCAGCGGCAATAGCCCGCAGCTTCGATGACGGCGGAGTGATACGCCACAGAACGATCGGAGTCGCTGGCATAAAGCTCAAGATGATCGGGAAAATCCCCAAGCATGGGGCAGTCATCGGGAGCGGCGTCGGCGCGCCCCGCGCGGCAGACGTAACTCTTACACTTGGCACACTCCAGGGACGTCACGACGCGCACCCGTGGTGCCGCCCTCCATGGCAGGCGCTTTCCGATGTCAAACGGTCCAGGCGACCGGAGCGATACTTCGCCAGCGCCTCCGCCGGGTCCTCTCCATCGGTCACGAAGACGGGTAGCCCCATGTTTCGAAGGCGAGCAAAAGCACGCCGGCCCAAACCGCGACAGACCACTGCGCCCACGCCGTAGCCGCGGAGCGCCTCGGCGGATTGACACGTCCCAGGCTCGTGTTGCTCATGAAGGTTCGCGACGACCCGAGCCTCCCCCGTTTCACTGTCGACCAGCGTGAAAAAAGGGGCACTGCCGAAATGAGACGAAAGCCGCCCCATCAGTCCCCGCTCATCATCGGTCGGGATGCAGAGTTTCATCGTTCTCTCCACTTCATTGTAGTGTGCATATGCACAATACAACGCGGCGCCGATCCTGTCAACTTTTCCCCCACCACCGCTTTGCGGAATGATTCTTGTATCTTCGCATATGGTCGGAGGTCTCCAATGGCCGAGAAGCCGCATAGCGGGTTCGACCCTTCGGGCGAGTCCCAGTTCTTCGAGACCGTGCTGCGCTGCGTGGCGGACGGGGTTTTCACGGTCGATAAGAACTGGCGGATCACCTCTTTCAACCGGGCGGCCGAGCGGATCACCGGCGTTCCGGCGGAGAAGGCCATCGGCAAGCGCTGCTCGGATGTCTTCCATAGCGACCTCTGTGAGTCGGCTTGTCCCATCCGCGAGACGCTGGAGACAGGCCTCGAGGTCATCGATCGCCCCGCTCGAATCCTGAACCGTCAGGGAAAGCCCCTACCCATAAGCGTCAGCAGCGCCGTCCTCAGAGCCGAAGACGGAGATCTCTTGGGGGCGGTGGAGACGTTCCGAGACCTATCGACCATTGAGCAGCTCCGAAAGGAGATCCGCAGCCAGTACACTTTCGAGGACATCATCGGAAGGAGCGAGGCCTTTCAGAAGATCTTTGCCATCCTCCCCGATATCGCCAGGAGCGAGAGCACGGTCCTGATCGAAGGGCCCAGCGGTTCCGGAAAAGAGCTGCTGGCGCTGGCGATCCATAACCTCAGCCCTCGTAAGAAGCGACCGTACGTAGTGGTGAACTGTGGAACCCTACCACTGAACCTCTTCGAGTCTGAGCTCTTCGGCTACAAGCGCGGCGCTTTCACCGACGCGAAGACGGACAAGCCCGGCCTGATCACCAAGGCCGAGGGGGGGACGATCTTCCTGGATGAGATCGGCGACCTGCCCGGAGAGACCCAAGTGAAACTCCTGCGGCTACTTCAGGAGCGGGAGTACCATCCACTCGGAAGCGTCGAGACCCGACACGCCGATGTGCGGATCGTCGCAGCCACGAACCGGGACCTCTCCTCTCTCGTGAGTCAGGGGAGATTCAGGGATGACCTCTACTTTCGGTTGGCCGTCGTTCGGCTCTCCATCCCTCCGCTCGCAGAGCGACGCCAGGATATCCCCTTCTTGATCGATCACTTCATCCAGCGCTTCAACGCCCGCAGAGGCAAGCGTGTGCAGGGCGTGACCTCCGGTGTGATGGAGATCCTCATGCGTCATCCCCTGCCGGGTAACGTGCGCGAACTGGAGAACATCATCGAGTACTGCTTCGTGCTCTGCCACAACGGCCTCATCGACGTCCGGCATCTGCCCGATGATCTCCAGCCGAGCGGGGACTCGACGCTCGAGCCCGAGGCTGTGCTTCCTCCGCCGCCACTGGAACAGAGTGAAGCCGAGGCCATTCGCATGGCCCTTTCCCGAAACCTGGGCAATCGCGACAAGACCGCAGAAGAACTCCGCATCAGCAGGACGACTCTCTGGCGGAAGATGAAGAAGCATGGGATCCGCTCGGAGGAGTTCCAGACGGATCCAGAGGAATAGCCCCGTCAAACAGTACGTTTCACCCCTGAAACGATGAAACGAGCCCACCCTTTCAAGAATGTAACGTCCGTCCGTTCTCCGCACGCAGAGTCGTCCATCGTAAAGCGCTGCAAGAAAACGTCTTAGGCCGGACATCCAGCCACCCAAGATTTCCGGTCCGACGCTTGCCCCTTTAGAAGCTGGCAAGCTGGAGGTTGAAACGTGAAAGTCGCGATACCGCGCATGGGAGAATGGGTGGCACCCTGCTTCGAGTACTGTTCCACCATGGCCATCTTCACCGTCGCCGAGTCAGGTCAGGCGGAGCAGATGGACTTTCCCCTTCAGAGCCGGGAACCCTTCGACCGGGTACGCCTCCTCAGAGACCAGGAGGTGGACACCCTGATCTGTGGCGGGATGCAGACCTTCTACGAGGAGCTGCTCCGAGCCAGCGGTTTCGAGGTGATCTCGTGGGTTTCCGGTCTCGTTGAAGACCTTCTTGTCACGTACTTGAGCGGAGATCTGGTCTCCGGTGCCGAGATCCCCGGTGAGATCGGGCCGGATTTCCTTTCCATGGACCGGATGATGGGGCATTGATCGGTGGCCACAGCACAGAAATACAGCTACAACGTCGAAGCCAGGGGCCTCGAGTCCAGAGACAAGCCCCGACGTTTCCTGCAAGCATTCGCGGCTGTTCTCCAACACGGAAACTATGGCGTCGCCTTGGACACTTTCGCGCGCCTGAGCGCCAAGTGCGGCCGCTGTGCCGCTTCCTGCCAGCTCTACGAGGCAACGGGCGCGCCGGAGGACATCCCCTGCCATCGCTCCGAGCTACTTCTCAAGATCTATCGCCGCTACTTCACGCAGAGCGGTCTTCTCAAAGCACGCTTGTGGGGAGGCTTCACCCTGACCGACGCATACATCGATGAAATGGCCGAGGCCTACTATCGCTGCACGGCCTGCCGGCGATGCAAGGCGAACTGTCCCGTGGGCATCGACCACGGCCTCATCACTCACCTATCCCGCTGGGTGCTGGCCGAGATCGACGTCATCCCCAGGGCACTGTTGGTTTCGGTGCGGGAACAGTTGGAAGGCGCAACGAAAAACACGTCGGCCATCCCAGTCCCGGCCTTGAAAGACACTTGCGAGTTCCTGGAAGAAGAACTGCAAGACATCTACAACGTCGAGATCAAGTACCCGTTCGACGTTGAGGGGGCTGAGTACGTGTTCTTCCCCGCGGTATCTGACTACCTGATGGAAGCTGACACCTTGATGGGGAATGCTGCCGTCATGCACGTGACCGATGCCTCCTGGACCATCGGCACGGGCAACTACGACGGCATTAACTACGGTCTGTTCTACTCCGACCGGATGATGGAACGCATCGTCCATAACGTCATCGCAGAGGTACGCCGCCTGAAGGGTCGGAAGATTCTCATCGGAGAATGCGGACACGCCACCCGCTCAGCCTGGTATGTACCCGCGTTTGGCGGCCCCGACGCGCCGCCTGTCGTCAACTGCCTGGAGTACGCACACCGGATGCTCGAGGCGGGAAGGATTCCGCTCAAGCCGGAACTCATCCCCGAGCGGGTCACCTACCACGATCCCTGCAACATCGCCCGTTCCGGTCGCATCGTGGAGCAACCGCGAGAAATCTTGAAAGCCATCTGCGCCGACTACGTCGAGATGACGCCCAACCGGACCGAGAACTACTGCTGCGGCGGAGGCGGCGGCACCGTCTCCATTGACGAGATCCGAGAGTTCCGAACCGGGCCCCTCGGGAAACGCAAGGCGGAGCAGATCCGCGACACGGGCGCCCACATCGTCATCTCGCCCTGTGCGAACTGCAAGAAGCAGTTGAGGGAACTATGTCAGGATAATGATCTGGAGGATGTGGAGGTGTTGGGGCTCCATGATCTTCTTCTTCGGGTCATCGACTTCGGAGTCCCGACTTCGGTCGGGGCGGCTGCCCCGGGCCAGAGCGAGGCCGCGGACTGGAGGGGATAGAGCACATGGACGCTTGGCTTCAATGGGCTAAGGGCCCTCTCTTCTGGACAGCGCTGGCCTTCATGCTGGTCGGCCTTATGCGTCACCTGGGTTTGACGCTTTGGGAGACCGTACGAGCCTACCGGCGAGCCGGTGACAAGAGCGTACCCATCGGCCAGGTGCTTGGGACCACTTTGAACTGGCTGTTTCCTATTCAGAGACTGCGGAACCGTTGGTTCTACAGCCTCACCACCTTCGTCTTCCACATCGGTGTCATACTGGTGCCCCTCTTTCTCGCAGGGCACATCAAGCTCTGGGAAGGAGCACTGGGAATCTCCTGGCCAGCGTTGTCGAACCCGCTGGCCACGACACTGACCTTGATGGTGGTAGCTGCCTCGATCGCACTAGTCCTGCAGCGGGCGGCAGCCAGCGACAGTCGCATCCTAAGTCGTTTTCAGGACTACGCACTACCTCTCTTCATCGCCGTGCCGTTCGTGTCGGGGTTCTTGGTCATGCACCCAGCCTGGAACCCCCTTTCCCGTGACCCGGTGCTTCTCGTCCACATACTGAGCGCCGATCTTCTGATGTTGCTGGTCCCGATGACGAAGCTCAGTCACATGACCCTGCTGCCCATCACCCAACTCGTCTCGCAACTGGCCTGGCACTTCCCCCAAGACGCAGGGCAACGGGTCGGGGTGACGCTGGGGAAAGAGAACGAGCCGATATGACTATGTCTGCCGCGATACTCATCGATATCACACGCTGCATCGGATGCGAAGAATGCATTCTTGCCTGTAAAGAAGAGAACGACCTGGGACCCGATCGTTTGCGTCACGGGCAACAGGCTGTTGACGGTCTCTCCGCGACTCGCTTTTCCACCATCCTTCGCCTGCCGGACGAACATTTCGTTAAGCAACAATGCCGCCACTGTCTGGAGCCGGCCTGCGTCAGCGCCTGTCTTGTGGGCGCCATGCGGAAGACCTCGGAAGGTCCCGTCATCTACGACTCGGACCTGTGCATGGGCTGCCGCTATTGCCTGTTGGCCTGCCCCTACGGGATCCCCCGCTACCAGTGGGACGAGGCAGCGCCGCTGGTTCGGAAGTGCACTTTATGCTACACCCGCATCCAGGAGGGTAAAGAGCCGGCCTGCGTAGAAGCCTGCCCCGAGGACGCTCTCCTCTTCGGCCAGCGAGACGAACTTCTGGCCGAAGCCCATCGGCGCATAGAGGAGAATTCACGTCGGTACGTGGATCACGTCTTCGGAGAGACCGAGGTGGGTGGGACATCCGTCCTCTACCTGGCCGATATCTCTCTGGGCTTCCTGGCCTGGTCCGAGCACCTGGGCGAACGAGACCTGCCCCAGCTCAGTTGGGCGTCTCTTAAAAAGGTCCCAGGCGTGGCGGTCGGGGTGGGGGCGCTCATGGGCGGGATCTTCTGGGTGATCAACCGCCGGATGAAGCTCGCAGCGATGGAGGCGGAGGCCAGCCTGGCGGAAGGCGAAAACAACGATGTCTAGACGACTCACGACCCTGAAATCAATTCTCTGGGCATTGGTGGGCGTGTTGGCCGCCGTCACCGTGGTCCGCTTCACGCACGGCCTTGGCTCGGTGACGAATCTCTCCGACGCCGCGCCCTGGGGGCTTTGGATTGGATTCGACGTCATGTCCGGCGTGGCGCTCGCGGCGGGCGGCTTCGTTCTCGCCGGGATCGTCTACATCTTCGGCCTGGAGAGGTATCGACCGTTTGTACGGGCAGCTATCCTCACTGCACTTCTCGGCTATGTCGCCGTCGCCGTCGGCCTGTTGTACGACCTGGGTCTGCCCTGGCGAATCTGGCACCCCGTCATCTACTGGCAGTACCACTCGGTGCTGTTCGAGGTGGCCGCGTGTGTCATCCTGTACCTGACGGTGCTGACCCTGGAGTTTCTTCCCGTCGTCCTAGAACACCGGATCTTCTCTCACCCCGTGTTCAAGACAGCCGTGAGAGCGCTGAAGCGAGCCTCGATCTTCTTGATCATCGCCGGGATTGTTCTCTCGACGCTGCATCAATCCTCGCTGGGGTCCCTGTTCCTCATCACACCGTACCGGCTCCACCCGCTCTGGTACTCGCCGATCATCTACGTGCTGTTTTTCGTATCGGCGGTGGCGTTGGGGCTGATGACCGTGGTTCTGGAATCTCTTTTCTCCAACTACTTCCTGGGCCACAAGCTGCACGGACGAGAGATCGGCGGATTGGGTCTGGCGGCTGCGTGCGTTCTCTGGGTGTACATAGCGCTTCGATTAGGCGACCTGGCGTTCCGCGGCGTCCTGGGGACGGCGTTGGACGGTTCCTGGCAGAGCTGGCTGTTCATCTTCGAGTTGGCCGTGAGCGCGCTGATCCCGGCAGTGCTGATGTCGTACAAACCCGTGCGCTCCCAGATCGCCGGGGTCGGGACGGCCGCTGTCTTCGTCGTGGGCGGGATGGTGTTGCACCGCCTGGACGTATCCATAGTGGCATTCACTCGTCCCGAAGGCGTGAGCTACTTCCCCAGCTGGGAAGAGTTCGCGGTGAGCTTCGGTATCGTGGCCGGTGGCATTCTCGTCTTCTTGTTCTTCGTGGAGCATCTCAACGTCTTCGATGACGTGAAGGGGCATCCCAGGCCGGAGGAGCCGAGCTACGACCCGGCCACACTCCATCCCCTGCTGCCGAAGCGTCTCGCCCTGCCAAGACGGTATTCCCTGGCCTTCCTGGCCGGGGCCACCGTTGCCCTTCCCTTCCTGCCGCTGGGCGGCGTCGAACCCATCCCGGTACCCGTGCGTGGCCCCCGGAGCGTGCGTGTCGTCATCCGAGACGGGGAAGAAGGTGAACCGCGCCGGTTCGCGTTGGCGACGGCGCCCGGAGAGACCACGAGAGTACTGATGATCGACGGGAATCGTAACGGAGACCTGGTGCTCTTCGATCACGACGACCACGCCGAGCGCCTGGGCGGCGAGGATTCGTGCGAGACCTGCCACCACTTGACCAAGCCCTTAGACCAGAACACGTCCTGCTTCGAATGCCACCGAGACATGTACGATGAGCTGCCGGTCTTCGACCACAACTTCCATACGGCACGGCTGGGCGGCAACGACGGCTGCATCGAGTGCCACAGCGACGGAAGCACGGTGAAGAGCTACGAAACCACCACGGAGTGCAGCGAATGCCACCGGGCTGAGATTGCCGCCGAAGCTTTCATCGAGGCCCCTCCGGAGCGCTGGGGGCAAGCCGTGGGATACATGAACGCCATGCACACGCTGTGTGTGGATTGCCACCTGAGTGAAACTCTCTCTGCCCCAGACCAACACTCGGAGAGCTTGAGGCGTTGCATCAACTGCCATGACGTCGACTGGCGTGAGGATGTTCGGAGGATGGCTCCCAGAAGAGAGATGGCTCAGCGATGACGGAAGATCGCGATATGATTGCTGACGAGATCCAGGACTGGATCCGCTTGCATCTGTTTGACCAGGTGCCTATCGCCATCAGCATCATCGATCGGGATTACCGGATCGTCGACGCGAATCCCCATTTCGAAGATTTCTACGGCACCTGGGAAGGCCGGCCCTGCTACGAAGTGTACAAAGGGCGAGACGAACCCTGCCTGCGGTGTGCCGCGATGAAGACGTTCAAGGACGGCGTAGTACGGGTTCGAGAGGAGAAAGGGATGGTGGAAAGCGGGGATCAGATGGACTATCTGGTCCAGATGGTCCCCGTCCGGGGCCCTCTTGGAAAGATCCGTTACATCGTCGAGATGTCCACAGACATCTCTCAGGTGAAACGCCTCGAGGAGGAGAAGAGAGAGGCCGAGCGTCTGGCGGCCGTGGGAGAGACGGTGGCTGGCATCGCCCACGGCATCAAGAACGTGCTCATGGGTCTCGAGGGCGGGATGTACGCGGTCAACTCGGGGATACAGTTGGCCGATGACGCTCGCATCGCCCGTGGGTGGACCACTCTAGAAGAGAACGTCGAGCGGATCTCAGAATTCGTGAAGGAGTTCCTGGACTTTGCCAAGGGCCGAGAGACGAGTGTGGCCCTGGTGGATCCCAACCTTCCCGCGCGAGAGGTCGTCGCGCTCTTCGGGGAGCGGGCCGCCCAATCTGGCGTCAGGCTAGCCATCGACCTTCAACCCGACCTCAAGCCGCTCCCTCTCGACGCAGACGGCATCCACACATGCTTGGCCAATCTGATTTCCAACGCCATCGACGCTTGCCTCGTCAGCGAGACCCGGCGCGAGTTCGTGGTAACGCTCACCTCTCGTCTCAAGGACGACACGTTGGTGTACGACGTGGCCGACAACGGCCGCGGCATGGACTACGACATCAGCAAAAAGGTCTTCTCGAAATTCTTCACCACGAAGGGATCCGACCGGGGGACTGGCTTGGGCCTCCTGACCACGAAGCGGATCGTAAACCAGCACGGCGGACGAGTCTCCTTCACGTCGAAGGAAGGCGAGGGCTCGGTGTTCCGCATCGAGCTGCCCCGCGAAAACCTCCCGACACCGGAAGAAACATCCGAGGTGGAGCGATGAACGACGACGGCCCACTGATTAGAAGCAAGAAAGAGGTGATGTCATGATCCAACCCCAGGACAAGACCGTGCTGGTCGTGGACGATGAGCCCAACGTCCGCGACTACCTGGCGCAGATCCTCCTGGACGCCGGCTTCAACGTGGTCACTGCGGCGGATGGACACGAAGCCATGGTGATGATCCGCGAAGACCCACCGGACTTCATCTCTCTGGACCTGGTCATGCCCAAGAAGAGTGGGCACAAGCTTCTCTACGAACTGCGGAGGGACAAGGAGCTGTCCAGGATCCCGGTTCTCATCGTCACCGCCCACGCTCGGGACGAGCTAGGCGAAGGCGACCTGCAGGACATCATGGACAAGCGGGTCATCTCCGGGCCTGGCGTCTATCTCGAAAAACCCGTAAAGCCCCTCGACTACGTCCGTGCCGTGCAGAGGGCACTGGGTATTCCAGAGACGCCGGAGGTCGAAGACCGAATCGGCCTGCAGGAAGAGCTTCAGAGGGCGCTCCCTGATGCCGAGCCTCACGCTCTGCGGAGGGCGCTGGAAGCCTTGAAGAAACAGGGCTCTGGGTAAGTTAGATCATGACACTGCACCTACATATATAGAAGGAGAGGAAAGAGCACATGTCTGCAACAGACCGGGCTGAGATGTCCCCGGCAAAGAAGATCCTGATCGTTGATGACGAGCCGGATATCCTCAGCTATCTAGAGATGATCCTACAGGACAACGGGTATGTGACCCTGACGGCAAGGAACGGGAACGAGGCCATGGAGACTCTACGCAAGGAGAAGCCGGATCTCGTCACCCTGGACATTTCCATGCCCGAAGCTTCCGGGACCCGGTTCTACAAGGAACTGAAGATGGACCCCGAACTCTCCTCCACGCCCGTATTCATCGTGACGGCCGTCACGGGCTTCGGCGGTGACAAGCATGGGTACGAGAAGTTCATCAGCCATCGGCGGCTGGTCCCGCCTCCGGAGGCGTTCTTCCCAAAACCCATCGATCGGGAAGAGTTCATTGCCGCGGTGAAGAAACAGCTGGCAGCTTGAGATGGCAGCTCCAGCATGTGTGGGAACAGCGACATCGATGGAGGAAAGACAGTGAGCAACCTCGCCATAGTCTTGTCGGCTATTGCCATCACGAGCCTTTGTTGGGCATTGGCTTGTTTCTGCTACGCTCGAGGCGAGAAGAAGGCGCAAGCCGCCGAAGCCGCTCGCCGAGAGCGGACCGGGTCGTGCGAGTCCGCAGCCTAGGAGATGGAAAGGAGCACACCATGCAAGTCCAAGAACGCCTCGAATCGCAGGAGCTGTTCGGCTTCCTACTGCCGAAGCAAATCGACTCTATCAGCAACACCGCCCAGGATGTCCGGTACAAAAGCGGAGACATCGTCTACTCTCAAGGCGAGCCCGCTGAGTTCATCTATGCCGTGCTCGAAGGAGAGGTGATGCTGCGGCTTCCGGGAAAAGGTGGTCTCAGTGTCCCCATAGACGTCGCCACGGCGGGGACCATGTTCGGGTCGTGCTTGTGTTTCGATATCGCGACCTACTCGACCACCGCGCAATGCACGCGGGACTCCAAGCTCTTGAAGATCGAGGCTGTGGCCTTTAAGAACCTCATGGACAGAGACCTACGCATGGGCTACAGCATGCAGCGTCGCATCTCATCCATCTATTTCAAACGCTATCTAGATACGATGAGTAAGCTGCAGACGATGGTCATGAGCCTGCCGGTCGAGGCTGAATGAGTCACGCGTTGTAGGCGCTGTCAGACGCGTCGAGGCCGGACCCTGCCTAGCCTTCGTCCTCCAGTAGACCGCGAAGGACGCTCGGCCACCCGTCTGGTTGCGCCCAAGCCTCCTTGTGAACGATCAACCCACCCTTGTCGATGACGTAGGCGCTTTTCGGTAACCCATCGTAGGCCTGGCGCACCGCGTTCTCCATGCCGTCGATCACGACTGTGGTCGCGACATGAAGCTCTTCGCACGTCTTCTCGGCCGGCGGGGAGATTCGGTGTACCTAGGGACGCTCTCCCGAAGCCGACAACGCGAGCGAGACGGCTCGCTCTAGGAACGGGTCTCTCTTGCCGTGGGTCTCCATCTGATTCAGGGCCGTGCAGGCGCTGACGCCGGCTTCGGGACTATAGAACACGTCGCAGTCGTACGCTCCGCCGTGTCCGTAGAAGGCGAAGCCGCCGATCGACCGCTTCATGATCCCGAGACCGTAGTCGTACTCCTCTCCTCCCCTGCCCTTATCCGCCTCGGCGAGCATTCGATCGAGCGTCGACTTCTTCTCGAATAGTCTTCCCTCAAGGAGCGCGCGGAAGAACGTGTTCAGCTCCTCACAAGTGGAGACGATCCCACCTCCCCCCCAGTCGAAGGACGTGTTGACGGAAGCGGACACATCCATCGTACCAAAGAACGCATGCGACAGCGGCATGCTTCCCCTGGGTTCCTCATAGAACTCCAGGTAGCTGTTGGACATCCCGAGCCGATCGAAGATGCGAGCCCTATACTGAGCGGCCAGAGTCGAGTCGGTGACCCTTTCGATGACCATGGCCAGGAGCACGTAGTTAGGATCGCTGTACTCGAAGTCCTCACCGGGCGGAAACGCCGCCTGCCGGTTCACCCCCCATTCGAAGTACTTTTCGAAGATGAGTGACGGCGACCACTGGGTATCGGGGTGCTCTACCACGAACGGGATGAAACGCGGGTCCCCCATATAGTCTCGAATGCCGCTGGTGTGGTTGAGCAAGTGTCCGATGGTGATCTGACGGCCGTACGCGATTTCCTCGTAGACATGGAGTGCATGCAGATCGATATCTGCTGGGTCGAGGTGGTAGCCGAGCGTATCGTCCAACCCCAGCACTCCCTCTTCCACCATCTGCAAGACTACGGTGGCCGTGAACGTCTTGCCGATACTGGCGATCTTGAACTTGTGGTCGGCGGTCATCCTCTCGTCTTGGCCATCAGCCATGCCGGCGGCACCCTTCCACTTGAAGCCTGGAGCTTCCACAAGGACAACCGCGTTGTGGATGGGATCTTCACCATCGGCATCTACGATGCCGTTCACGAGGGCCTCGAGTTCGCGGGTGACGTCCTGTCGATCTGCCGTTCCCGCAATAGCGATGGTCACGACTGCGACGATCGCGGCAACGGAGATCCCGATCGCGGTGTTCATGCTCCCCCCTAGCCTCGCCAAGTCACAGCTGCGCGCGTTTGCGGATGTACTCCGACACGACATCTCTGGCATAGGCCAGCACCTGCTCAGGCGTTTCTTCCGGTTCACACATCTCAGGCGTCTCAACCACGTCGGCCACCATCTCGTCCCACCAAGGGGCCGCCAAGACGCTCAGGCTACCTTCAGGGTCGAGCCCGGCGTCGGCCATATCGGCCGCCGAGGGTGCATCGAATCGGATGACCACCTGGTCAGTTGGTTCTTCAACCTCGAGGTTAACCCGCTGCCGCAGGAACTCCATGATATCTCGTAATTCGCCGGCGTCCATTGGGATCTCCCCCGTCCACTGACGTCTGAAACTTCTAACCAATCGCTCCGTCGGAGCGATCGTCGACGTCTGTCTGACACAAAGGATGATGGTGGGGCTGCCTCAAGATGCTTACTGAGCGCAGCCGTAGCTAGCCTCATGACACCAGCGTCCTGCAGGCCTGCTTGACCTGCAGCATCTGTTTGGGCCTACGTTGGCTGGCGTCTCCGCGCTCCTGCCGCTACCATTGTTGTTTTCCCCAACCTCGCAAGTGGTTCCCAAGCTCCAAACCGGAGTGACTGTATGGTCGCTCGACTCTGCACTGCAACAGTTCCTCTTGGTGCGAACGCGTGAGCATGGGCGGTGCGGGATCGCCCACGTCTGACCGTGGAACCGAGCCCGAGCTGATCCGAGCGATCGGGACGCGGGACCTGGCTGCCAACATCATCAATCTGGTGGTTGGGGCCGGCATTTTCGTGCTCCCCGCGCTCGTCTTCGCCGAGATCGGTACCGCCTCGTTCCTGGCCTATCTGGTCTGCGCAGTGGCCATCGGGCTCGTGTTCCTGTGCTTCGCCGAGATCGGCAGCCGGGTCACGACCAGCGGCGGAGCTTACGCCTACATCGAGGCGGCGTTCGGTCCCTTCGCGGGTTTCCTTACTTCAACGTTGCTGTGGTTCGCGTACGCAGTCATGTCCGATGCCGCGATCGCCAACGTATTGTACGAATCTCTGGCCTCGGCCGTACCGGGGCTCGGCGGACGCGCGACGCGGGTTGCGTTCATGCTCGTCATATTTGGTGGGCTCGCAGCCATCAACATCAGCGGCGTGCGTCACGGCGCGCGCTTCGTGTTCGCGTTGACGGTCATCAAGCTCGCGCCGCTCCTGCTGCTGGTTCTGGTCGGCTTACCTCAGATCGAAGGGGAGCACTTGCTCGTCGATGGTTCGTGGCCGTCGGTCGAGCGCCTAGGGGCCGCATCGCTGCTGCTCTTCTTCGCTTTCGGCGGTGCGGAGAGCGCCCTCACGCCGAGCGGCGAGATCGTAAGACCGGCCAAGACGGTTCCGCGCGCCCTGCTGCTTGGCGTCGGCGGTGTGTTCGTTCTTTACCTGGCCATCCAGATCGTCGCCCAGGGCGTCCTGGGGCCGAGCTTGGCTGCGCATCCTGACACCCCGTTGGCGGCCACCGCAGACCACATTTTGCGAGGCGCTGGGCTGCTCCTGATCGCCGGTGTTTCGATCTCGATCTTCGGCACCTTGAGCGGCGACCTCCTGGCGTCACCGCGTGCGATCTTTGCGGCCGCCGAGAACGGTCACTTGCCCGCCTTCCTGGCCGCGGTTCATCCCCGCTACCGAACGCCTCACGTGGCGATAGTTGTTTTCGCAGCTCTCACCTGCGGGATCGCGATCAGCGGGGCGTTCACGTTCTTGGCGGTGGCCTCCAGCGCGGCGCTGCTTCTCATCTACCTGGGCTGTAGCTTGGCGGTGTTCCGGCTGCGCCGGCGGGATGTGGGCGGCAACGACAAGGCCTTCAGGGCTCCGGGAGGGCCCGTGGTACCGGCCGCGAGTTGCCTCATCATCCTGTGGCTTCTCTCGCACGTCACGGTAGCCGAAGCCGGAGTGCTCGGCAGTATCTTGGTCGCTGCGGCTCTGTACTACATGATTCGCAGGAAGAGTATGACGGCGTCGAATACAACCCAGGGAACAAACTGATGAGCAAGCAGTTCATTCCATTCGCACAGGAACGAGTGATGTCAAAGTGAGAGAACGTCGTCGACTACAACCTCGGCGATAGCAGTGTTCACCCCATGACGGTGGAAGAGCTTGTCGATGATCCTAAAGTTATTGACCGAATGCTCTCGTGGGCTCGCTGTAACCCCGATGCAACTAGCGCGTTGATCGGCAAAGGTATCGTCGGCATATTGGCCGGGCGATTGGTTCTACCATCTACCCAGAACTTGACGGCGGAGGCATCGAACATGCCGAGAGGCCATAGGGTCCATCCCTATATCCCAAACTCTGTCCCCGACGTGAAAGCCAGAATGCTCGCCGAGATCGGTGTCGATGACATCGATGATCTCTACGACGACATCCCGGAAACGCTCCGGTTCAAAGGCAAGCTGAACATTCCGGACGGCATCACTTCCGAGATGGAGTTGCTGTGCCACCTGGAAAACGTCCTCTCCAAGAACCAAACCTGCGGTGAGAACGTCAGCTTCCTTGGCGGCGGCTGCTATCTACACTATGTGCCCGCCATCTGTGAAGAGATCACGGGACGCGCCGAATTCCTCACGGCCTACGCCGGCGAGCCGTATGAGGATCACGGCAGGTTCCAGGCACTGTTCGAGTATCAGAGCCTGATGGGCGAGCTGCTGGAGACGGAAGTGGTCAACGTGCCGACCTACGATTGGGGGCAAGCCGCCAGCACGTCGATCCGCATGGCCGGTCGAATCACCGGGAGAAAGACCATACTCATCGCCGACACCATATCACCGGATCGGCTGAAGGTGATCAGAACGTACTGTGAACCGGTGATGGAAATCGTGCAGGTGAAGCACGCGAGCGGAACAGCCGGTCTCGACATGGACGAACTCCGCAGTCATCTGAACGATTCGGTGGCCGGGCTCTACCTCGAGAACCCGTCCTACTTCGGAACGGTGGAGGAGAACGGCCGCACCATTGCGGATGCGCTCAACGACAACGGATCTATCTTCATCGTCGGTGTGGACCCGATCTCGCTCGGCGCACTGAAGCCCCCTAGTCAGTACGGCGCCGACATCTCGTGCGGCGACATCCAGAGTCTCGGCAACCATATGTACTTCGGCGGCGCGCTGGGCGGCTTCATCGCGACGCGGGATGAAGAGAAGTACGTCATGGAATACCCGTCACGGTTGTTCGGCATCACCAAGACGGAACGGGAGGGGGAGTGGGGCTTCGGAGATGTGGCGTACGAGCGAACTTCGTTCGCGGTGAGAGAACAGGGCAAGGAATTCGTCGGCACCGCCGCGGCGCTTTACGGAATCTCGGCGGCCGTCTACCTGTCGCTGCTGGGCCCGGAGGGCATGCGCGAGCTGAGTCAGAACATCATACAGAAGTCGCAGTACGCGATGCAGCGACTCTCTGAGCTTCAGGGCGTCACGATCAAGTTCGATGCGTTCCACTTCAAGGAGTTCGTGGTCGATTTCTCAGCGAGGGGCAGAAGCGTCGAGGAGATCAACCGGGCACTGTTCTCCGACGGCATTTTCGGCGGCAAGGACCTTGGCGATGACTTCGAAAAGCTGAACGGATGCGCCCTTTACGCTGTGACCGAGATGACGACTCGACACGACATCGATCGCTTGGTCGAGACACTCAGCGCGGTTTTGAGCTAGGGGGACCACATACATGGAGATACGAAAGGGAAGCCGGCTGCGGAATTTCCACCAGGCCAAATGGGATGAGGAAGTGATCTTCGAGCTGAACACGCCAGGCGAACGAGGAATCCACATCCCGGAAGTCGAGAAGGAGATCTCCGACGTCGTGGGCGATGGCCTTTCGAAGATCCCCGTGGCGATGCGGAGAGCGGCGCCGCCGGGTCTGCCAGAAGTGGGCCAGATGAGAGTGCTCAAGCATTTCCTGCGACTCTCCCAACAAAACCTGGGCGCGGACCTGAACATCGATATCGGCCAGGGCACCTGCACCATCAAGTACAATCCCAAGATCAACGAGAAGATCGCGGCATCACAGAAGGCGCGGGCCATCCATCCGCACCAAGATGTCAGCACCGTTCAGGGGGCGCTGCGCGTCATGCACGAGATGGATCTGTACCTTCGTGAGATCTCTGGGATGGACCGCTTTTCGCTGCAGCCAAGCTCGGGCTCCCACGCGATCCTCACCATGGCCTCCATCATGCACAAGTATCACGAGTCGCGAGGTCAGGCGGAGACGCGGGATGAGTTGATCACGACGATGTTCTCTCACCCCTCCGACGCCGCTGCGGCCGCGGTGAAGGGTTACAAGATCATCACGATCTATCCCGACGAGCAGGGGTTCCCAGACCTAGAAGCGCTCAAGGCAGCCGTCTCGGAGCGCACGGCAGGCCTGTTCATCACCAACCCGGAAGACATCGGCATCTTCAACCCGAAGATCGCCGAGTTCACGCGCGTCGTTCATGAGGCCGGCGGCATCTGCGGGTATGACCAGGCCAACGCCAACGGCATCTTGGGTATCACACGGGCGCGGGAAGCCGACTTCGATCTGTGCTTTTTCAACCTGCACAAGACGTTCGCGGCGCCGCATGGATGCGGCGGTCCGGGTGGGGGCGCCCTGGGCGCGACGCAGGAGTTGGCCGACTACCTCCCCGTCCCGTTAGTCGGCCTGGACGGCGATCGCTACTTCCTTGACTACGATGTCCCACACACCATCGGCAAGGTGCGAAGTTTCTGGGGGCCGTTCCCGGTAATCCTGAAGTCCTACGCCTGGATTCTCAGCATGGGCGCCGAAGGCCTGAAAGAGGCCGCGCACGTCGCGGTGCTCAACAACAACTACCTGCTAAAGAAGATTAGGGAGATCGACGGTGCGACCTCGCCGTACACCGGGGGTAAGCATCGGATCGAGCAGGTCCGCTACTCTTGGGAGAAGCTCTACGAAGAGACCGGCGTCGACACCCACGATGTGACGCTGCGTCTGGCCGACTTCGGGTTCCACCTGTGGCAGAGCCATCACCCGTTCGTCGTCCCCCAACCGTTCACCATCGAGCCGACGGAATCCTATTCCAAGGAGGAACTGGACGAATACCTGGACGGGCTGCGACACGTGGTGCGGGAGGCGCGTACCGAGCCGGAGACGGTCAAACGGGCACCGCACAACAGCGTCGTGCACAGGATCGACGACAGCACGCTGGACGATCCCGGGAAGTGGGCCGTCACGTGGCGCGCCTTTCTCAAGAAACATGGGGAAGCCGCGGCGAAGATAAGGGACTAGGGAGGCGGCCGCGTGAAGACGCTGGGGCTGATCGTCAATCCGGTGGCCGGGATGGGCGGTGCCGTTGCCCTCAAGGGCACGGACGGTCTGGAGATACTCGAGCGGGCCGAACAACTCGGTGCAACGCCCAAGGCTCATGCCCGGGCCGGACAGGCTTTGGCGGGGCTCCTGACCAGCTACGACAGCTTCGAGCTCCTCACATTCAGCGGCGATATGGGCGAGTCCTCGGCGATCGCTTGCGAAGTGGAACCGCAGGTGATCGGATCAGGGAGTACACCGCGCACCACACCGGAAGACACCGTCGAGGCCGCACGCCAGATGGCGGAGCGGGGCGTCGATCTGCTGCTGTTCGCGGGCGGTGACGGAACCGCCCGGGACATTTGCGGCGCCATCGGTACGTTTGTGACCACCCTGGGGATCCCGGCCGGTGTGAAGATCCACTCCGCCGTCTTCGCCTCAAGTCCGGCAGCCGCCGGCCGAGTCGCAGCATCATTTCTGTCCGGGGCGATCGCCCGCGTGAAGGAGGCGGAGGTGATGGACATCGATGAAGAGGAATATCGACGGCAGGTCCTTTCGGCGAGACTGTTCGGCTACTTGAAGATCCCCGACGCCAGGCGCCTGCTGCAAGGTCCCAAGGCGGGGAGCGCGGTTCATGATCGAGCCATCCAGGCAGCGATTGCCCAAGGGATCTTCGAGCGAATGACCGATGACCGCCTCTACATCGTGGGTCCCGGGACAACACTTCAACCGCTCATGGACTTGCTGGGCCTCGACAACAGCCTGCTCGGCGTCGACATCGTGCGTGCGGGAGAACAGATCGCCAAGGACGTCAGCGAGCGCGAGATACTCGAGAAGATCGCCGACACCGCGTGCACCCTGGTCCTCACCCCGGTGGGCGGACAGGGATTCGTCGTCGGAAGAGGAAATCAGCAAATCTCGCCGGCTGTCATCAGGAAGGTGGGAAAGCAGAACATCATCATCGCCGCCACCCCCGAGAAGCTGACAACCCTGCGCGGAAGACCGCTCCTCATCGACACCGGCGATGTGGAGACGGACGCCTGCCTATGCGGCTACTACCGAGTGGTTACCGGGTATCGTGATTCAGCGGTTTACAGGGTGTCCGACTAGGGTCCGCGTTCGCCGGGCATGGCGCGTGGCGCGGGTCATGACACCAGCGGCCTGCAGACCTGCTTGACCTGCAGCGTCTGTTTGAGCCTACGTGGGCTGGCGTCTTCACGCTCCTGCCGCTAGCATTGTCATTCCCCCCAACCTCGCGCGTGGCTCCCAAGCTCCAAGCCGGAGTGAGACTATGGTCGCTCGACTTTGCACCCTAACAGTGCTCGCGGTTTCGCTAGCCACCCCCCTCTCCGCGCAGACGCCTCGCACTCTGGAGATCGACGACCTCTTCGCAGTGAGGCGCGTGGACAGTCCCCAGATCAGTCCAGACGGGAAGTGGGTAGCCTACACGGTGGGCCGCACGATTCTCGAAGACGAGAAATCTGAGACACGCATCTGGATGATCCCCGCCGAGGGCGGCGCGGCCATTCCGATGACCGCCGCGGGCTACTCGGCGAGCCGCCCGCGATGGAGCCCAGACGGAACGTACCTCTCGTTTATGGCCTCTAAGGACGAGGGGAAGACGCAGGTCTGGACCCTCAACCGACTGGGGGGCGAGGCTGTGCAGTTGACCGACGTCAAGCAAGGTGTATCCAGCTACGACTGGTCGCCCGACGGTACCAGATTGCTCCTCGCTATCCGAGATCCCGAAGAAGAGGATGAGGAAGACGGTGACGGTGAGAAGAAGTCGGATACGCGCGAGCCGTGGGTCATCGACCGGCTTCAGTTCAAGCGTGATCGTATCGGCTACCTCACCGGCAATCGACGCACGCATCTATACGTCTTCGACGTGACGACTAAGCAGCTCACCCAAATTACCTCGGGTGACTATGACGAATCGCAGCCGGCGTGGAGCCCGGACGGGACGCGCGTGGCGTTCGTGAGCAACCGCACGGACGAGCCCGACGCCAACACCAACGACGACATCTGGATCGTCGCGGCGGACAACACAGACAAGGGTCAGACGCTGTTGCAGGTGACCACCAACCCGGGCTCCGATCAATCGCCGGCCTGGAGTCCGGACGGGCAATGGATCGCCTACGTCACCGTCACCGAGCCCGAGATCATCTGGTACGCCACGGAGCACCTCGCGGTCGCACCGGCGGGCGATGGAGAATCGCGACTTCTGACTGACCAGTACGACCGAAACTTCGCCGCTCCCCGGTTTTCGGCTGACGGCCGCTCGGTCTACGCGCGGCTCGAGGACAGCGCCGAGAATCACCTGGTGCGGGTGAACGTCCAGAACCGTCGCCTGGAGCGACTGACGAGCGGGGGGCTCGCCGTGCGAGACTTCGCCATGGGGCCCGAGAGGGCTATTGCCGCGCTGGTCGGCCATCTGGACCGGCCTAACGAAGTCTTCATGGTCGGGCGGGACGGGCTGCGACAGCTCACGCACGAGAACAGCGAATGGCTCGCCGACCTCCGACTGGCGGAGGTCATGAACGTACAGTTCCCCAGTCAGGACGGGACCGAGATCGAGGGCTTCATCTACCTGCCGCCCGGTTATCAGGAAGTACTTCGTTATCCTACGCTGTTGCGCATTCACGGCGGGCCGGTGGCTCAGTTCTCGCACCGATTCAACTTCGAAGCGCAGCTCTTTGCGGCGAACGGTTATGTGGTCGTAACGGTCAACCCGCGCGGCTCGTCGGGCTACGGCCAAGAATTCTCCAAGGCCATTTGGGCAGATTGGGGGAACAAGGATTACGAGGACGTGATGGCCGGCGTGGAGTACGCAATCGAGCAGGGCTACGCGGATCCCGATCGCCTGGGCGTCGGCGGCTGGTCGTACGGCGGGATTCTCACCGACCACGTCATCACCAAGACACAGCGCTTTAAGGCAGCGATCACTGGAGCCAGCGAGGTCCTCTACGTCGCCAACTACGGTCATGATCACTACCAGAGGCAATGGGAGGCGGAGCTGGGACTCCCCTGGGAGAACCGCGAGGCGTGGGAGCGCATCTCGCCGTTCAACTCCGTCGAGAACATCGTGACGCCCACGCTGATCATGGGTGGCGAGAAGGATTGGAACGTGCCGATCCTCAACTCGGAGCAGCTCTACCAAGCGCTCCGCCGCTTGGGGCGGGAGACGCAGCTCGTGGTCTATCCGGGGCAGTCGCACGGGATCCGGGTTCCGTCATATCAGAAGGACCGGCTCGAAAGATATCTGGCGTGGTATGGCAAGTACTTGAAGCAGGAAGAAAAGCTACCTTGACCCGGCCTTCTTATCCGACTACCCAGAAAGGCGAACGCCGCGTCACATGAACGCGGCGTTCGCCTTTGCGAGATACCCCACCTGTACTATGAGCCCTCCGGCTCCGCCCGCTGACGTACAACCTCAGGAATCTCACCGCTTTGAACCGGGATCGAGCCCAGACCCGGAAGTCCCGCCTTTGGCTCCAGACTGAGCACAAAGTTGAAATAGTCGCCGATGACTATGCCCACTTCCCCTTCAATGACGCGGACATTCGCGCCGATGATCCCTGTCTCCGTCACTACGACGTCGACAGCTTCCACATCCGCGTTGACGAGGCTGGTATAGTCAGGCGGGGGCCCCGTAACGTCCGGGAGTAAGTAGGGATCTCCTTCCAAAGGCACGAGGAAGCCGACAAGGGAATACCCAACCGGCGGCCGCGATAGGTTGGTCACGTCTATGCTAAGCACGTCTTCACGCACTCCGCCCAGGCCCTGACCTTCCCCGCTGTACACCCTTGAGCTGGCGGGATTCGCCGCGTCGAAGTTGCCGAAGCTGGTCGGCCCTTCCATGAAGAACGAATCATCACTGTAGTCGGGCGGTGTTCCATTCTGGTCCGTATACTGGAACCAGAACGGTCGGGCATCCGGAAGTGCGGAGCCTGGTGAATCTATGATCGTCAGAGTAACGTGAGTATTCAATCCGATGGAATCCGCGCCGCCCAAGGTCGCATCGCTAACCACCAAAGAATGCAGGGATCCGTACCCTGCATCGCCGCCGACGAAGCTGCTGGTTCCGGTCACCGTCTCCACCGTGTCCTCATCGAAGTCGATGACCTCACCGGTGACGTCATCAACCACCGGCACTAGCTCGATCTTGTAGTAGGTTCCTGTCGCCGGCGTTGCGCTCGCCGTTCCCGGGTTGACGATCCAAGCCTCGTAGACCGAGCCACCCGTCAGCTCCTCGAGATTGCTGAAGGTCGCCTGAAGACTATCGGGACGGGCCCCCAGGTAACCCGGACCCTGGGCTACTTCGTCGGGCGGTATCTGGGTCGGGAACGGCGCGTAGGCGTTGTTTATCATCGCGCCGCTACCGGCCAAGAAGTCCTGGCCCAGCTGGATGCGCATGGCCTGAGGGTTGTCCGCGGCGTCAGCCGCGTCCGTCGCGGGCCCCTCGAAGATGATCAGGTAGTTGTAGCGCGGGAAGGTGGTGGGGGTATCATCGTTCCGGGCTACCAGTGACTTGTCGAAATCTGCGTCGCTTGGATCCCCGGAATCGGTGGAGTAGAGTTCACCACCGCTATTGTCGATGATGACGTCAAACGATCCTTCGCCGCCAGCGTCGGTACTGAAGAAACCCAGCACGTACGGATTGGCATTCGCCTGGAACGGGATCAGCGTAGGGTAGAGCATCTCCACGGACGGATCACCCGCGGGGGCACCGCCCACATAAACCAGCTGATCGGGCTGACTCACCACCTCGCCAAGCGCGGCCTGGCCCTGATCCAGAGCACCGTTGACGGTCGTGCCGAGCCGGGCAAACGCCACGACATACGTTGCGCTCGGCTGGAGGCCCGTGATCACATCCTCTGTATACGGGTTGTGGTCCGGTGCCCCTATCTCAGCTGGGTCGCCGATCACGAAACCCCAATCCGGGTCCATCGCGGCATCGTCCTCCGTGAGAACCGGCAGCCGCGGGTCAGTCGTGGCATTCCGATCGAACCCGCTGAATTTCCAACCCGGGCCGTAGTAAGTGCCGTCCTCCGGGTCCCCGCGGGCCGCGGACAGATAAAACGGATCGTTGCCTGGTACGGCGCGCGCGAAGGCATCGGCCTGTGCCGTGTCGAACAGGACCTGAACTCGCTCGATCGAGAAGCTGCCAGCAGGTTCGACGTAGGCGCCAGCGACCGGGAAATCCTGGCTTGGTGAACTCGGAGTCGTGATGATTTCGCTAGCCCTCTCGGTACACCCGCCAAACACGAGGAACGTCCCAACCAGAGCGAGCGAGGCAATCGAGCGACGCACTATGCGTGAAGTCATGGCGCAATCTCCCTGCTATATGCCCGGCACCAGCGTGAATCCGACCAATAACCTTATGTTATGAACCGACTCGCTCAGCTGGCCCGATTCTGGATTCAGCTCCGGGAAGCGCGTGTTCTGAAACTCTTCGCGTACCGGCTGTAACACGGAATAATCCCAGTCCGGATAGAACATGTCGTACACCGCGAGCTCCACTCCCATGGCGTTGCTTATGGCGAAATCGACGCCCCCGCCAAACCTCAGGACGAAGCCGGTCGTCGTGGTCTTTCCATAGTTCTGATGCGGATCGAGGAAGGTCGTGTAGCCCCCGGCGCCCAGTAGCAGGAACGGCGCCGTTCTACGATCAAGCTGCAACTTTCCGTAGAGCCCGTAGTGCCAGATGTCGACGGACTGGTTGATGGAGTAAAAAGTCGTCGAATCCTGGAACGAAAACGCCGCCGGAGTGAACATCGTTCCATCGGATTCTCCGGCTGTGAAGTCCGTCCACAAGCCGAATCCCAACGAGGACTTCAAGTAGTAAGTCGCGTCAAAGGCGACTGTCGGACCGGATTCTAGTCCACTGCTGCCGGCGAACGTCTGCCAACCACCCAGAATCACGACCTGGAATCGCTTTGGCGCCACCTGCCCGTTCACGCTGCTCACAGTACAGAGCGCGACCAGTGTCGACGCCACGAGAATCGTGCAAGAACGCTTCATTTGGGCTTCTCCCCTGGGTCGCAGATTGTGACCCGCATTCTCGTCAGCCCGCTCATCGCAGCCCCAACGAGAAGGTCTGGACGTAGTTCAGCAGGCCCATATCGGTGTACGCATAGTCAAAGCCGATTCGTTTTCCGAAGACCGGGATCCAGACACCGCCACCGAGCGCGAGTCCATCGGACCCGCTCCGGTAGTCGCTAGTGTTCTGCTCGCTGTAGAACCGTTTCCCGATGCGTCCGTATATGATCTCGTTATAGGAGTACTCGATCCCCACCGAGGGCAGTAACGGCGAATCGATTGAGTCGTAGAAATCCGTCAGCAACCGCAGCTTGTGGGCCGGCGGAGTCCGCAGCCAAGAATCCGGCGTCCCCGAAACGTCGAACATAAAGCTCACACGGAACGCCGTAGGCAAGGACATGTCACGGGTGTTGTATTGCACGGGCACGTTGTCCTTTGTGGGGAACGCGCCGGTTTGCGCAGCCACGACCCGCTCGATGGCGGAACCTTCGTAGGAAGCATCGCCACCGATGTTGACGACGGCTGCACCGAGAGTTAGACCCAGGAGCCCCGTGCGGAAGAGCGAGCCAACGTCAAGACCGATCCAACTCGCCTTGGCGTCGGCGACGCCCTCCGTGACGAGCTTCACCGCCAGGCCCAGACCCAGGCGGTCAGTGATCCGCCGCGCGTAGCCCAGAGAGCCTGCGAAACCCGTGAACTCGAACGTTTGGCCGTACAGCGGGTCGCCACCTTCCGGGTAGCCCTCGGTCGTTCGGATGATATCGCCGCTGTTGAGCGACGTCACGCTCGCTCCAAAGGCCCCGAACTCACCCACCGGGACGATGACTCCGAAATACTGCTGGGAGATATCGGCGTCCGCAAACAAATCAGCGTAGCTGAACGCAATGTCGAAGCTCTCGGACTCCGCCATGGCGCCGACGTTCCAGTAGAGCGACTCGCCTCCCCGAATCAGCGCCGTGCCCGATGCGCCCAGCGCTTGCGCGCGGGCGCCTACTGGGAGTTCGAGCCAATTCGCTCCTCGGGTCCCGACGCGAGTGATCGATTGATCGGGCGCGGGTTCGAGTCCGTTCCCCACATTCTGTGCCCACGTACCTGAAGCGGTGATAAAGAGGCCCGCAACGGCTAGGGCGATCATCTTTCTAGACATGAACCAAGCCTCCCCGTTCACCGGATTATCACGAACTTCCCGAGCTTGTTTACTTCCCTGCCCGTCCCCGGATCCGTCGCCGTAACGACGAACACGTAGAGACCGCCGGCAACATCGGTCCCTTCGCGCGTACGCATGTTCCAGAACAAGTCACCGTTGCCGGCTACATCCTCGGGCCCCCAAAAGATCTCCTGCACGAGTTGGCCAGAGACCGTGAAGATCCGCAGTTCACCCTCGGGCGGCAGATGTGTGAACATCAACCGCGCATCGTCCAGGCTCGTTGACGCGACCTGGAACTCCGAATACATGATGTAAGGGTTCGGCACTACTTTGACGCTATCCAACTGTGCCGTAATGTCCTGGCCGGCTGCGATGGCATCCTCGCCGGCTATGCCCGCCAGCACATCGAACGCAGTCCGCTCCGGCGGTTGCACCGGGGCGAAGTACTGGACGACCAAGTTCTGCCCAGCGAAGTTCGAAACCCAGCCCTCTCCCGTGGCGCCAGCGCCGATTACCGGGTTGCAGCTTTCTCGAGGACTCCTGCCGCAACTCACCATCGCCGGCATGTACGTGACTGCCCTCTTCTGTACCTCGATCGGTCTTCCCGAGGTGTCGAGGACGACCGCGTCTTCGTCGTTGATGACCACCGTGCTATCCACAGTCACGGTCTCGATGAAGAACAGCCGGTCGCCGGGCACCCAGGCATCGTCCGGCACGGTCACCGACAACGTGTCACCGCTATTCACATCACCCAGCAGGATCGTGCTTGGAGATGTTGGCCGTTCGAGCATCGCCAAGTCCACACTACGATCGAACGAGGCGTTCCTTACCTGGAACGGAACACGGACGGCGACGAGGTCCTCCTCCGTTACGCTCGTTCCCGTAGCATCGGCGATCGCCGCCGCCGTGGCCGCATCGGTGACACCCGTGGCTCCGACGGCGCGTGCCTCGATGGATTGGTTAAATGCGTCGTCCGTCGTCTCACGGTTGTAGAAGTCGAGCTCGAACGGCGATCCCGGCCCGAACGTGTATCCGGACCAGGTGATGTCGTAACGGCCAAACGCGCTGATTCCACCCGCAAGGTTGGAGACGCTGTTCTGATTGTCCCAGAAGACCGTCGGACTCACAGCGGCCGCGATCTCGGGCCCGCCGAGCTCGAGCTCGTAGACCTGGCTTGAGTACTGGCCGGCGTTCGAGTTGTCGACGCCCAACACGAAGCCCGTGAACCCGGTGTACTCGTCGATCGCAAGGCGCGACAGGAAGCTCGCCGGCGTCGTCCCTTCACCGTCGAGCACGATCGAGACTATGAGGGGCTCGTTGGTGTCGTCGCGGACGACGAGCACGCCGGTTCCATCCAGAACCGTCGTCGTTATTGTGGTGTCGGGTGGCACGACAATCGTAGTCGCGCTTGTCGGCACGCCTGCGATCTCAACGCCGTTGGGGTTCGCCGTCGTCATCACCAACGAATCGACCACGACGTCGCTGGCCGTGAGCAAGTCGCTCGTCGCGTACAACACCTCTCGAGCGACGACTCGCGTTTGCACCGTCTCCTCCCCTACCACCCACTCGACTACTTCGAACTGATTGCCGGTCAAGGTGCGATAACGCGCTTCCACCACATCGCTGCCGGTGAAACGCACCTCGCTGGCTTCCACCAGCTGAAAGTCCGAGTCATCTGTGAAGACCGCCTGATCCGGTTCCGACCCCGCCTGAACGGAGGCCGGGAGGTAGACGCTCGCCACGTTCGGCTCTGTAGTCGACGTGGCAAGCGGATTGGTGAGCTTGGGCGCGAGCACTAGACTATCAGACTCCACATAGTCAAACGAACCGTCGCCGTTCGTATCAACGGAGTCCACGATTCCGAACGTCGCGCCGCGGGTCTCGCCGAGGATGGAATACAAATACGAGAAGCCGGGCGTCACGAGCTCGTCGTTCAACCAGTTCGGTGCCTCGTTCTGATCATCGACTGGCAGCACCGCAAACGCCTGCCATCCCGAGCCCAGCGTCGCCTGATCGACGTCGGTCGCGGGATCACCGTCACAGTCGAGTTGGTTGTCGACTACATCGCTGGCCGTAAACGTCGCGCCGGCGTCGCACGACTTGTAAATCAATATCCTCTCCAGGTTGTCGCGCGCCCGCTCGCGAATCCTGTCCTCGAGATCGGGATTTAGCGCGCGTATTCTGGCCAGATCTCCACCGGGCGCTGCAGCGAGCTTGTCAGCGAAGTCCTCGAGGAACGGGTCCACCCAGTTGTCGCTGGCGTCATCCCAGTACAAGTTGATCTGACCCCCGCCGTCACCGAGCTGCGGATCCCTCACCTCCACTTGAGCGCCCACGATCGTCACCGGCGGTGGCGCTTCGGGGCTGAGATAGAAGCTCATATAGAGGTCTATCACGTTGTTCACTTCCGACTCGAACGATGCCGAGTCTACCCCCGCAACCATAGCGATGACCAATGACGTCGTGTCGCCCGCGGCAAGCGGGAACGGTCCTACCGACATGAAGGAGCAGTTGCCCTCCTGGTTGTTGTACGGGGGGTTACCCAGCTCGCCAACGGGCATGGTGTCGGCCCAGGTGACCACACAAGCGTCCGCCCGGTTCTCCCGCGTCGTGCCCTGTATCACTGCGCCCGGCGGGCCATAGCAGGTCGGCACATAGATCGTGTCGCCGCCTGTAGTCGCTCCATTCGCCGAGTAGTCCCACGATCCGGGTACCCAGTACGAGAAGGGCGTATTCTGTTGCGGGTGGTTAGGGTTTCGGAACACGGAGTATTGCGCGCTTGACGGGAGCACACCGATGTCGCGTCCGTTTAGCAGGTCATCGACGTTGTCCGAGATGGCTCCGAAGTCCTGACGGCTGGACCCCGACAGATAAGTCTGATGTGAGCAGGACGACCCGTACGGGCACGCTTTGAAATGGTTGTAGGTGATCGTATCGCCCGCCAGCGGATTGCTGGGGTCGTAGAACGCATCCGTGCTACACGGTATCGCTCTCTCGCCCGCACGCTGCGCGTTTTCGCCCGTGTTGCAGCTTAAAAGCACGTTCCTCAAGTCGCCGATGGGAGACTTGAGGACGATCATCGCCGTCGACCCGTCGTCGAAGCCGGCGTCACCTGCGCAATCGATGCTGCTGTACCCCGGCGGCGCCACACCGGGGCAGGCAGGGTTGCCGGTATTCGACTCGGCTGTCAGAATCGCGCCACGCCAGACCTCGAGATAGAAACTGGACTCCTGGTTGCGGACCGGCTGAGCCGTGTAGCCGACATACAGCTTCTCGAAGTCCAGAGGCACACCATAGACCTCTTCGGTCTCGTTGATGAGGAGGGCTCTCCAGATCATCGAGTTGGCCACCGTGGGTAGCGCGAAGGTGAACGCGTTGAACTCGGTGCGGATACCCAGCGGATACCCTTCAGCCGTAGGGTCGCCGGAGCCACCCGGCACGACCTGGCCGAACCGCCCGATCATGTCCGAGTTGTAATCGTCATAGGAGCCATACGTCTGGAAGTTTCCAAAGAACTTCGACTGGTCGATGAGCGTCGGATCGATGCGCCACCAGTCAAAGGTGAAGGAACTGCCCAAGCTTTGCTTCATCTCGAGATAATTCTCGAGCGATGGCGGGCTATCGCCTAGCCAGCCCCCCGGCGGCCAGGTATCCGGGCAGTTGCTACCCGCAAGCAGCGTCATACCCGTTGCGAGCTGCGCGTCGGCGAAACTCGAGTGGTCCAGGCAGGACCCGTCGTCCGTCGAGGATACTCCCGAATACAGAACGCCGAACTGAAGGTCCGAGGCGAGGATCTCTCGAAAACCGTCCGAAGGGCCGTTGCGGGAAACCGTCCAGCCACCGCCCGTGGCCAAAGCCAGGGAGGGGACTTGCTCGACGAAACGGAGCCACTCGCTCTGCGGTGCCGCGTATAACGGCGACACATCGAACCACTGGTTTTCCCCGGTCGCCCCACACAAGGCACAGCCGAGCAAACTCTGCTGAGAGTCTAGGTTCAGGTCCGCGCCGTCGACGATTCCCGTGTTGGTTAAGTAGTACGGCATCTGGCCCGTCGACCGCATGCCCGTCGTCGCTCGGTCGCCCTGGCCGAACAGCAGGAAATGTGACCGCGTGTCTCGGAGTATCTCCCCGGGATCGCGCCTGACTTCATTCTCATTGTGTCGGTCCGTCCACTGCTGCGCCCGGGCGAACTCCGAAGGAAGACCACTAATCATGAGCCCACTCACCAACAGCAGGCTCACCCGCCTCGCCGCATTGGAGATCGATTTCATAGCTCAACCCCGATCCCTGATTGGAACAATCGAGTCGGGCGGCCCGGTCTTAGGACGGGCCGCCCGACCGGCCCGTTAAAACAAACCGCTCAGAAGTCGACCCGGAGGCCGAAGAGCAACGAACGCCGCGGCCCGTACAGATGGGGGCGGTCGAAATACGTCGACACGGTCTCCTCTGTGACCGAGTTGCCCTGTCGACGTCGATCCTGATCCCGCGCACCTTCGTCGCAGCGTCCCGTAGTCGGGAGCGGCTGGAAACAATTCTTCGTATCGAACAGATTGTAGACCTGCACAAAGCCGCTATAGACCAGGTTGCCCAGCCTGAACCCTTTTCGCGCCCGCAGGTTGACCCACCAGGATGATGGCCCGCGGCCACTGTTACGCTCGAGCTGATCTATTGTGTTACCCGCGGCGCCACCTTGGCCCCGGAAGACGAGTATCGGCGTATAGGGGATTCCGCTCCGCGCCTGAAAAGTCAGAGCAAGGTCTGAGTTCCTAAGGATGCTGCCTCCCGGGATATCCGGGACCTGCTGGCCAACGACGAACCGCAACACGGAATTGAACTGGTGAGGGATGTCGATATCCGAGCGGATCTCCCTGCGAAGCGACGGATCACCCTCGGAGGCCAAGCTTTGCCGCTCACGTTCCGGCGGAGCCGCGTTCGTCCGTGCCTGCGAGTAAGCGTAGTTCACATCGAATCCCCAGAAGGAAGCGAGCCGTCTCCTCAAGGCGACCTCTATGCCCTTGACGGTCTGGAAGTCCTCGTTGATCAGCACCATGTAGTTCAGCGAGGACGTGCCGTGGGTCGCGCCGATGTCCTGCACGCCGATCCCACCGCGACCCGCGCCAGTCAGCCCGGTCTGATCCTTGTTGAACAGTATGAGGCTGAGCGCCCAGTCTTCCCCAAGCTCAGACAGCAATCCCACCTCATAGGTCGATGTGCGCTCAATCTCCAAGTTCGGGTTGCCCAAGAACGACTGCGAGAACTGATCAGAGAAGATGATTGGACCGCACTGTGCGTTCTCAGCCGCATCCTGCGGAACTCCGCGCAGGCCGCACGGGAGCGCTTCACCGGGATCCTGTCCGATGCTCGTATTCTGGTAGATGTTGTTTAGAGTCGGGTTTTGCGAGTTGACCGCGTAATTGAAGAAGACGTTCATCCGCGCAGTGATCGGGAACGATAGACCCAGACGAGGACTGAACTGCACTCGCGTCGATGACTCCTCGAAATCGTCCTGGTACGCGATGATGGCCGCCTCGTCCCGGATGGCCGGATCGGCGCAGGAGCCGATCGTCCAGTTCGGATCCGGCGAAACGAGCTCGCCAGTTACCGGGTCGACCGTCGGCTGGAAGTCCGTAGGGTTCTCACATACTTCCCGAGCCGTGGTTCCATTCGTCGGGTCGAGCGGGTCGACGAAGAAGAGGCCGCCCGCCTTGCCAACATCGATGCGGAAGCCGAGGTCGAGATTCAGAAAGTCGTACTCGACGACATCCTGAACGTAAAACGCTGCATCCCACGGCTTGGCACTGTATTTCAGCTTGACGGTGAACAGCTCGTTAGTTCCCAACTGCTGATCCTCATCAAACGTCAGGTCGTGGAAGTCGAAGAAGACGCCCACTCCCAAGTTGTGGTGGTCCGTTATCTGCGACTCCAGGTCACCACGCAATACGTACGTAGTGATTTCCTCCCCGCCGTAGAGATCATCAGTCCCTCGCGCCGGGTGCTTGATGGTTATCCCAGGAGCTACGAACTGAGCAGAGAAGTTCTTGTCAGAGAAGCTGTCCCCAAGACAAACGCCCTCGAAGAAATTGCAGTTGAGGCGTTTCTGGTTGAAGATACCGGCGTTGACGTTGAAGAATGTACGCCCAATCACCTGATTGTACTGAGCTACAAACAGCGTTCGATCATACTCGACCGAGCCGATTACGACGTCCTCGTAATTCGAGTTGGCAACGGCCAGGGAATCGGCTCTCGTGTCTATGACAGGCGAGCCTTGGGCGTCATAGCCTGTCAGGAGGAAGTCGAAATCGTAGCGTTGATACTGTCGACTCTGGCTGATCAGGCTCGCGCCAATCTTGCTGGTGGGCGTAATGTGAAAGTCCAGTTTGCCGAAGAGCTGGGTTTCGTCGTCGTACCCGAAGGCTCTCCACCCAGGCCACACGTCCCTCACATGCGGCGTGTTCAGTCCCGTCGATGGATTACTGGGGTCATAGACGTCATCGTCGAATTCCAGCACGCGGGCCGCCTCCGACGAAGCACGCCCGGCTAGCAAGAATCGCAGTTTGTCGCTGGTACCGGGTATGGGACCGCCAACGCCGCCTTCCAGGAAGTCCAAGTTGTTCAGTTCATCGGGATCGCTCCCCAACGCCCCGGCCAGCCTGCTGGTCTGGTACTCCAAGCCACCCTGGATTTGCGTGCCCGGGCTCTTCGTGGCGATGTTGACGATCCCCGAGAGCGCGTTCCCCCACTTCGGAGGAAAGCCGCCCTTCAGGAAGGTGATCTGACCCACTGCTGCTCGAGTGAGGTTGAAGGCCGGTCCGCCGAAAATGAAGTTGTTGATGGGGATCCCGTCGACCATCGTGACCGTCTCGCCGTTACGACCGCCGCGTATTCGGAGCGCCGTGATACCGCGGGATTTCTCTGTAAACGCCAGAATGTTCTCGTTGTCCGGCACTACAAAGAAACCCTGCTTCAGCTCGAGGGCTTGTTGCACGGTGTTGACCGGCAGGTTGATCAGCTCTTCGCTGCTGATCAGATCCTGACTGCCACGCGCCTCCAGGTTCACGAGCGGCGTTCGCTCCACCTCGACGCGGATCTCCTCCACCGCAATAGCCTGTGGCGTCAGCTCGAAGTTCAGATTCCGCGTGGCGTCGATCAAAACCACGACGTTCTCGGTCCGCACCGTTTGGTACCCGAGCATCTGAACCACCACAACATAGGTCGAGGGAGGCACGTCGATGATGAAGTAGCGGCCGTTTTCAGCCGAGAGCCCCCCCAGACCGGTCCCCTCCAGGAAGACCTGCGCGCCGGCCAATGCCTCGCCGGTTTGCGCGTCCGTGACGACGCCTGTGATTTTTCCGCTGGTTTGTCCGCTAGCCGGATCGGCCGTCGTGAGAAGAACCACGACCAAAGCGAAGATCATCGAGGCGCATACCCGCCCCAGGCTGGAGGTTCGTAGTGAGAGCCCAAGATAATTCATCCGGACCTCCTCCATCTTCCGAGGATATGAGCTGCGTGAGTGAAAACGTATATGTCGGTTGTACGAACGGCTCGCCGTCGGGCTCAAGCTCGATGGGCACGGCTCTCGATGGGCACGGCTCTCGAATGGGCACGGCTCTCGATTGGGCACGGCTCATCAGAGGAGTAGAGCGCGTCGAAACAGCCGCGTTACAACCCACCTTCGCCGCTACTATTCAGGATAGCGGCATCTTTCTTCTAGATTTGATCGGGAACGTACAATGTAGGCGTGCTAGACCACCCCCTCCTATTTAGGTTCGCAGACTCTGCAGCGCGGGATGCTCGACCAACTCCCGCGCAGAATCGAACGCTAACTCAAGAGATGCATGGGGTGCTTTGCCATTGTAACTAACAAACAAGTTTGGCGAAAGCTTTTCTTTTTAACCCTACGTTTACGATATTAATTATCGTTCCGATGTACGGGCGCACCACTCCGCGGGCCACACAGAGCCCTGCAACGAGGCAGGCTAGTCTTCTTTCCCAGCCACCTCCTCCATCCGTTCGAGAGACCTGCGCATCGCCTCTGTCACTTCGTCGAACTCCGGTCCCCCACCGATGGCTACGGCGGTCCGGTTGAGTTCGCGCACCAGGTCGATGAAGCTATCGACTTCGCTACGCAGCGCCGTGTGCCTGCGCTCGCTGGTCAGGAACGGTCTCGACCCGTACAGGTAGCCCGCCATCACGAGCACCACTCCGACGATGATTCGCACGTCGAAGCCCGAGCGCGTGTCGATGCCGGTGAGGGTGCTCAGGATCAGGATCAGTCCGATGACGACGGAAAGGAGTGGCGCGTAGCGGTTGAAGCCGCGGCGCCAAGTCGAGTTGGCTTTGGCTGCCATGAGCCTCCTCCGGTTGGTAGTGTGAGTGGCCCACGTCTTCGGTTTAGGCGAAGGACACCGGGAGGCGTCTGTTCAGCAGGTTAATACGATTCGACGTTGCGCGCTATCGACGGTTACACTATTTGTTCATGTTAATCATCCCAGCTCTCTCGCTGTTAAGTTGTCCCCCCACAGGAGGTGTGTGATGCGGTTCAAGTCTCTCGCTCCCGTCTTGCTTGGACTCGGATTGACCGTTGGGCTGGTCGCCTGCGCCCAGGAAACCGCCGAGGAGGCGGCCACCCAAGAAGCCTCGACCGCAATGTCCGCGGCTGCGGCGGACTTGCTCGCCGAGATTCGTGGTCAGTACGAAGAGCATTACAGTCTCGGGCATGCGCCGGCGGTCGCCGAATTGTATACGGACGACGGCATCTATATGCCAGCCGGCGGCAGTCTGGCAGCGGGCCGCGCTGCCATCAGCGGTGTTCTGGAGGGCGCGGTGGCGGCGTCGCCTTCGCTCAAGATCAATGCGCTGGAAACGGTGGTCGAAGGTGATGTCGCGTTCGAGCGCGGCACCTACGGCGTGGAGATGACGCCGGAGGGCGCCGAGCCCGTCGGTTTCTCAGGCCACTACCTGACCTATAGTAAGAAGCAGGCAGACGGCTCATGGAAGCTCCACTGGGTGCTCAGCAACTTCGACGTCGAGCCGTCGGCGGAGGTCGCGGCCTCGATGACCCAGGGCCTGGCCGCCGTCCAAGCCGGTGGCGATGCGGACCTCGACGCGCTGCGCGAAGAGTGGCAGAGCGCTTACAACCAGGCCGATGGAACGGCGACGGCCGCCATGCACACCGAAGACGGGTTCGTCATGTTCGCCAACCGACCCGCGCTGGAGGGACGGTCCGCCTTCACTGCTTTCCTCGACCAGGCCTTCGCTCTGTCGCCGCAGAACGTGATCACGCAGGTCGACTCCGAGATCATCGGTGATTGGGCCGTGGCGTATGGTGTGTACGACCAGCAGATGACCTCGCCCGAAGGTGAGGCGATGTCACAAGCGGGGTACTGGCTCTACGTGGGCCGGAAGGATGCGGACGGCGCCTGGAAGATCCACTGGATGATCAGCAACACGGTCGCGCCATCGGAGTGAACTGATCGCGAGGGCCGACTTCGTAACACGTCTGAACGGGCCTGCCCGGTCCGGAGATCACTCTTCGGGCCGGGCCTCATCTGAAATCCTACGTTGTCCGGCTGGGCAACACGGCTTCGCAACGGGATTACCAATCCGTGGGCATCCTCACGGTGCGCAGCGTTGACCTCGACTTCTACTCGTAGCGCAGTGCTTCAAGCGGATCGACCCTCAGCGCCCGCCAAGCAGGCAGCAGGCATGCGCCCAGAGAGATAGTGAGGAAGAACGCGGCCACGCCCACGAAGGTGACGGGGTCGGTGGCTCCAATCTGGAAAAGCATTCCCTCTACAAAGCGGGTGGCGCCGACGGCTCCCGCCGTTCCGAGGACCAAGCCGACCGAGACCAACACCATGCCCCGGGAGACCACCAGGCGCAGCACGGCTCCACCGCTGGCCCCGAGGGCAATTCGGATCCCGATTTCGCGTATCCTCCGGGCGACGAAGAAGGCCAGCACTCCGTACACACCCAGTGCCGCCAGGGCCAGGGCTACTGTGGCGAACATTCCCAGCACCGTGGTGACGGACCGAGTGTAGGCCACGGAGTTGGAGATCGCGTCCTCCATGGTCTGGGCGTTGCTCAGCACGATATCGCGGTCCAGCTCCCAGACCAACTCCTGGATGGGACGTATCAGAGCCTTGGGATCGGTGGCGGTGCCCACCGCCAGGCGCATGATGCCCACCGGCCATTGGGCGTACGGGAAGAACATGGCCGGTCTCGTCGCACCCGCCAGCGACGAGAGCTGGTGATCCTCTACGATGCCCACGACTTCGAAGAGTCCCGGTTCATCACTGCCCACATCGACCGCCACCTGCCGGCCCACGGCTCGCTCTCCGGGGAAGACGAGATCTGCTGCGCGCCGGGTGAGAACGATGACCGGAGGCGATCCCCCCAAGTCGCTCGCCGACAGGACTCGCCCTTCCAAGAGTGGGATCTCCATGGTCGCGAAATACCCGGGCAGGGCCACGCGCCGGTCCGCCCAGGGCGCACTCGTGTTCGTCTCGGGCGGCCTCTCGGGAGCCCAGAGGGCTACGTTGCCCGCAGTGTGTAGGATGGGCAAACGACTGACCATGCCCACCGTCTCCACTCCGGGCAGTGCCTCTATTCCCTCTCGCAGGCTCTGGAAGAACTGGATCGGGGCGTCCACTTCCCGATAGCCGTCGGACGGGAGTTCGACCGTGGCGGTGAGCAGGCTCTCCACACGAAACCCGGGATCGACCCCACGTAACCTGGCGAAGCTCCGAATGAGAAGGGCCGATCCCACCAAGAGGACCACGGAGAGCGCGACCTGAAGAACCACCAGTCCGCTACGAAAGCGGGCCCCGCTTCGAGACGTAGCTCGAAGGCCACCCTTCTTCAGATCCTCGGCGGGGTTCGCCCCCGCCGCCGCGAAGGAAGGGAAGATGCCGAATAGCAGGACCGTGCCCAGCGACAACGTCAGAGCGATGCCCAGCATGCTGGAGGAGAGTCCCGCAGCTTCGATCCCCAGGAGGTCCATGGAGACGAAGCCCAGGATCAACTTCTGAAGCCAGACCGCCAACACGGTCCCCATGCTCCCGGCCACAAGGGCCAGCATCATGCACTCCACCAGAAGCTGGCGTGTGAGGACCGACCGGGTGGCCCCCAGCGCGGCCCGGACAGCCAACTCCGGTGTGCGCGTGGATCCTCTGGCCATGAGCAGGTTGGCCACGTTACCACATGCGATGAGGAGCACCAATAGGACGGCTCCCGAGAGCAGCAAGAGCGATTGCCTGTACCCTTCCACCATCGCCTCGTGCAGACTGTCGAGCTGCAACGCCTTGTTCCGGTTTGAGTCAGGGTATGCTTCCTCGAGCTGAGCCGAGATCACATCGACTTCCGACCGAGCCTCATCCAGCGAGACACCAGGCGCCAGCCGTCCCACCAGCAGCCAATTGTGGTATCGGCGGGTGATGGGATCGCCAACACCCGGCCAAGGTGGGACCCAAAGGTCCGTGTCGAAGAGAAAGCGGAAGCCGGCGGGCAAGACCCCGACAACCGTCAGAGGATTCCCGTTCACGGAGAGACTTCGCCCCACTACGTCGGGCGACCCGCCGAACCAGCGCTGCCAGAAGCCGTAGCTGATGACGACCTCGCCGCCACCCGCCCCTGGGAGTTCGTCGAGCGTAAAGGGTCCACCCACGTGGAAGGCGACGCCCAGCGTGGCGAAGAGGTTGCTGGTGGCACGGGCCATCCGGGCTTGCTCGGGCTCGCCGGCCCCTGTGATGGTCTCCAACCCTGAGCCGCTGCCCACGGTGGCCAGCGACTCCAGGCTCGCGCTCCGGTCCCGGTAGTCCATGTAATCGGGAAAGGAGACCCACGGGTTCACGTTTCCGCCGAAGGTGGCGCGGCCCATGACCAGGCGGTCCGCTTCCGGGAAAGGAAGCGATCGACGTAATGCCATGTTCAGGACGGAGAACATGGCCGTGGTGGCTCCGATGCCCAGGGCCAAAGTGGTCAGGGCCACCAGCGTGAAGCCCGGTGTCCGTCGGAGTGCGCGGATGGCATAACGGACGTCCCGCCCGAAGTCAGTCCCTCGTGCATTCCCATCGCTGACCTTGCTCATCGCTCGATCATCTTCTAGCCCAGAAAGTTGACGCTTTGGCGGGCCATCCGCTGTGTCCTAATATTGGATAGTCTGGAAACGTCAAAGGTTGGTGATGAGAGCGTCCCCGACTCCATCTCGATAGCCGACAGGAGAGCTGTGATGAACTCCGACCGGTGACCTCTCAGGCCTACTCCCGTCTCATCGTAACGACGATCAGCCGTACGTAGACGGCGAGGACCCACGTGGCCAGCGCCGGACCGAGGTCCACCGAACCGGACTCCGCCGGCGCGAACGGGAACGTGCTGAGGTTGAGGATCAGCAATAGCCCGGCGGCCAGGATTCCCAAGCCGCCCCATATCCTGCCAAAGGCCGGATGGCTCAACATGGCGACCCCGATGAGGATCGAGGCGACGCATATGAAGATGTCCCAGGCCACGTCGACCAGATACTGGACTCGGTTGACCGCGCGCCAGGCAGTCCGCAGTAGCTCCTGCGCAGCATCAGTGTCGGCCTCGGCGAGGCCCTGATCGAGAACCATGTTGTTCCCGACCTGAATGACGAGCATCGTCGTTACCAACACCCCGGCGACGATGCCGAAGACGATACCGACCTGGAGCGCCGGGCCATCTCGATGGGCCGACATGTAGCGATACAGGCCGACGAACGAGACGATCATCAGAGGCCCAAAAGCGAAAGCGAGAACCATTACCACCGCATCCGGCACGGGCGCTATCGCCGGCAGGAACGCCGCACTGAAGTAGGCCAGAACGGAAGCGATTCCGGTGATCCCGGCGAAGCGAGCCCAGGACGTGCTTGCACCTTCGCAAGTCGACATCAGTTGCTGCCTTTCCATCCAGGCCCTCTCACGACGCGGCCCGGTGTGGCTCCGGTGTGCTCGCCATTATTCAGGACCTGAATACCGTTCACGAACACGTGCAGCACGCCGGTAGCTAACTTGTGCGGCTCCGCGAAGGTCGCATGGTCCTGGATCGCCTCGGGATCGAACACCACGACGTCGCCGTTATAGCCCGGCCTCAGCGCACCGCGCTTGGCTATGCCCAGATTCTCCGCAGGCAACGAGCTCAGCCGCCTAATCGCTTCCTGCAGAGTGATCACGCCTTCATCCCGCACGTATCGCCCCAGCAGCCGCGCGAAGTTCCCGTACGCCCTTGGGTGTGTATTCGATTTCAGGAACACACCCTCAGGAGCCATGGAGCCGGCGTCCGAGCCGAAGGAGACCCAGGGCTGAGCGATCTTCTTCGCGATGTTGTCTTCCGACATGATGAAGTAGACGGTACCCACGCGGCTGTCATCTTCGATGACCAGGTCCATCGCCGTTTCCTCCGGCGAGGTACCACGCATGGCGGCCACCTCCGCCAGTGTCTTTCCGGTTAGAGGCTTCAGTTCTTCGTTCTTGAACCCGACGAGCAGAACGTTGTCAGGGGTACCGGCCGCTAGGTAGAGGTTCTCCCACTCGTCCGTAGGTGTGCTCATCTCCTCCTTCACCCGCGCTCGGATTCCCCGGTCCCTGAGGCGCTCCGCCCAGGCGTCGTGCCCGCCCTCCTGCACCCACGGCGGCATGGCGGCATCGAGGCCCGTCGAGCCGGCCGTATACGTGTACATATCGGCGGTGATGCGCAGACCTTCCGCCCGCGCGGCTTCAACCCGAGCGATGACCTCGTCCATCTTGGACCAGTTCGAGCTGCCCGCCGCCTTCAGGTGATAGATCTCCGCGGCGATGTCCGCCTCCCGGGCGATGGCAATCAGCTCATCCAAACTCTCGAGCAGCTGGTTACCCTCGCTGCGCATGTGCGAGATGTACGTGCCACCGTATTCGGAGGCGACCTTGGAGAGCGCGATCAGCTCGTCGGTGCCCGCATAGAAGGCGGGGGCATAGATGAGCGACGACCCCAAGCCCAACGCGCCCTCTTCCATCGCCTGACGCACCAATGCCCGCATCTCATCCAACTCGCTGTCGCTGGGCGGCCGATCGTCGTAGTTGACTGTGTGGATACGGACCGTCGTGGCACCGACGAACGAGGCGACGTTGGGTGATACTCCACGCTCAACAATAAAATCGAGGTACTCGCCCAGGCTGGTCCACTCAATCTCGTACTTGATGTCGCCCTGCCGCGCCACCGCCTCTTGCTTCATCGCCTCGTTGAGCGGACCCATCGACCGCCCCTCGCCGAACACCTCGAGGGTGACGCCCTGGCGGATGTCGCCCAGCGAGCGCCCGTCCTCGATGAGCGATTCCGTGGCCCAGCTGAGCATGTTGATGAAGCCGGGCGTCACGGCCAGGCCCACCGCATCGATCTCGCTGCGACCACGTGACCCGGCCAGGTCACCGATCGCGGCTACGGTGTCACCGGTGATGGCGACATCGGCGATGACCGGCTCGCCGCCGCTACCGTCGTATACCGCGCCACCCCTGATCACAACGTCGTAGTCGGACGCGGAGGTGCAGGCGGAAAACATCGACACCAGGAAAGTCAACGCGAAGATGAGGCGGGCGTGGGCTCGCATCCGGTCCCCCTGTGGTTCGTAAGTGATCAATAAGTGGGCAGCGATGAAGATACGAAGGGGGGTCAAGCGTGGCCAATAACAAGGTCTGGGGGGAGGTGCTACTCGGACTGACGTATCAGCGGCGTCGAAGCTCTCCCGGCCTCAAGCGGCCTTTGCAGCCTCCCACATGGCGTCCCAGAACATCTTCTCATAGGCCTGGAAGAGGCGCGCGCTGCGATGGAGTCGCCAAGCTTCCTCGCCGCGGTCGAGCCCATCTTGGATGATATCGACTGCAACTTCCTCGAACGAAGGCATGTTCGCGAATGCGTCCAGGAAGACGGTCTCCTCCGCACTGAAGCCGTAGCTCGCTCGCAACGCCTCGCTTATTCGGCCGCAGTTGTGACCCCACGCCGAGAAGTTGACGAAGATACCGATGACGAACTCGGCGGCGGAGGCATAGAGCGCCTGCCAAGCCATGAACGTCGTGTAGGCAAATCCTTCTGCGGAGACCTCGAAGGCCCGCAGCTCCTTCTCCCCCATGCCCAGCTTGCGAGCCATGACGAGCAGCCCGTCCAAGCCCTTCCGCTCGCCATCCAGGACTCCCATCAGGAAGTCCCGGCCAGGAGCGTCGCCGAACCGCTGGACCAGCAGAGCCAGAGAGCGAAGGTCGCCCGTGATGATGTGATACTGATGTCCGGGGAACGCCCGGAGCGCCTCCAGCGAGACTTCTCCCCTCCTCAGCACCTCGAGGTAGGGGTGCGCCCGGATGTAGTCATCGATTCCCCGGAGCTCCTCGCGAACGCTGTGAACGAGTTGCGCCGCGTTGCTCATCTCATCTCATCCAGTCTCTGGCGCTTGCGATCAGCACCGTCTAACAGCACCGGAAGTGCTCACGGCCTAGACGGCTGACCAGAGAAGCGGAGCAGATGGTTTCGCTCGAATTCGCCCGTTTCTATGGCTATCGCCACCGAGTATCTATCCTCGACCTCCGTCACCCTGATTCTACCGATATAGCGCTCGGGCGCACCGAGCACCTGGCCCGTCGCCGGGTCCACTAACGGCTGCTGCTGCACGAAGGCATCGAACTCCATGCCTGGCTCGATTCCTGCCTCACTACCGGCATTGATGTAGATCAGGCCATCGCGGACCTCGATAATTCGACCGGTCCATTCAAGCTTGGATAGGCTCTCCACGATTTCCGCAACGCTCTGCTCAATGGCCTGCCGCGAGGCTTGTCCCAAGGGGGTGGACGTCGCGACTTCAGTGTCGAACGCTTGATCGCCGACCGTTACATCCGCCGACGCAGCTTTCACACTCGCCTTGCCGGTACCTCGATGGGAACAGAGAACCTCACCTGTCGTGGCGTCGAGCAAACGGAGGTCTAGCCCGACCGCCGCGGAGAGCCTGTGCACCCTGACGCCAACTCCCTCCAAAACGCTCACCGCTCCGCCGACACTGGACTGCGTGTAGCTGTACTCGGTGATCCCGCCGGTAACCAGAGCCTGCGCCCCGATCGCTTGCCCCAGTGCCGGAGCCGTCTCGGGGTTCACTCTTCCCGAGGCGCCGAGGTCTTGCTCGGCGAGCACCTCGTCGATCTCACTTCGCTCGAGGACGACGAAATACCCGGTTTCCACCAGTGCAGTGGTCAGCATTTCCGTGAGCCCGAGGGCGAAGCCTTCCGGCGGCGGGATTTCTATTTGCGTGGTCTCACTAGCCGGCGCATACGCCGTAGTCACGGTCAACGCGTCGTCGGAGAGCATGATGACGGCGATGCGAAGCTTGAGCACCCGTTCGGGGGCATCTTGCGCGCAGACAACCTCGGGTGCTGTCGCGACGCAGATTACACAGGTCAAGATCAGGAGAACAGTCTTCGGGATGGCCGCGTGCTTAACCATGGTCAGTCCTCAGTTCATCAGTCACCGCTCGCGCCTGTTCATCGCTCGTCTCGACCGTTGGCCCGTCGTACTCCCCACGCTTCAGCCGGCGAGCGGAATCCAGGGCCCGGTGGTAGACCTGGAGGATTTCGGCCTCTCGCTGCCGCACCTTGAGATAGTGGTGCACACGCACGCCTTCGTTCGGGTGGTGTTTCCAGGGGTGGCAGGCAAGCTGACCCGACTGCCGATGCCGATAAGGACACCCCCCCATGCACATGGGAAGCAGCTGGCAGGACGAGCACTCCAAATCGAATGGATCGCGCTGCCGCCACCGTTCAGCGCACCGTATGCGTTGGCAGTTCATCGGCTCCAGCAGGTGACCGGTCTCGGCGTCGGGCTCACCGACGTCACACCAACAGCCCACGAGGCTGCCCGTAGGACCGACCACGTATGCGTTCTCGCTTTCGGCGCCGCAGACCGTGTTCTTGGCCTGCGGCGTGCCGAAGGTCCAGCTGAATCCACGCTCTGCAAGCTCAACGATCGCATTAAGACCGAGTAGCGAAAATTCCTCATCGCTCATGCACATTCCAGCTACGTCCTGGCAAGCAGCCGAATACGGGTAAGTCTGGCCGAGATAAAAGCCCGCTTTGCCCTTCAGCCCCTCCTTCTCGATCAATTCCAGCAACTCGCCAATGCGACCGATGTTGGTGTGATCCACATTCATCCTTAGCCGAATCTGGATCCGATCCGCTGACTCTTTGACGTTGTATAGAATTCGATGAAACGTTGCCCCACCCCCTCGCAGAGGTCTTCTCGCATCGTGTACATCCGCTGGACCGTCGACCGTGACCTGAGCGTCGGTCACGCGCACAGCCGCCAGCCTATCGGCGACAGTCGCGTCCAGCAGGTAACCGTTAGTAACGATGCTTGCTCCGTATTTCACGTCGCGTCGCTCGCACGCTGCCATGAATGCCTTGGAGAGGCGTTCTATGGTCGGCAGCTCGAGCAACGGTTCGCCCCCGAACCAGGTGATCGACAGACGCCCCCCCGAGCGCAGCCTCTCACCTACGAATCGGACCAGTGCATCTTGGACCTCGACGTTCATACGGCTTCGTCGCGCCGCTTCGTAGCAATACGTACACGCGAAGTTGCAGGCGAGAGATGGGACTACGGTGAGCGAGAGCGTTTGCCGCTGGTAGCGCTCACGCTCACGCGCTTCCCTCAGCAGGGCTAGCTCGTCGATCCCATCATCGAGCAAGAATCCGTGCTGGACCAGCAACGGCCGGAGTCCGGTTGCTCGGGCAGCGAGTCCTGCGGCCGGTCGTACTGACCCGTCATCCAGCAGAGCCCCCACTGCAGCGGCATCGAGCGGGTCAAGGGCAAGGAGGTTCAGCGTGTACGAGTTGAAGAGCAAGGCTCTCCCATCGGTCAACTGGACCCGCTGGTTGTAACGCGACGGCTTCACCGATCAGTACTTCCTCATCTCGCGCAGTATCGACCTTGCTCGGACATCCAGCGCCGCATGGACTTGTTGAGCGAGCGCCGCCGACGTGGTGACATTGTATTCGTCGAAGAGTTCCTGGACGTACAGGTCGCTCTCGTACATTTCGAAGAAGGCTGTGTCAAAGAGTTTCTGTTTGTTCTTCTGACACTTACTGAAGTTCGGACAGTCCTGATCATCACAGTTGTTCTTGTCGCAACCCATCAGCGAGGGACAATTTTGGCCGTCACAGGTGTTGTCTGGGCACGTCGTGCCGAACGTGTAGTCGTTGCACTGTCCACCAGGGCCACCGATGTTTTGTTCGGTGCACGTGTTGCCACCGGTACCCGGCACGAGCTGCCTGCAGGTGCCTCCGGCCGAATACTGCGAAATGCACACATCGATGGCGCCATCTCCGGGCTGCCAGTAGTTCACCCCGCAGAAGTTGCCCATCTGATCCGGATGCGGATGCTGCTTCACCTGGCTTGCGTTCAAGACATCTTCGAGTCTCACAGACCTGACGGGCGTTATCCGGCCGTACTCCCCCTGGAATACACGCACGTCACCGGATAGCATCACCTTGAGCGCCTTCAGGTCCCCGGCGGCCTGGGTCACCTGCGCCCGCTGTGCCGGTCCCAACTCGGCGGCCAGAAGCTGTTCGAGGTCAAACGCGCTCATGCCGGCGGAAGCAGCGACGATCGCTGCCACGCGTCCGATGAACTCGCGTCGATCCAACGGGGTCACATCGATGTTGGTGGCTGAGTGTGGGCTGGAATCATTCATTGCTCCCTCCCGCTGCGGTTTCGCACACTATGGAAAGTCCCGGCTCGATCGGCGCCCGTGCGTCAGTAGCGAGCCATGCGGATCGTAGACCTGGACGGCGACCCCCAGCACAGGCGGCATTCAGCGCCGTTGCCCGGGAAACGCTTCGCCTATCGCCTTCTCTCGGAGCGCTGGATCTCGCGGAGGAGTGTCTGAGGGTAGAACACGCGGCCATTTGGGGCCGGCTTGGCTGCTGCGCAGTTGTCTGGAGTACTGCCACGGCTGAGGTCTCCCGTGCTGGCGAGGCCTACCTCGCTACTTCCTCAGCGCATTGTTCGTGAACCTTTTCCCAGTATGTGGATGGAGTGATCGGAATGCAAACGCTAAGCCTACTAGTTGTCATTATCGTAGCCAGACTGGAAGCGGCTCTTGATTGCCGGGCGTCGATTTGAGGTTGGCGAATCCGGTCTGCCGCAGGTAATCGACGTAGCTCTGTGCGTCGTTGGCATGCACGACACCGTGCCAGGTTCTCGCGATCATGGCGTGCATGTAGACCACTTCGAGGTAGTCCACGGCTTCACCTACGTGCGGCTTCCCTGAGCTGCCCCGGATGGACCCGGCGAAACTGGAACGCCATGCTAACGACTATCGCTACTGACTGTGTTTGCCTCTGGAAGGCTTCGCCTGCATAGTGTTGTGACGCACGAGATCTCTGTGCCCGCCGGAGGGAACCGCTGTGGAAGTTGCCTCTGACAACCTTTTGGTCAGTTGGGTTGCCATGCTTGCCGGAGTCCTGGCTCCATAGACGTTGGCGAACCCTACGGAACCACGAAGACCGCCGCCAAGAGGAGATAGACGCGTGGCCGGCAAGTGGATCAAACCGCTGTTTGTGCTAGCAGGCCTGTACGACGGGATATTGGGCCTTGCCTTTTTCTTCTTCACCATGCCACTCTACGAGGTATTCGGTGTCACGCCGCCCAACCACGTGGGCTACGTCCAGTTTCCCGCTCTGCTGCTGATTATTTTCGCTGCCATGTTCTTTCGCATCGCGTCAGATCCCGTAAGGTACCGGGACCTAATCGTCTACGGCATCGCCCTTAAGGTCTCCTATAGCGGATTGGTCTTCTGGCATGAAGTGACGGCGGGCATTCCATCCATGTGGCTTCCCTGGGCCTGGGTAGACCTGGGTTTCCTGTTCCTCTTCATCGTGGCGTGGAGACAGACGGGCCGGCCGGGCCAGGTCGAGCTGACCTGATGGGCAGATGAGTCGATTCCGTATCGAGGAAAACGATGCGTGACGTTACTCGACAACATTGGCCGAACAAGGCTCGTTCCACTACAAAATATGGTCCCTGAGGAGAGCGCCAGCATTCTCGTCAAGCTGGAATAACGAGAACCCGACAGGGAGCACGAAGGATCGCATGGCGCTTGCGATGGTTGAAGCGGCCGAGGCAGATGAGCGGCTGCGAACGGGAGGTTCGGTGGTCGAGTACACGGGTGGAAGCACCGGCGTGTCGCTCGCCTTCGTGTGCGCCGCGAAGCGGATCCCTCTTCAGATCGTGACATCAGCAGCGTTCAGCAAGGAGAAGCGGGACCACATGACTGCGTTGGGTGCTCGACTCACACTCGTCGCTAGCTTAACCGGAGGGACAACGAAGGCTCTAACACTCGAGATGATCGAGACCGCGAGGAAGCTCGCGTCCGCTCCCGGAAGCCACTGGACGGATCAGTTGAACAATACTGATCAGCTATCCAGCTACGAGCGGATGGGCCAGGAGATATGGGAGCAGACGAACGGGCAGGTCAGCGCCTTCGTCCAGAGCGTCGGCACGGCCGGGTCGCTGCGGGGCGTCTCTACACGCCTCCGAGTCCACAACGAAGCAGTGCAAATCGTCGCGGTGGAGCCCGAGGAGTCGGCTGTGCTGTCGGGCGGGCCGACCGGGTCTCACAAGATCGAAGGCACCGGCGCTGGGTTTGTCGTGCCGTTATGGAGCGAAGGGCTCGCTGACGAGATCCAGACGGTATCGACCCAGGAAGCGATGGCGACCGCACGGCGTCTCGCTCGGCATGAAGGCATCTTTGCAGGCACCTCCACGGGCGGAAACGTAGCGGTGGCGCTGAGGATCGCCGAACGTCTGGGACGTGAGCATACTGTGGTCACAGTGGCGGTTGATTCAGGGATGAAGTACCTGAGCACGGAGCTTTATTCCAACATACGGTAAGAGGCACAGGACTCATACCGTGATCACCTCCAAGTTCTGTGATCGCCCGAGCCTTTGCCTCAACGCTCGCACTTCCGAAACCGGCCAGCTACCTCACCCCATGAACAAGTTCTTCGTGGCGAAGTCCGGCTCAGTCGTGAGATTCACGCCGAGCTTCCTAAGGCCGGCTTCATCGCCGGGCGTCGGCATGTGGGTCATGTGAACCTCGCAACCGCGTAGCTCCCTGAGTCGATCCAGGGCGGCCTTGGCGGACGGGTTCGACGCGGTGCTCACGGTGAGGGCGATGAGTGCCTCTTCGGCGTCGAGGCTAACGCGCTTGCCGCTCAACACCTCCGTCTTCAGGTGTCCTAACGATTCGATCACCGATGCAGGCAGAAGGTGTTCGTCCTTTGATATGCCGGCAAGCCGCTTCGCCGCGTTCAACACGAGGCTCGCAGCCGCGTGCATCAACGGAGAGTTGCTGCCGGTCACCACCGACCCGTCCGGAAGCTCGACGGCTGCGCCGCAGTAGATGCCGTCATTGCCCTTGCCTGTGTGCTTGGCGCGCTCCGCTGCATCGCGAGCCGGTCCCACGACCCGACGGCTTTCGGGTCTTATCCCGAGATCGTTCATGAGCAGCTCGATCCGCTGCATCGAGTCGCGATCGGCGAGCCCCATAGCGTGTTCGCACGCGTACCGGAAGTACCGCCGTACTACTTCCCGCTTGGCCGCTTCCTGCACTGCCACATCGTCCACGATCCCGAAGCCCGCCCGGTTCACGCCCATGTCGGTGGGTGAACGGTAGAACGAATCTCCGCCCGTGATCCGCTCGAAAATTCGTCTGAGCAGCGGGAACGCATCGATGTCACGGTTGTAGTTCACCGCCCGCTCGTCGTGCGCCTCGAGGTGGAAGTGATCGAGCTGGTTCACGTCCTTGAGGTCGGCGGTCGCCGCCTCGTAGGCTACGTTAACTGGGTGCTTGAGCGGCAGATTCCAGATGGGGAATGTCTCGAACTTGGCGTAACCCGAGGCCAACCCGCGGTGGTGATCGTGGTACAGCTGGGATAGGCACGTAGCGAGTTTCCCGCTACCGGGCCCGGGGCCGGTCACCACGACGATCGGCTTGTCCGTCTCGATGTACGAGTTGGCGCCGTAGCCGCTCTCGCTCACGATGACGTCCACGTCGGTGGGATACCCGCGCGTAAACCGGTGCGTGTATACGCGGATACCGCGGTTCTCGAGCCGGTGCTTGAACGCGGTGGC
>Ga0209536_100000351_pt1 | contig 73931 bp, 18 predicted proteins | sample DeeMarSeWOR28_12_FD_187461 | JGI IMG/M metagenome (GOLD analysis project Ga0209536, IMG submission 187461) | Marine sediment microbial communities from White Oak River estuary, North Carolina - WOR-2-8_12 (SPAdes) (version 2) | ecosystem: Environmental > Aquatic > Marine > Intertidal zone >...
GAGCCGGTGAGCATCGCGCGGCTCGCCGCCGACACGGGCTACGACTCGGAGGCGGCCTTTAATCGCGCCTTCAAGCGCGAGCTGGGAGAAACCCCGGCGGCGTGGCGGCGGGCCGGCGGAGCCGAGCGGAGCCGGGCGTAACCGAAACGCCGCGGCGCGACGACCGGCGTGCCGCCTAGCGGCAGCCTTTTGCGGCGTAGAGGACGCGGTTCGTCAGCCACCAGCCCGACGCAAGAGCCTGCTTCCAGGCGGGCAGGCCCGCGTACCACTCGGCGTCCTCGGTGAAGCGCGCACAATCGACCGAACTCCGAAAGGCCGGTCCGCCGGCTTCCTGGGCGTAGAGCAACTCACCGAGCGCGTACGAAAAACCGATCGCTCCCACACCGACCGCCACCGTCACACCGACGACCAACAGCACCGTGGTCACAAAGAACATGACGACCCCTCTCCGCTTCTGTCATGACACAGCAAATTTATGTTAACGGCGCAGGACGTGCGCACAAGTCTTGGCGAGGGGTTTTTCAGGCACAAGCAGAACTAATTCACACTCGCGACGATACGGCACGGGCGCCGCGCGTCACCGCGCCCCGACAGGGGGCGTGCATTCCTGAGCCGCGGCCGTCGCGGCGCGCCACGTCCTCAACCCGCGGACGCGCGCTGCTTCTGCGTGAGGATTTCCGAAAAGAGGCCCTGCTCCTCCTCGCCGGTTTCCGCCTCCGATTCGGAGAACAGCTCCGGCTTGTGCGGCAGACCTTCGCTGTGACGCCCGATTTCATCGAGCCGCGCCTTCGCCCGCTGTACGTCGGACGCCGCCTTCAGCTTCGAGGCCTCGATATAGCCGCGCCCAAGGAAGTAGCCGACGAGCGCGCCACCGATCGCTCCCGGTAGCGCGAAGATCAGGTGCCCGATCGCCACGCTCACGCCGGCAATCGCCGCGGCAAGCCCCCACGATCCCATCACCGCCGTGCGCTCGGCGGCCTGCAGCATTCGCGTCGCGTTCGCGCGCTCGTCTTCGATCAGCCGCAGCATGAGCGCCTCGATCTCCCGCGTCAGGCCAATGAGGCGCTTGCGCACGGCCACATCGGCGACGCCGAAGAAGAGCCTTCGCATGCTCATGCGCCGGTAGCCGTATTCGGCGTGCCGCACGTCCTCGTACTGGTCGCGAATGCCGGCCCGATCCAATAGGCGCGAGATCTCGTCCTGGGCGCGAACGATTCTTCGGCCGTAATTGCTTGCCACGGTCGCCCTTCCCCGTCGGTTCGTCGTTCTTCGGTCTGCCGCGGCCAGCGCGGCGGGATGCTGTCAGCATGCCCCGACAGGCCCTGCCAATACAAGGGCCGAGCCGCCTTGAACCGCAGCCCTGTGCGTCCTGCGACCATGGCCCGCCTCGACCCTGACGTCGTTTGACGCCTTTTTGGCGGCCGAACGGAACTATTTGACAGGCATTGCCGTGCCCCTTCGCTCACCATAGAGCGCGGGACCCCCGCACGAAAGAGGGAAAGGCTTCAACCGGTTAGCGCGCACGGGCGCGATCCCGATGCGATGCGCCGACGACCGACGGAAACACGGAATCGAGCACCGGCGATGGCAACGACCTACAAGATCGTCTTGCACGGCGTCAAGGACAGCGAGGACCTTTCGGGCGTGGTCGAGCGCGTCATGGCCCTGGTCAAGCTCCCGCGCGAGCGCGTGCTGCGCATGCTCACGAACCCCGGCGTTGCCGTCAAACGCGGCCTCGATGCGCAAAAAGCGGCCAAGTACGAGGCCGTCCTAGAACGCGCAGGCTGCAATGTCATCCTGGTGCCCGATCTCGCCGCCGTCGGGAGGCCAAACGCCTTGAGTGCCGTCGCGGACGACGACGAGGCGGAGCCGGACCGCCCGGCAGAGGGCGGCCAGGGCCTGCTTGGCCGAGTCGCGAATGCCATTGACCGGCGCGGCTCGGCACGCGTGCGCGCAAATTACAATGAGATGCGCAGGCGCGCGAATTCCAACAGCTGGCGCGCGAAGCTGCGTTCCCTGAAGAACTCGCTGCAGCCGGCCATCGGGCAGCTGGTCGAGCGCCTGCGCGGCTGAGTCTTGCACGCGCGCGAGCGCCGGCACCCTCGCGCACGCGGAAATCCGCAGCGACCGCGTTCGCGGCTCGCTCAGCCGACCGTCTGAATCGGCTGCGGCTCGGGGCGCGTCGCGGCGAACGAGGGCCGCGACTCGATGCGCACACCGAAAGCCGCGAGTGCGGGATGCCGCCCGCGCCAGTCGAACACCGGGAGGCGCAGCGCAGTGTACGCAAGCATGCAGCCGACCGCGACGTCAGCCAGGCCGAAGGCGTCGTCGACGAACCAGGTCTTTGCGCCCAACAGGCGGTCCGCCGCGGCGAAACCCGCCTCGACCTTGGCCCGCTGACGACTGATCCAGTCCGCGCTCTGCAACTCTGGCCGGCGCGCGCGCTCGAGCACGATCAGCACCACCGCATCGCACACTCCGTCGGCAAGCGCCTCGATCTGGCGGTGCGCGACGCGCGCAGTCGGCTCCGCCGGCAACAGCACCGGTTCGAGGCCGAGCGTTTCCAGGTACTCGATGATCACCTTCGAGTCGTACAGCGTGCGCCCATCGTCGAGCTGCAGCGCCGGCACCTTGCCCAGCGGATTCAGCGAAGGCGCCTGAGCGCCAGGGTTCCACGGCAGGTCGACCCGGGTCTCGAAGGGCAGCCCCTTCTCGAGCAGGGCGACGCGGACCTTGCGGGCAAACGGACTGGGGCGCGCGATGAGCAGTTTCACGGCTTCGGTTTGAGGGGCCTGGGCCCTTTCAGCCTCAGAAGCCGGCGGTGCGCTGGAAGACCCAGAACACGGCGAGCGCGCCGATCAGGTAGGCCACCGGCGTCGACACCACCGCCGCGACATGCCAGCTGTGCGGGTCCGTGCTCATCGACCAGCGCAGCCGCAAAGTCTTCAGCAGCCAGAACAGCCCGAACACCGCCGCAACGAAGACCAGCTGTCCCGCTTCCACCCCGACGTTGAAAAACAGCAGCGCCAGCGGCACCGCGTGCTCGGGCACGCCCACCGCGCGCAGCGCACTGGCAAAGCCGAGCCCGTGCAGCAGGCCGAAGGCAAAGGCGACGATCCAGGGCGCACGCCGGGTGAGACTGTCCTGGCGCGCGCGCAGAATGTCGGCCGCGACAAAGGCAATGCTGAGCGCGATCGCCGCCTCGACCGGCGGCTGCGGCACGTGCACCCAGCCCAGTGTCGCTGCGGCAAGGGTCAGGCTGTGCGCGACGGTGAATGCGGTCACCGTCGCGATCAGGCGCGGCCAGCTGCGCACCAGAAACAGCAGCGCGAGCACGAACAGCAGGTGGTCGATGCCGAGCAGGATGTGCTCGACGCCGAGACCGAAGTACGCCCCGGCCACGGCGAGCGCGCCCTGCGCCGCGGTCACGGTGAACGCAGTTTCCTCGGGCGTGAGGCGGGCGGTTTGCGTGGTGCCGTCGGCGCGCTCGATGCGCACCAGCACGTCGGTACGCGTGCCCTCCAGTCCGTCGATCGCGACACGCTGACCGGTCAGGCCGCCCTCGCAGCGCAACCGGGCCCGTTCGATGAAGGCATTGTCGACGAAGCGCGTGCCGGACTCGGTCGACCTGCAGTTCTGCGGTAGGCGCACGTAGAGGCCGAGGCGCCGATCACCGCGCGCCGGCACCTTCCACAGCAGGTCGTAGGTCGGGCCGTCGATCTGGCGCAGCTGCAGAAAGCCCGGCCGCACCTCGTGCGCCTGCGCCGTCGCGCCGAGCAGCGCGACGGCGCACAGGAGTGCTTGAAGCGAGCGCCTCATCGCTTCGGCGCAGCCGCCTTGGCCTCGGCGGGCAACTCGATCGACAGCGTATAGCGCTCGCGCAGCGCGGCGTAGAACTTCGCCTTTGCGTTCGCACGCTGGGCCGCACCCCATTCGCGCGCGACGGCCGGACGCACCGCTGACAGCGGCAGCGGCCCGCCCGGATCGCGCGCGCTGACGTTGACCAGGTGCAGGCCGTACTCGGTCTCGATCGGACCGCGCCAGCCGGATCCGGCCGGCAGCTTGTCGATCGCCTCGGCGAACGGCGCACCGAAGGAGCGTGCGATGTCCACGGCGCTCGCGTTCTCCAGAGCCCGCGGCAACAGGGTCGCGTCGCCCGCCTCCGTCGCCAGGATCGAGCCCGCGTCGAGTTGCGCGCGCAGCGCTTCGGCCCGGGCATGCGCCATCGCGGAGTCCTTGTCGGGCTTGAGGTATACCTGCCGAAAGCTGATCCGCGCCGGCGCGGCGAACTTTTCCGCGTGCGCGTCGAGGTACGCCTGCAGCTCGGCGTCGCTCGGTTCGCGCTGCGCGCCAAGGTCCTCGTTGAGGAAGTCCATCTTCTGGCGCAGGCGCCGGCGGATGACGAGGTCGTTCTTCTCTAGGCCGAGCGCGAGCGCCTCGCGATAGAGGATCTCCTCGGTGACGTGGTCTTCGATCAGCCCGCCGAGCTCGGTGCGCGTCGGCGGCCGCAGCCAGGTGCGCTCGAACTGCTGCGCAAGGCGCGCAACCTGCCCCGCGTCGACCACGATGCGATTCGGCGGCGCTTCGGGCGCGGGGGACACCGCGCGATACAGGACGAACAGCGCCGCACCGAGCAGCAGGAACTGGACCAGCGGCTCGCGCAGCAGGCGCCCGAAGAGCGACGCCAGAGCTCGCATCTCAGCTCGGCGTGTACCAGATCGGTGAGGTGTAGGCGCGCTCCTGACCGATCGTCTTCGCGCCCTGCGGAATCTCGACGCCGAAGCGGAACGCGTCATAGACGATCCAGCGCGGCGTCGGGATCTCGAGCACCCGTGCGTAGTAGAACGCGCGCTCGTTCGGCTTGAAGTCCGGATCGGTCCACACCGTGCCGAGCTCGGAGGCACCGATGGTGTTGGTCCAGTTGGCGTTCTTGACGTCGACCGTGTTGCCGACCGGCGGCAGCGCGCCTTTTGCATCCGGCTTGCGATCGCCGGACCAGGCGACGTCGTAGACCTTCTCGCGGGTCTTGCCGCTCGCGTCGAGCCAGCCCTTGACGATCTGGATGCGATCGAGATTGGCGCCGATCGGGTCGCGCAGCGCGTAGACCATGAAGGTCGGCGCGGCGGCGTTCTTGCGCCCCGGCAGGTCACCGCCCATCGGCACCCCCTTCTCGTAGCCGCGGAACGCCGGCTGGCGGCTGTTGAGGTCGTCCTTCGAGTAGCTCCAGCCGCCGAAGAAGCGCACCATCATGCGCGTGCCGGTGGTGGCGTAGACCTCCTTGCGCGCCATCGCATCGAAGACCGATTCGCGCGTGTTCTCGTGCGCCCACACCGCGGCAAGGCCCGAGGCCACGGTCTGCCAGCCCTTGAACTCCCCGTGCTTGGTTTTGGTGAAGGGGTGCTTCATGCGCTCGGCCGACGGTTCGGTGCCGGAATGCTTGCCGAAAAAGTTGTCCTCCTCCGCCGTCGAGAGCCCCGTGTGGCTGTCGGTCGAGCCCACCAGCCCGAACTTGTAAGGATTGGTTCCCAACCGCTGCTCGAGCAGCAGGCCGTTCTTCAGCGCCTCGCGCGTGTACTCGTACTGCAGCATCTCGGGCGTTTTCGCCTCGGAGAGATCAAGATTGCCGACGTCCCAGGTCTCGTAATCGGCGAATGCGTCATCGGGCGAGAGCAGCGGATGCGCTTCGCCGTCGCCCTTGATCTGCGTCGCCTCGTACATCGGTTCCCACTTCGCCCTTTCCTGGACGTATCGCTTGTCGAGCTTACGTCCGGTGTACTGCGCGTCCACCGGGAACATGAGGCCGTTGGACAGGTTGCCGTTGTGCGCAAGCGCGAGCACCGTGCCGCCGGTCTTCTTCTCGTAGTTCTCGAGCCACTTGTAGAGATCGAGCGGATCGGTGCTGCCGATCGGCGCCTGGGTCGTGTACGGCACGACCTGCCCGGCCTTCTCCGCGCCATCGCGAAAGATCACGTTGCGGTGCAGGTTGTTGCCCTTGACGAGCGAGGTCCACTCGAAGCCGATCAGCGCGGTGAAGGTACCCGGATCGTTGTAGGACTCGGCGGCCTTGACCACTTTCTCCCAGACCGAGGCGTAAATCTTGGAACCCGGGGAATAGGCGGTAAGCAGCTCCTTGTTGACTTTACCCTGCGAGAACGTCGTGATCAGATCGAGCGCCGTATCGACCGCGGTCTGCCCGCCGGCACGCAAGCCTTTCGACCAGCGCGCACCTTGCTCGTACTTGGTGACTTCCGGCGACGCAGCAGCCAGATCTCCGACCAGCCCCATGGCATCCGAATGGTCGGCGATCACCAGCCAGTCGAGCGGGCGCGCCAGCTTCACCGGCTGTCCGCTCGAGGCGACCACCTCCTCGCCGCGGGCGAAGCGATAGGCCTCCTCCAGCCCCAGGCGTGCGCCGAACAGCCCCGCGTCCACCGACAGCCCGGTGTGCAGATGTGTGTCGCCCCACAGCGGCCGGCTCGGAAAGCGCCGCTGCGCGTAGGGCGAGTACACCGTGCCCGGATAGAGCTTGCTGAGGGATTCCTTCGACGGCGTGATCTGCGCCGCAGAGGGGAACGCGGCCGCGAGTAGCGTTGCGCCGGCCACGAAGGCCAACAGGTGCTTGCTGTCCATATTGAGTTTCCTTCAAGCCATTTCGTCGAGTTCGAATTCAGCCGCCGGGCGTGTACCAGATCGGCGAGGTGTAGGCGCGCTCCTGCGTCACCATCGGCACCTTGGGATCCATCTTCACCTGGAAGCGCTTGGCGTCGTACGCCGTCCAGCGCGGCGTCGGGATCTCGATCACCCGCGCGTAGTACACCGCGCGCAGCTTGGCATCGAACTCGGGATCCTTCCACACCGTGATGAGCTCGGGGGCGCCGATGGTGTTGGTCCATGTCGCATTGGCGACATCCACTGTGCTGCCGACGGGCGGCAGTTTACCCTTGGCGTCGGGTTTGCGGTCTCCGGACCACACGACGTCGAACACCCGCTCCCTCCGCTCACCCTTGGCATCGACCCAACCCTTGACGATCTGAATGCGGTCGAGGTTGCCGCCGATCGGGTCCTTGAGCGCCGCGACGAGAAAGCCGGGCGCTTTGCCGTCGGGTGCCTTTTGCAGATCGCCGCCCATCGGTACGCCCTTCGCATAGCCAATCGTCGCCGGCGTGCGCGACTTCGCGTCCGCGGCCTCGAAATCGAAGCTGCCGAAAAATCGCACGATTATCCGCGGTCCGGTCGTCGCGTAAGTTTCCCTGCGTTTCATCGCGTCCCAGATTGCCTCGCGCGTGTTCTCGGTCGCCCAGACCGCCGCGTAGCCGCTGGACGCCTGCTCCCAGCCGATGATGCAGCTCTTTTCGAAGCAGCCCACCGGGTGCTCCCAGCGCTTCGGGCCCGGTTCGGTGCCGGCATGCTTGCCGAAGAAGTTGTCCTCTTCCGCGGTGGCAAGGCCGGTGTGGCTGTCCGTCGATCCGACCAGGCCGAACTTGTACGGGTTGATGCCGAGCTTCGCCTCCAGTTGCAGGCCCGTCTGCAGCGCCGTGCGCGCATACTCGTACTGCAGCATGTCCTTTGTCTTCGGCACGCTCAGGTCGAGATTCGCCTTGTCCCAGGTCTCGTAGCTCGCGAACTCGTCGTTCGGCGAAAGATACGGGTGCGCCTCCCCATCGCCCTTGATCTGCGTGACCTCGTACAGCGGCTCCCATTTCATTCGGGTTTCCGCATACGCGCGATCGAAGGGCTGCCCGGTGAAACTGTCGACGACCGGAAACATGATGCCGTTGGAGAGGTTGCCGTTGTGTGCGAGCGCGAGAATGCGTCCGCCGGTCTTGTCCTCGTAGGTCTGCAGCCACTTCCACAGGTCGCGCGGGTTGTCGCTGCCCTGGGGCCGCGCCGTCGTGTAAGGTTCGACCATGCTCGCCTTGTGCCCGCCGTCGCGAAAGATCACCACGCGATGCAGGTTGTTGCCCTTGGTGTTGGAGGTCCACTCGTAGCCGATCAACGACGTGAACTTGCCCGGGTCGTTGTACTTTTCGGCCGCGTTGATCGCCGTCTCCCAGGCCGAGCGGAAGGCCTGGCTTCCCGGCAACGACGCGAGCGCGGGCGGAAACTTGTAGTTGCTGAACGCGCTGATCACCTCGATGGCAACCTTCACGCCCTCGTCGCCGCCCTTTCGCACCATCGCGTACCAGCGCTTGCCGGTCGGGTCGGCGAGCATCGCGGGGTCGCCCGCAAACAGGCGCGGGAAGAATCCCATGTTGTCCGAGTGATCCGCGACGACGAGGAAATCGAGCGGCCGTGAGAGCCTGACCGGCAGGCCGGTCGACGAAATGAGCTGCTCGCCACGCGCAAATCGGTACGCGTCCTCGGGCGTCAGGCGCGCGCCAAAGGCACCGGCATCCATCGACATGCCGGTATGCAGGTGCGTGTCGCCAAAGAACACCTGGGTCGGGAAGTTTCGGTCGGCGTAGGGCGAAAAGTGCTGCTGCGGCTTGAAGGCATCCTTGAGCCCTTCGGGAGACGGCGGCGGATCGCCGGCCCCGACGGCGCCCGCGAACGCGACGGCGGCAACCACTGAGAATCCAGCGCTCAACGATCGGCAAAGTTTCATGGCGGGAGTGCTCCTGTTCAGATCACGACACGGCGCCGTTGCAGCGCACCCGCCGAGGATACCGCATCGATGCGACGGTCATCACCCGTCGAGTTCGACTGTTCGAAACATCGCACTGCCAGCACGCCGGACGCATGACGCCTGTCTTGGACAGGACGACGGCGCGTTGTTTTTCAGTCGAATTCCCAGGTGTAGATCAAGGTCACCGCGTTCTCCGCACCGGTGCGTCCCTGCACCGCGATGCGCTCGGTGAGCTCGAGCGTGGCCTGCACGAAGCTGTCGGTGTTGCGCAGACTCTGGCCGACGCTGACGTACACCGCAGAAGCAAGCTGCGCACCGACGCTGACGAACTCGTCTCGCCGCGGCTGGGCGCTGCTGCTCGCCAGACCGAAGTCGGCGTCACCGGCGGAACCGGGACCCGAGCCCAACACCAGATACTGCAGTTTCTGCGAATCCGGCACCGGCGGATTGGAATACAGCGCGGTGCGCGGCGACAGCGCGGTGCCTCCGATCGAGACGCCCGCGACGACTCGCTGGTTCTTGCGCACTGCGAGGATATCGAGCTTCGGATTGTCGAGCGGGCCGTCGAACAGCAGCAGGCCACGCTCGATGCTGAGCTGCTGACCGTATGCCGTGTAGCGCCCCTCGGCCACGCGCACGCTGCCCGTCGCGCGCGGCCGGATCTCGCCTTCCTCGAGCGTGACGCGTACGCCGCCCTCCATGCGCACATCGAGACCCTCGCCCTTGACGTAGAACGCCTCGCCCAGGTTGAGCTTGACGTCGAGACGCAGGCGCGCGGGCGCGTCCGCCGCAGCGGACGCCTCGCTGACGATGACCACGTCAGAGGACAGGCTCGGTCGGTCTGCGGCGCGCAGCTCGATCAGCCCGCGATCGGCGGTGAATTCGCCCTCGAGCGAGAGCCGGCCGTCGCGCGAGCGCAGCTGGCCGCGCCCGCTCAGCGCGAGCTGATGGTCGTCGCGCCGCACGGCGGCGAGCTTGTCGGCCTGGAACTCGAGATCGAGCTGCGCCTTGCCGCCGGCGAGCGTCGCTTCTCCCTGGGCGGTCAGAGTGCCCTCGTCGCCACGGAACGCGATGCGGCGAAACACCACCTTGTCCTGCGCGAGCTCGATCTTCATCTCGCCGTCGCGCAGCCGCACGCCGGCCGCGCCGTAGCGCACATGCAGCTTCTCGCCCTCCAGTTCGCCCCGCAGGCGCGGCGCATTCAGCGTGCCGTCGACGTCGACATGCCCGGACAGGCTGCCGCGGGTGCGCAACTCGGGGTTCAGCAGTCGCCCCAGCCAGTTCAGGCTCGGCACCGTGAAGCGCGCGCGTACGCTGAGCGGCGCCTCGGGCGCGATCTGCCAGGCGCCCCTGCGGCGCTCGGCGGTGGTGCGCAGGTCGACCGAGAGCGCGCCGAGCTTGGCGCCCTGCCCGCGCAGCGTCGCTTCGATGGCGTTGCCGCGCGCTGCGGCATCGAGGCGCAACTCGCTGATCTCCAGCGGCAGCGGCGACTCGCCCGTGAGGACGACGTCGCCGCTGTCACGTGCGAGTTGCAGGCTGCCGCTCAGCGACTCTGCGGCCCGTACGTCCCATGCCCCGCTCACCACGAGATCGGTGCGCAACGTCGCCGCCGGGCGCGACGCCGCGAGCAGATCGGCGAGCGCAACGCGTTCGATGCGGCCGCGGGTCTGCAACGTTCCATTGGCTGCCACCAGCTGCTCGAAGCGCAGCTCGCCGCCCGCCAGCGTGAGCCGCCCGGCGCCGGCTTCCAGGCGACCGGGGCGAATGCGCAGGGCGACCGGCGCCGCCAGGCGCGCCCGGTAGGGCCGCTCGGCCTCCAGCGTCTCGATGCGGCCGTCCCAACCACCCGCAGCGCCCAGCCCACCCTGCGCCTGCAGCTTCGCGGCGAGCATGGGATCCTCGATCGTCGCGCGCAGCAGGTGCCGGCCACGCGTGCCCTGCAGCGTGGCGTCGAGCCGCGCGACGGAACGCCCCACCGCATGCAGGCCGCTCGCCTCGACGCGCGCGTCGAGCGGACCCTGCAGCCCTTCGACCCCACGCGCGGCGAGCGTCAGCCTTGCGGCTTTGACGCCACGGTAATTCAGCTCACGCCCCTCGCCTTCGATCGCGAAGGCAGGATTCGCCCGGGTGCCACCGATCCAGCCCTTCGCGCGCAGCACGCCGCTCGCCTCGAGACCCAGCTGGCCGAGCTGTGCTGCGTCCAGATCCAGGTTGAGGCGATCACCGGCGGCGCCGAGACGCCCGTCCGCGCGCAGCCGGTTGCCACCCACCGTGAGCGACGCCGCCTGCACGGCAATGCGCCGTTCGCTCACGCTGAGCTTGCCTTCGCCGCTGAGCGGCGCATCGGCGAATCGGCTGTCGGTAATCCGGTAGGCGACCTCGGCGCGCCATTCGGGCTGCAGCGCGCCGCTCGCCTGCAGCCCGCCATTCAACCGCGCCGGCGGCGACTCGATGAAGCGGCCGGGGTCGAAATTCTTCAGCCGCGCATCGAGCTTGAAATCACGCGCCGCGTTGAGCAGGAGTTCGCCGCTCGCACTGAGCTCGCCCCCCGGCAGGCGCAGGTTCGCCGACTCGACGTTCACGCGCTCGCCGCTGCGCCGCGCGCTCAGCAGCAGGGTGGTGTCGCCCTCGGCCAACTCGGCATCGATGTGCTCGCCGTCCGCGGTTCCGATGACGCGCACGCGACCGGCGGGACGCCGGGGGCGCAGCGCCGCGTGCAGCCGGTCGAGCTGCAGGCCGTCGGTGGCGAGCTCCGCGACGTAGCCCTGCGCCCCGAGCTCGACCCGGCCGGTGGCGCTGCCCGCCTCGGCGAGCGTGAGCTTCAGCCCGTCGAGCCGCAGGCGCGCGCCGTCGAACTGTGCCCGGCCGCTCGCGGCCGACAGGGGAATGCGCCCGGCATCGAGCGGACCGGCCAGCGCGTTGGCCAGGCTCAGCGGGCCGGCGAGCTGCGCGCCGTCGGCAAACAGTCGTGCATCGAGCGTGACGCGGGTCGACGGCAGCAGGGGATTCAAGCCGGCCAGGTCGACCTCCGCCAGCGCCGCGCTCAATCCCTGCAGCGGCGAGGCGTCGAACGGCGCCAGCACGGCGGCGACCTCGCCCGCGAGCCAGCGCGCCTGCGGCGCAAGCTGCAGGCTGATGCGCGCGAGCTGTCCGCCGATGCGGACATCGGCCGCCTCGAGCGGCACCGCCTGCAAGGCGCTCAGACGCGCGCGGCCCTCGAGCGGGAACGGCGCCCAGGCGCCGACCGAGAGTTCGCCGCTGACGCGCGCCCAGGGCGTGCCGAGTTCGCTCAACGCCAGCGTATGCCGCGTGAGGCCCAGCGTCAGCGCCGCCGCGAGCGGCTTGAATGCGAGCGTCGACTCGCCGGTGGTCACCTCGAGCTGCGCGACGCGAATTTCCCTGAAGGCGACGCGCAGCGGAACACGCAGCGTCGGCGGCGGCGCCGCGTCTGCCGACTCGCCACTCGCCCGCCTCAGGCGCACGGATTTCGCCACCAGACGGTCGACTCGCACGGTGGCCGCGAGCAACGCGGCCGGCGACCACTCGAGCTCGAGCGCCTCGACGATCACTTCGCCGTCCGCCTGCCGTGCCACAAGGCGCTGCACGCCGAGCGGGCCGTACAGCGTACCGCTGACGCCGCGCAGTTCGAGCCGGCCGTCGCTGGCGCGCTGCAGCGCCTGCACGACCGTCGCCAGCGCATGCTCGGTCCGGCTCCACGCGACGAGTGCGCCCAGGGCGACGACCAGCAACAGCGCGACGGCCGCAAGCCGCCGCGGCCAGCGCCGTGCTCGCGGCCTTGCCTGCGCCCGCGTGTCCGTTGCCGTCAGAACGAGTACCCCACGGAAAAGTGGACGCGGTAATCGTCGATGTCGCGCCCGTAGGCGACGTCCAGCGCCAGCGGCCCGATCGGACTCTTGTAGCGCGCGCCGACGCCGTAACCCAGCTTGAGATCCATGTCGCGCACGCTGTCGGCCGCGTCGCCCGCATCGACGAAGGTGGCGATGCCGTAGGTCTCGTTGAACATGTGCACGTACTCGGCGCTGGCGAGTCCCAGCACGCGCCCCCCGGTCACCGCCCCGTCAAGGCGCACGCCGAGACTTTCGAATGCATAGCCGCGCACCGTGGTGCTGCCGCCGGTGCGAAACAGGTAGCGCGAGGGCACGCGGCGCGGGTCGGATGCCCAGGTGCGGCCCAGCTCCGCCCGTGCGATGAACGTATCGCGCTCGCCCACGGGGATAAAGCCGGTCGCCTTGGCATAGCCGTTGATGAAGCTTTCGTCGGTCAGCAGCCCTTGCAACGCGGCGGCCGTCTTCAGGTTGAGCATCCAGCCCCGGCGCGGATCGATGAGATTGTCGACCGTGCGCCAGGTCCAGCTGCCGTACAGCGGCAGCGATTTGAGGCGCTCGCTGGTGACGTCGCCAATCTCCTTTTCTTCGTAGGTCGGCGCGAGCCCCAGCTCCGAATCACGCTCGCGTCCCGGCGTCAGGCGCCGGATCAGCGCACTTACACTGGTCGTCGTCTGGTTCTGGATGTCCTCGCGATCAAAGAGGACGCCGACGCCATAGCGATGGCCGCGCGCGTCGCGCGGCGTGAGTACCTCGCTGAACGCCGCCTGCTCGCGCTGCGCGATGCGCAGCCCTGAGGTCCACTGCCACGGGGTGCCGAAGAACGCGCGTTGCGCGTACACCGCCTCCACCTTGAAGCCGACATCGGTGCTGTAGCCGGCGCCCAGCCTGAGCCGGCGGCGCGGCGTCTCGACCACGCTCACCCTGATCGGCGCGCTGTCGGGCCGCGCGGCGTCGAGCTCGGCGCTGACCAGCGCGGAGGTGAAGTACGTTGTCTCCAGCAGATCGCGCTGCAGATCGCTCAGTTTCTTCTGGCTGAACGGCGTTCCCGGTGCAATGCGGTTGAGGTCGCGCACGATCGATTCGGGATAACGCTCGAGCCCGCTCACGCGCAGCGGGCCGAGCGTGACCGCGGGACCACTGTCGACGAGCACGCGCAGGCGGACGGTGCGCGCCTTCGGGTCGACCCGTGCCTCGCTTTCCGCAACTTGCGCCAGCGGGTAACGCTCGTCGATCAGCGCACGCAGCAGGCCGTCCTTGCCCTCGTCCCACCGTGCCTGACGGAAGCGATCGCCGACCTTGAGCGGCCAGCTGGCCTCGAGCGCGCTGCGGCGCTCGGCGTTGTCCCAGCGCGCTTCGCTGATCGTGCCGCGGAACTGCAGCTCGACTGCGCTGATGCGCGACGGCTCGCCCAGCTCAACCGCGTAGCGCGCGGTCCATTGCTGCGCGCCCTGGTCGATGCGCAGCTCGACGCGCGGCGAGAAGTAGCCCTCGGTGGCCAGCAGCTCGCGGATCTCGCTCGCCGCGCGCCCCGTGAGGCGCTCGAAGCGGCGCTGATTGACCCCCTCCTTCACCCGCCGCACGATGCGCAGGTTGTTCTCCAGCAGCGCGCGGACCTCTTCCGGCGCATCAATCCGCACCGCGAAGGTCGGCTCTGCAGCCCGCACCGTCGCAATCGACAGCGCTATCAGCGCCGCCACGGCTGCGCCGAGCAGGCGCCAGCTGCTGCGAGGTTGCATGACGGATCTTGGATGTCGCCGGCGAGCGCGGCGCAAATCAAGCCGATTTTACACCCTGCATGCGATGTGCACCGGCCGCAACGCCGGCCTCCGCCGCCGAGATCAGTTCAATTTGAGTCCGATCCCCAGAATCACCTTCGTATCGGTGTCCTTGCGCCCCAGCGCCGGCTTGCTCTCGTTGTGGAAGTCGAGCTGCAGGTTGGTATAGAAGTCGTCGACGATATCCATGCGCAGCCCGGTCGAGGCGTCGAACACGCGGTTCTTGTCGCCGCCGGTGTACACCAGATAGCCATGGCGGTAGAAGTACTCGAACTTGTCGCGGTAGAAACGGTGACGGAAATCGAGCTTCCAGAACGCCGCACCGGATTCCGAGGTCTCGCCGGCGACCTCCTCGTGCACCAACGCCGGGCCCACCGAGGTTTTGAGGGAGCGGCGCGCGTCGTCGTAGAACTGGTAGCCGAGACCCGCGCCGAGCGTCACGCGCCGGTCGAGGTCGCGCACCGGATCACGCGAGTAGCCCGCCGCAGCCGCGAAGTACCAGTGCTCCCCGAACAACCAGTTGTAGTCGTAGCCCAGATCGAACTGATTCCTCCCGACCGTACCCTCGGTCTTCTGGTAGTTGTAGGCGAGCTTGCCCTCGTGACGATGGTCGCCAAAGCGCACCATGCCATAGGCCTGCACCAGGGCGTTGGTCGTATCGCTGTTGCCCGAAGAGCTGTCGGCATTCACATCGGTGCGCGCTTCCCATTCGAATGGCGTCTGCGGCTCGGCGAGCTCTTCCACCTTGCTGAGCTCGAGCGGCGTTTCCTCGCCGTTGCGCACGAGGACCTGGTTGCCCTGCGCATCGACGCCGAGCTGACCGACGAACTTCTTCTCTTGCCCCATCTCGAATTCGAAGTCGCGGCGCGCGTCGATCGTCTTCACCTTATCGAGTTTGACCTTGATCTCGTCGGCATAGGGCGGCTCGATGTACACCTCGCCGTCCCAGATCTTGCTGATCTTCCCCGTAATGCGATCGCCGTTCTGCATCAACAGCACGTCGGCGGCGAGGGCCGACCCCATGGTCAGTGACATCGCGAGCAACAATAGCCCTCGCATCCACACGCGCATCGCCATGCTCATTCCTCTCTTCCTCACGCGGGACAAGACCCCGCAATCGATAAGGTCTCCTTCGAGTGCCGGCACGGTACCCGGGGGGACGTCCGCCGATGCTAGCGAGAACCGGCGGAGACGCAAAATTGCGGCCGTTTCACAGTGCCGCCGTTGCCGTCCTCCGATGCGATCTGCTAGAGTCGCGGCCCTCGCGCCCGCGGCCCCGTCGCGGGTGCGCAGTGCACGCTCAACCACCCACCCAGGAGTCCCATTCCATGAAGCTCATCGCAGCCCTCGCGCTCGCCCTCGGCGTCGCGTTCACCGCCCCCGCGCTTGCGCAGGAAAAGAAGTCCGCCGACACCAACATGCAGATCCTGCGCGACAAGATCAAGGCCGACAAGAAGCTGGTCGTCGCAGCGAACATGAATCTGTCGGACGCGCAGGCGAAGCAATTCTGGCCGATCTACGACGCCTACCAGAAGGACCTCGAAACGCTCAACCGGCGCATCGCCAAAGTGATCGTCGAATACGCGGAGGCCGACCAGAAGGGCGCCATGACCGACGCGCTGGCGGCAAAGCTGATCAACGAGTCGATCGCAGTCGAGCAGGCCGAGGCCGCAGCGCGCAAGCGCGTCGCCGGAAAGCTCAGCAAGGCGCTGCCGGGCAAGGTTGCCGCACGCTACCTGCAGATCGAGAGCAAGATCCGCGCCGCGGTGCGCTACGATCTCGCGTCCGAGATTCCGCTGGTCGAGTAGTCGGGCCCGTTTTGCATCGCTACGCCGCAAGCACCTGAAAGGCGAGGATCGCGAGCGTCAGCGCAAATGCCGTCGCCGGCACCCACAGCGGCACGCTCAGCACGCCGGCGGGTGCCGGCGTGCGCCGCTTGATGCGCAGCAGGGCGAAGTTCACCAGCGTAAACACCGCCAGCAGGATGAAGCTGGTGGCCTTGGCGAGCGTGACCAGCGGCAGCCACAACGCCAGCAGCAGCACGCCCAGCGTCATGATCAGCGTGGTCGTGAGCGGTGTCTGCGTGCGCGGGTGCACGTAGTCGAGCCCGCGCGGCAGCCAGCCCTCGCGCGTCATGCCGTACAGGATGCGTGAGCCCATGATGATCTGGATCAGCGCACCATTGATCGCCGCGATCATGCCGATCAGGCCGATGAACCAGGGCGAAGCACCCGTCGCCCGCTCGTAGATCACGGCGAGCGGCGCTTCGGACCGCGCGAGCTCGGCGGGCGCGACGCTCAGCACCGCGACCAGCGAGATCAGCATGTAGAGCACGGTCGCCGCGCCGGTGGCGAGCAGGATCGCCAGCGGCAGGTTGCGCCGCGGCGCCTGCACCTCCTCGGCCACGGTAACCATGTCCTCGAAGCCGAGGAACGCGTAGAACGCGAGAAACGCGCCCAGCAGGACACCGCTCCAGGCCGCGGGCTGCGCCGGCGGCAGCAGCTCGTGCAGTCGCGCAGGCAGCTCGGCGAAGCGTCCGCCCGCCACGCCGATGATCAGCAGCAGCCCGGCGACCTCGACCAGCGTGGTCACTGTCGCCACCCACACCGACTCCACGATGCCCCAGGCCGCGAGCAGGCCGAGCGCGAGCACCAGGACGCAGACGATTGTCCATCGCGGCGCCGGCACGAACAGATGCAGGTAGCCGACGAAACCGTTGGCGAGCGTCGCGGCCGACACCACGCCCGCGGCCGCGAGCGCAAGCCCGACCGCGAGCGTGAGCCACTGCCGGCCGTAGCCTTCGTGCACGTAGAGCGCCTCGCCGGCGCTCTTGGGATAGCGCGAGGCGAGCTCGGCAAAACTGAGTGCGGTGAACAGCGCGACGACGCCGGCCGCGGCGAAGGCGACCGGCGCGTACATCCCGGCGGCTCCAGCCACCTTGCCGGTCAGCACGTAGATGCCGGCACCGATGATCGTGCCAAGTCCGTACAGCGTGATCAGCGGCAGCGAAAGGGCGCGGCGCAGCGGGGCGGGAGGTGGCATAGCGATGGATCCGACCCGGCGCTGTGTGCCGCGCAGCCTGCGCGCGCCCAGCGGGCCACCGGATCATGCGGGGTGCGTTACTCGGCCTCCATCGGTACCGTCGGCCGCGTGCCGCGCACCACGATACCGCCGCGCGCGCCCGGCGTCACGCTGCCATAGCGTGGCGCGAACACCTCCGGCAGCGGGCGGCCTTCCCGCGGTGCGAGCCACAGGCGCAACAGATGCCGATGGCGCGCCGGCTGCGGCCAGTTCTCGAAGTCGTTGCGCGAATGCAGGATGACGTGATTGTGCAGGAACTGCATGTCGCCGGGCCGGAAGGCCATCGACAGGTGGATGTCGGGGTCGTTCGACAGTGCATCCAGCAGGTCCATGGCCTCGACCTGCTGCGGGGTGAGCCGCGCAGCCTGCGGGAAGTTGCGCTGCGCCGACTCGATGTACTGGCGCACGTAGATGCAGGAAAGCCGCCCCGCATACCAATGGAAGATCGGCATGTCGAACCAGGGCTGCATGCCCTCGGGCACCTCACCGCGCCGGTCGGTGGGATACGGCAGGAACAGCGCCGGCACCAGGTCGGGTCGCCGACGGCAGACCTCGTTGTACAGCGTCGTCGAACTGACGATGAAGCTCTCGCCGCCCGCTTTGGCGGTCTTCAGGCAGAGCAGGCCGACGATGTCGCAGGAATCCGTGTGGTACTCGAGCTTGCGATGCGTCTGGTAGTAGCGCACCTTCGGGTCGGATACGTCGAGCCCGAGGTCCTTGACGTGGCCGAGCAGATGCCCCTTGGCGTTCTGCGAGCGCGGCACGCCGAGATGGCTGCCAAGCCCCATGAACGCGATCGCCTGCGCCTCGCGCGGGTAGCGCTCGACCTCGAAGCCGCGCAGCAGCACGAAGCCGCGGCCGTCCAGCAACTCATTCAGCGCGCCGCGCAGCCGTGCGCCGAGCGTCGGCAGCGGAAACTGCGCCGGCTCGATCGTCGCGAGCGGCCGGCCTGCGGCCTGAAAATTTCGGATCGCGGCATCGAGCTCGGCGCGATGCGCGGGCGTCAACTCCACGCCCCAGTCCGCCTCGCGCGCGCGCAGCTCGCGCCCGACCCACGCGGACGCTGCGCGGATCGCCGCGGGTGGCGTCACGGCGCCGGCGGTTGTGTCAAAAGTCATGCTGAGAGAAGAATCGTCTCGCGCGCGAGCTATTAGGGTAACGCACCATCGGATAGACTTCGCATCTTTTCCAGCGGATGAACGAAAACGTGCTGAGACGCATCATCGCCCTCGCCTGCCCCCTAGCACTGCTCACCTCGCTTGCTGCGCACGCCGCCGATCCGGCGGGCAACGAGTACGACTGCCTCATCGAAGCGCGCCAGCAGGTCGACGTGCGATCTTCGGTCGAAGGCGTGATCGAATCCGTCCCCGTGACCCGCGGCCAGGTCGTCAAGAAGGGCACCCTGCTCGCCAAGCTGTCGTCGGGACCGGAGCGCGCCTCGCTCAGCCTGGCGCGCTCGCGCGCGACCATGGTCGGCGAGGTGAAGGCCGCCGAAGCGCGCGTCGAGCTGACGCGCAAGAAATGGGAGCGCGCCAAGGAACTGCAGAAGGGCAATTTCGTCTCGGCCAACTCGCGCGACGAAGCCGAGGCCGAGTACCACCTCGCCAAGGAGCAGCTGCGCGCGGTGCTCGAGAGCCGCAAGGTCGCCGAGCTCGACGCCAAGCGTGCGGAGGAGGTGCTCGCGCAGCGCTCGATCTACAGCCCGATCGACGGCGTAGTCGTCGCCGTGCTGCTGCAGCCCGGTGAGCTGATGAGCTCGAACCAGAAAGACCCGATCATGAAGCTGATGGAGGTCGACCCGCTCAACGTCGAGCTCGTCCTGCCGGTCAGCCAGTACGGCAGGATCAAGGTCGGCCAGAAGGCCGAGGTGCTGCCCGAGGAACCGGTGGGCGGCCGCTACGAAGCCATGGTGGAAGTCGTCGATCCGACGGTCGATGCGGCGAGCGGCACCTTCGGCGTGCGCCTCAAGCTGCCCAACCCCGGGACCCGCCTTCCCGCCGGCGTGAAGTGCCGCGCGCGCTTCTGAGGCGTCGCGCGGCTACTCCGGCCGCCCGGTGAAAGCGAGCATGTCGCTCAGCTGATCGTCGACGCGGAGCAGGTCCCGGCGGATGCCGGCGTGATGCTGCTCCGCGCTGCGCTGCGCGAACGACACCAGGCCGCGTCCCAGCCAGCCGGGCACCGCGCCGTCCTTTTGCTGCATGCGCTTGCCCAAGCGCGCGGCATGCGCGCCAAGAATGCCCTGCACGATCTCGTCCTCGAGCGAGACGATGGCCTGAAAGCTGCCCGCGTCACCCTGGCGGCCGCCGCGCCCGAACAGCTGGCGGTCGATGCGCCGTGCGTCGTGGCGCTCGGTGGCGAGCACGTGCAGGCCACCGATCTCGGCGACGTCGGGTGCAAGGCGGATGTCGGTGCCGCGACCGGCCATGTTGGTCGCGACCGTAATGCAGCCGCGCTGGCCCGCGCTGGCGACGATCTCGGCTTCCTCCTGGTCCTGGCGGGCGTTCAGCACCTGGTGGCGCAGGCCGGCAGCGGTCAGCAAGGCGCTGAGGTGCTCGGAGGCGGCCACCGAGCGCGTGCCGACCAGCACCGGACGGCCTTCGGCGTGCAGCCTGCGGATTGATTCGACGGTCGCCGTCCACTTCGTCTCCGCGGTCGCGTACACCGCGTCCGGGATGCGCCGCCGGCGCACCGGGCGGTTGGTGGGAATCGTGACCACCGGCAGCCGGTAGACCGCCCACAGTTCGCGCGCCACCTCGCGTGCGGTTCCGGTCATCCCGGCAATGCGCAGGTAGCGGCGAAAGAAGCGCTGATAGCTGATGCGCGCCAGCGTTTCCTGCTGCCCCGTGATCTCGCAGCCCTCCTTGGCCTCGATCATCTGGTGCAGGCCGCGCTCCCAGGAGCGGTCGGCCATCACCCGGCCGGTGTACTCGTCGACGATCTGCACCTTGCCGGCGCGCACGATGTAGTGCTTGTCACGCTGGAACAGGTACAGCGCGGTGAGCGCGCGGCGGATCAGCTCCTCGCGCCGCCGCGGGCCGATCCACACGCCGCCGTAGGGCTCGGCGAGCTCGGCCGCATGTCGCTTGCCGCGGTCGGTCAGGTCGATTTCGCGCTCGCGCGGGCGAATCGCGAAATCCAGCCCGGAGCTGAGCTGGCGCGCCAGGGTCACGGCTTCGGCGTAGGCCTGCGCGGCCTGGGTCGCATCGGCGACGTTCGAGATGATCAGCGGCGTGCGCGCCTCGTCGATCAGCACGCTGTCCGCCTCGTCGACGATGACGAAGCACAGCCCGCGCAGCAGCAGACGGCGGGTGCGCGGATACGCGCTATAGACCCCTTCGATCTGCAGGTGCAGCGGCCGCGACTCCTGGCCGAGCATCAGGCGGTCCTTCAGGTAGTCGAACACCAGCTGCTTGTTGGTGCAGTAGGTGATGTCGCAGGCGTAGGCCGCGCGCCGCTCATCGGGCGTCATGCCTTCGGTGATGGTGCCGACGCTGAGGCCGAAGAAGCTGTAGAGCGGCTTCATCCAGGCCGCGTCGCGCATGACGAGAAAATCGTTGACCGTGACGATGTGCACCGGGATGCCGGCGAGCGCCGCGGCGCAGGCCGGCAGCGTCGCGGTCAGCGTCTTGCCCTCGCCGGTCTCCATCTCGGCGATCTTGCCCTCGAGCATGACGCGCCCGCCGAGCAGCTGCACGTCGAACGGGCGCATCTTGAGGCGCCGGTCCGCGGCCTCGCGCACGTAGGCGAAGGCACGCGCCACCAGCTCTTCGTGCAGGCCCTCGCTGTACAGGCGCCGCCTGAGCTCGGGCACGCGCTCGCGGATCTCCGGGTTGGTCAGGCCCTCGAGCGCGCGCGCTTCGTCGTTCACGCGAGCGAGGAACGCGGCATGGCCCGGGCTGCGGCCCGAGGCCCGCTGGCGCACGAAGCCGACGATGCCGGCCGCCGTGCGGTCGAGCCAGCCCTCGCGCAGGTCCTCGCGCTGCGGGTAGCGGCCGAGGGCGATCCCGGGCCGCAGCGCAGCGGTGCTAGACATCGAAGCGCCTGAGCAGCAGCCGCCGCAGCGAGCGGTAGAGCTGCACGCCCACCGGCTCGAAGCCGTGGTCGAAGCGCACGAACACGCGCGCACCGAGATACGGCGAGCGCACGTCGGGTGGCAGCGCGAGCTCGACCTGGAACACGCGCTCGAGCGCGGTCACGCCCTCGCTGTCGCGCGGATCGACGGCGAAGCGCCCGCCCCCTGCGCTGCCGAGCGCCGGCGTCGGCAGCTGGCGCGAGGCCCCCGGCACTTCGCGGCGCAGCGCCGCCGGCACCGGCTCGGCGCCCCAGCCGGAGAGCATCACCTCGACATCGCGGGTGCGCTCGCGCACCAGGGCGATGTCATCCTGGCTGACCGCGACGCGCACCGTGAGCGCCTGCGGCTCGACCACGTAGGCGACGAGCTGACCCTTCTTGACGAAGCGGCCCGGCAGGTCCGCCGCGTTCGGCACGACGAAACGTCCGCTCGCCGTGCTGCGGTAGACGAGGTCCGCCTCGCGCTCGCGCGAGCGCTTCAGGTTGGCGTCGACCGCCTGCATTTCTTCGCGCACCATCGCCGCCTGCACGCGATCCGTGCCGATCAGCGCGTCGTACTGCGCCCTCAACTCCTTGAGCTGCGCCTCGAGCACCGCGACCCGGGTGTTCAGGAACGGGTCCTGCGTTTCGATCAGTGCCTGCCCGCGTTCCACGGTGCTGTCGGCGGGGACCAGCAGGCGCTCGATGAAGCCTTCGGTCCCGGCGCGGATCTGCGCCTCCTCGGGCACCCAGACCACGCCCTCGGAGCGCGTCCAGCTCGGCGCCGGCGCGGCGAACAGCAGGCCCGCCAGCGCCAGGACCACCAGCGCCGCGGCCGCCAGCGCGCGCCCGCGCTGGCGCTTCAGGCCCGGGTTGGTCACCAGGAACGACAGGCTCTTGCCGATCGGTATGACGATCTGGGTGGCGATGGCCCAGATCGCCAGCAGCACCCCGATCGCGAAGAACTTGCCGGCGATGAAGGTGATGATCACGAACATGATGAAGATGCGGTAGACGAACGAGGCGATGCCGTAGAGCACCATCCAGACGCGCTCGCCGGCCGTCGTCGCGGGCGAATCGGCGTCCTTTACGCCGCACAGGTAGCGCTGGAACAGATAGCCCAGGTACTTGTTGGCGCGCGTGCCGAGGTTGGGGATCTCGAGCCCATCGGCCAGCACGTAGTAGCCGTCAAAGCGCAGCAGCGGGTTGCCGTTGAACAGCAGCGTCGAGACCCCGCTGATCAGCATCACGTTGTAGGCCACCGCACGCACCGCGCCGGACTCGACGTTGAGCCAGACGAACAGCGCCAGCGAGCCGAGAAACAGCTCGACCATGATGCCGATCGCACCCACCACCATGCGGCGGTGTTTTTCGCGGAAGCCCCAGGCGGAGGACGCGTCGACGTAGGGCACCGGCGTCAGCACCAGCAGCATGATCCCGATCTCGTGCACCTCGCCGCCCCATCGCTTGGTCGCGTATGCGTGCCCGAGCTCGTGCAGCGCCTTGACCACCGGATACACCAGCCACAGCAGCAGCAGGTTCTGCGGCGCGAGGATGCGGTCCTCGATGTCCTTGGTCAGGTCGGTCCAGTGCGTCGCCGCCAGCACGGCGCCCACGCCCACCACCGCGAGCCACAGCAGCACGCCGAACCAGCCGAGCAGCGGCCGCACCGCGGGCAGGGTGCGCTCGAGAAAGCGGTCCGGGTCGAAGATCGGAAAGCGCAGCGCGAGCGGCGTCCACAGGCGGCGACGCCATTCCATGCGTTCGTGGCGCTGGTGGCGCCTGAAGACCTCCATGCTGTCGGGCGGCACGTCGCAGAGCAGCGCGTCCGCCGCGTGCAGCTGGCCGAGCAGGCGGATCACCTCTTCCTGGTTGGGCGCCTCGTCGCCAAGCTGCGCGCTCGTCGCGTCCCACAGCTCCTGCACCGTGCGTTCACCGTCCATCAGGCCGATGAAATGGTGCGCGGCGGGCGAAAACCGGTGCGCGCGCCCGGCGGCGTGATCGTGCAGCACGAACCACACCTTGCCGCGATAGGCATGGCGGTGGATCAGCGCATGCGCCCGGATGCGCGGCTTGAGCGCCGCGACCCGGTACCAGGACGGGCTGAACAGCGCGTCGCTCACGCCTGCCCCGCGCTCACGGCCACCACGACCAGACCCACATGCGCAGCCAGTGGGTGATCTTGTGGGTCCAGATCCACACCAGCTTGCGCCGCTCGATCTGGATCTTGCCGACGCCCTCCATGCCCGGGCGCAGCTTCTCGATGCCGCCCTGCGCCACGGCCTCGACGCGGAAGTAGTTGCGCCCCTCCTCGACCGCGGACACCGGAGTGATCTTCTCGATCACCAGCGGCACCGGTTCGTTCGGCATGCTGGAAAGCGCAAGGTTGCCGCTCTGCCCCACGGCCACCGCGGTGATATCGCGCTCGTCGACCTTCATGATGACGCGGTAGGCGTCGAGCGGTGCGAGCTCGAACAGCACGTTGCCCCGCTCGACCGGCGCACCGAGCGACTGGCTGAGGTCGCCCTTCACCACCACCGCGTCGAACGGCGCGACGATCCGCGTGCGCGCGAGCTGTTCTTCGATGAGCGAGAGTTGCGCCTCGGCCTGGTCGAGCTGCGCTTCGAGCACCCGCACGCGTGCGCGCTCGTGCTCGGCGAGCGCCTGGCGGTACTCGCTGGTGCGCTGCGCCTTCTGGCTGACCCACTTGAGTCGCTCGAGACGCAGGTCGCGGTCGTCGATCGTCGCCAGCACCGCACCTTTGCGCACCACGTCCCCGGCGCGCACGTTGGCCTGCGCGATGTAGCCCGGCAGCGCGGCGGTGACGGCGCGCTGCACCGTGCCTTCGAGCGTCGCGTCGGCCGTCACCTGGTAGTCGCCCTCGGCGATGGCGAGGAACAGCGCCGCCGCCACCGCGATCGCCACCCACAGCTTCAGCGCCACGTGCCGCGGACCCACCAGGTGGCGCCAGTGCGTCGCCAGGCTGTCGGCCGCCTTCTGTATCAGCCAGCGGTCCTCTTTGCGCTTGACGTCGAGCACCGGTCCGACGAGCAGCGCGGCCTGTTCGCACAGCTCCACCGTGCGGGCATCGAACGCCTCGCCCACCGGGCGCTCGAGCAGCAGCGCGCCGAGCACCTGTTCGCCGACCGTCAGCGGGATGGTGCACACCGCCCCCGAGCCGTGCTGCCGCACCAGCTCGGCATGCGCGCGCGTCACCTGGAACGGTCCATCCTTGGGCGCGGGGTAGATGACGGTGGCGAGCTGGTCCGCGGCCTCGTCCATGGCGTTGCCCAGGGCGCGGATCAGATTGGTTTTCTTGCCGAAGGCGGCGCTGTGCGACAGCGCCCGCACGCGGATGTGGCGGCCTTTCATGAAGCCGACGCTGACCCGCTCGCAGCCCAGCGTGGTCGCCAGCTCGGTGACCACCGCCGTGGCGGCGGCCTGGAAGCGCTCGTGATAAAGCGAGGTCGCGATCAGCTCGAGCACCGTGACCAGGCGTGCCTTGCTGGTGAAGGTCCGCCGCCGGGCGAGCGCCTCGAGCCAGCCGATCCCCCAGCCCAGGCGCTGCACCAGCTCGCGCAGCGCGGCCTCGCTGCGCGCCTCCACCTCGAGCGCCGCGGCGCCGTAGACCTGGTCGTCGACCAGGATCGGATGCGCGATGAATAACGGCTCCTGGCGGCGGGCGCCACGCTGCCGGCCATGCACGGCGACCTGACGCTTGGCCAGCGCCACCTCCACCACCGCGGCCAGCTTCGGGCTGCCCTCGACGCCCTCCGGCCAGAACGCGGCCGGGGTAAACGTGCCGGTCGCCTCGGAACCGCGCAGTACCACCGCCCCCCGGATCACGCCGTCGAACGCGCGGCACTGGATGTCGAGCCAGTGCGCGGTGAACGCAGCGAGATCGGGGGCGTGAACCAGCCGTGCCCAGAGCTCGGACTCGATCGATTCCGCTTCGCCTTCGGCATCACTGCGCCGTGCGTTGCTGATCAATGTGATGCCGTCGTTGTCTGCCACCGTGGAGTGCGCGCGCGCGCAACGATCTATGGGGTGGCTATCCTATCCCGTTGTTGCGCAAACGGTCACGCGTCGCCGCGGGCCGACCCGGACGCAGGTCCTACGGGCGCAGGTGCAGATTAAGCGCGACCGCGCGCGCGGCCGTTGCCGTTGCCCGGTGGCGCGGCGACCGGTTCGGCGTTCGCCGTTTCGCTTGACGACGTAGTCGGATTGTCATACGACGCGCTTGCGTCGGCCGCGGACGCATCCGTGACCGCGCCGCTCGAGCCGTCGGTCGAGTCGCTTGTCGCGTCGTTGTTCGAGGCCGATTCGACTGGCGTCGGGTCGACCGACTCCGCGGTGAAGGTTTGCGCAGCATCGTCCGCCGCCGGCACTGCGGGGGTCGCGGTGGCCTGCGCCGCGTCGGGGCTGATCGCAGACGCGGATGCATCACCGGTCAACTCGACAGTGCCGCCCGCTCCGGTGTCCGGGGATTGTTGCAACAGGGAATCGTCCGCCTGCATCGACTCGGTGGTCGCCGGCGGCTGCAATGGCACCGGTTCGCCACCCGCCTCTACCGTCACCGTCGAACCGTCCGCCGCCTCCTCTGCCTCGGCGACCGGCAGCCGTCGCGTGCCGGCATCGAGGGTGTCGTCCATCAGCGCACCGGCGAGCGCGGCGTCGTGTTGGAGCCCGAGCACGTGACCGATCTCATGCATTACCACGGTGAGCAGATCCATGCGGCCGTCGGCTTCGCCACCAGCGATCGCGACCCGCGCGCCCTCGGCGTCGAGCGTGAACTCGCTGTCGTCCGCCAACGACGGGTCGATGAACCAGCCGTAGCCGGCCGCATCGATGTCGATGGTGATCGTCGTACCGACGGTGCCGCCGAGAATCAGCCCTTCGAGATCGTCGATCGCGAAGGTCAGCGTCGCGAGCAGCGCCAGGCCGGCTTCGTCGACCTGGCCCGAGGCCATCCAGCGCTCGATCGCCGCCTCGACGACCGGTGCCAGCGCCTCCGCGCCGAGCGCCTGCGCGCCCGTCGCCATCGCCGGCGGCGCCGAGGCCATCAGGTTTTGGCCGGTCTCGTAGTCGAAGGTCAGCGCCCAGTTGACCAGCGTGCCCGTCTGCTTCCTGCTGTCATCGGTGATCTCGAGCGTCCAGGTGCCGTTCATCGCCTGGCCGTCGAACCCGGCGAGCAGCCCCTCGGGGCGGTAGGTCCCGCTGTAGGGGTTCATGCCCGAGGAAATCGCGCTCGCCGCTTCGTCATCGAGCGTGGTGCCAATGAAGTCCGCGCCGACGCCGATGTCGGTGAACAGCTCGATGCGCGTGCCGGTCGGGCTGATGAGGAACACGTCGAGGTCAGCGGTGCGACCGTGGCTGATGGTGATCATCACGTTGAGATCCGTGATCGTTGCCCCCGCTGCCCCGGAGACGATGATCTGCGAGGTCACTGTCGCTTGGTCCGGCAGGGCCAGGTTCGGCGCCGCGCTGAAGGTATCGGTACCTGAGGTGCTGCCCGCGATGACCGTGATGTGCACGACCGCGCTGCCGTAGCCGCCGTTGCCGTCGGTGATGGTGTAGATGAAGCTGTCCTCGCCGACGAAGCCGGCCTGCGGCGTGTAGGTGTAGGTCGCGTTGCCATTGTCGAGCAGCGTGCCGTGGCCCGGCTGGGTGAAGGAATCGATGCTCAGCGGATCGTCCTCGGCATCCATGTCGTTGGCGAGCAGGAACGCCGCCTCGATCACCAGCGGGACGTCCACCGTCGTGCCGGCCGCATTGTCGGTCGCCTCGGGCGCGGCATTGGTCGGCGAGCCGAGGTACGTCGGGTCGTTGGTCACCACTGTGATGTCGTCGAAGGATCCCATGCCGCCCCGGACGTAGACCCCGTATTCGCCGTCGACCACCAGGCCGTTGAACACGTGGCCGAGCACCGTCTGCCCGTCGAGCACGACGCTCACCGTGGTGCCCTTGAGCGTGACCTCGAGCTCGTAGTCGGTTCCGGCATCGAGCAGCCAGTCGCGCGAGGCGTCGATCGTCCAGCCGCCGCGTGTCGTGTAGTGGCCGATGAGGATCGCGTCCGCGTCCGCCGAGAGCGTGACGAACTTGAAGTCGTCCGCGCTGTACTGGTCGAAGAACAGCCCGGCACTGGTCGTCGTATTGAACGCGGTCTGCAGGCGCAGCAGGTAGTTCGCCCCCACCGAGATGTCCATGCCACTCGCCGCATAGGGGTCGCCGGTCGCGAGCGCGCCATCGTAGCGCCCGCCCGCGACCTGCCAATCGCCCACCGCGCCGAGCGTGAAGCGGTCCGCCACGCCGTCGTCGAAGGTCTCGGTCTCGAGCAGCGTGATCTTCGGCGGCAGGATCTGCACCTTCAGGTTGTCGACTCGGGCGATGGCGTTCTCCGCACCGAGGCCGACCATGCCCTCGTTGAGGCCGTGGCTGATGCCGTACTGGTCGATGCGCGGCGCGTAGGCGTAGCTGAACAGCTCGACGTTATCGATCGCCAGCGTCGCCGTCAGGCCGTTGATCGCGAGCAGCACGTTGTAGTCGCGGTTCGGCTTGAGCTGCGCCGGCGTCTGCACGTCGACGATCCAGCCTTCAGCGGTGCGGTGGCCCATCTGGATCTTGTCGATCGAAATGTTGATGCCGGCGAACTTGAAGTCGGTCGGGCTCTGGTAGTCGAAGATCAGGTAGGTGTTCGCCTTGTAGCCCGCAATCGGCTTCTCGCCGTTGATCACCGCGAGGATCTCGAAGTAGCTCGGCAGGTAGCTGTCGACGTAGAACACGCTCGCCGCGTCGCCGCCGAGCACTGACGGCGCGATCTCGAGGCGGCCGTTGGTCACGGTCCAGGTGCCGCTGTCGGCGGCGAAGCCGTTGATCTGCCCGTTCGGATCCTTGTTGCCACCGCCCTGGTTGAAGTTGGCGCCGCGCAGCACGTCGCGCGGCCCGCCGTGGATGTTGCCGGCCTGCGGATCGTCCGGCGCGCCGGTCTGATCCTGCCAGTCGAAGTCCTTCTGCATGACGAGGCCGATCTCGCCGTCGGGCTCGCCATTGCGCGGGTCGTTCGCCGGGCGGCCCTCGTCGATGTCGCGCGTCGCGTCGGCACCATCGGCCGCCGACAGCGCGTACAGGTACTCCATCAGCTGCGGCTGCAGGCTGCGGCTGATGGTGAAGGCGCCGAACGGCGCGAACGGCACCAGGTAGCTGTTGAACTCGCCGACCCAGTCGATCAGCCGGTCGCCGCCGGTGTTGCCGATGAGGATGTCGCGGCCCGCACCGCCGTAGGCCGTGTCTTCGTAGGTCGCGGCGGTGTCCGGCGTGTCGTTGGCGCGCTCGGACCCGGTGCCGCGGTCGTTGGCCGGGCTGTCGTGGTCGTCGTCCGCGTTCAGCAGGTCGTCACCGCGGCCGCCCCACAGGTGGTCGCGACCGGTGCCGCCGACCAGCCAGTCGTTGCCCAGGTCGCCGAAGATGCGGTCGGCGCCGTCGTCGTTGACCGGGCCGTAGGCGTCGACGAAGTTGCCGTGCGAGTCGATCGTGCCGCCCTCGTGCCAGACACCCTCGGTCTGGTCGAAGTTGAGGAAGAACTCGCGGTGCGTCGGGTCGCTCGAGTCGGTCCAGGCGCCGGTGTCGTCGATCCAGATCTTGGCGCGCGGGTTGAACTCGTCGTAGGCCGCAAATTCGCCCTCGCGGTCCTCGCCCCAGCGCAGCAGGTTGCCCGGGTTGACCGGCGAGGCGTAGTACTCGGGCAGCGCCTCGGCGCCGGAGATCGCGTCGTCGCCCGCGCCGCCGTGCAGGAAGTCGTCGCCCAGGCCGCCGAAGATCACGTCGTCGGCGTGCTCGGGCACGAACAGTGGATCCTGCACTCCGTTGGCGCCCGGATCGAGGTTGAACGGCGTCAGGTTGACCGCCTTGTTGAGCGCGTAGGCCGCGTTGATGATCGCCACCTGCAGGTTGCCCGGCGTGCCGATGCGCTCGTCGGTGGTACCCACCCCGGTGATGCCGTAGAGCGGCTCGGACGGGCCGCTACCCGCGACGTTGCGGCTGGTGTAGATGCGGCCGTCGTCGCCCACCACGCCGTCGACGCCGGTGCCGCCCGAGATCCAGTCGTTGCCGTAGCCGCCGATCAGGTCGTCATCCTGGCCTTCGCCGAACAGCACGTCGTTGCCGACCATGCCGTAGATGAAGTCGTCGCCCGATTCGCCGTGGATCTCGTCGTAGCCGCCGATGTCGAGATTCGCGCTCGCGTCGTCGTAGTCGTGACCGCCCAGGGTGTAGTCGAGCAGCTCGGCGGCGCGCACCACGATCGGGGCACCACGCAATTCGATCTGGTTCGTGGTTCCGGCGTCGGTCGGGTTCTTGTCGTAGTTGAACCTGAGGAAGTTCCCCATGCCGTCGACGAGCCTCAGGATCCGGCCGTTGTCGCCCAGGATCATGTCGGCATCGCGTGAGTGGCCATTCAGGTCGTGCGTGATCAGATTGTTTCCGTCCTGTGTCGCCTGGCCCAAGTCGCCGCGAGAGATGTCGGTCCCGGCGCCGCCGAACAGGAAGTCGCTGCCGTCAGGCCGCTGCAGCCGATCGGCCAGGCCGAACAGGTCGGAATTGCCGCCGATGATGTCGTCCTGGCCAAGGTTGCCGAAGATCACGTCGTCGTCGCCGCCGCCCTCGATGTAGTCGTCGCCGTCCGTGTCTTTCTCCGGATTGCCCGCGGTCGCGCTTACCACGACGAGCCGGGTGTCGATCGTGCCCTTCGCATCGTCGCGCGACGCGAGCAGGTTGAAGTAATCCAGCCGCTCGATGCCGCCGACCAGGAAGACGCCGTTCGCCGGGTCGTCGTCGTTGGCGAGCAACTGCCGCGCGCTGAGCTCGATCGGCCAGTACCATCCCGCGTCGTCCGAGGTGATGACCAGCAGATCGTCACCCGGCTGCGCCGCAGCGGCCCAGGCAGCCTCGTCAAACAGGCCCGCGACGCCGATTGTGACCGTCGCCGTCCGCGTCTCGAGCTGGCCGGTGGCCTCGATGAACACGGTGTAGGCGTACTGGAACGAATCCACGCCATCGAACGAGTCACGCGGCGTGTAGACGTAGGCCCGGCCGGCGCTGACGTCGGTGCTCGTGTCCTCCCCGACCTCGCCGTCGCCCTGGATCACGTCATTGCCGAGCTGGCCGAAGATCATGTCGTTGTCCGGGCCGCCGGCGATGTAGTCGTTGCCATGCGTGCTCGCCGCCGGCGTGAACGAGTGGTCGAACAGCGTGATGTCGCGCGCCTCGACGCCGTTCGGATCGACCTGCCAGACAGCGGTGACCTGCGCGGCGTCGCTCAGGTCGTAGATCACGCTACCGTCGAGCACGCGGAACCGGGCGCTCTCGCTGTCACCGCGGCGCAGGATGCTGGCGTTGTCGCCGGCGATCACGTCGTTGCCCGCGCCGCCGTCGATGCGGTCGTCGCCGTCCTCGGCCGGCACGCCCGCGCCCGCCGGAACGTTGTTGCCGCCGATCAGGTCGTCGTCGTCGTTGCCGCCCTGGATGATGTCGTCGTTCGGGCCGCCAATGATGATGTCGTCGCCGTCCTGACCGCAGATCTCGTCGCTGCCGCCCAGCCCCGACTCCGTGTCGATCGAGCGGTACTCGAACGGCTTGACGAGGGTCGACAGCGGCAGCTGATCGGCGTCGACCTCGCCCCAGACCGTGCCATGGTCGCCGAACACCAGGTCGTTGCCGGCGCCGGCGCAGATGACGTCGTTCGCCGCGCCGCCGAAGAGGAAGTCGTTGCCGGCGCCGGAGGTGATGACGTCGTCGCCGCCATGCTGCGGGTCGGTCGTGCTGATGCGGTCGATGTCGGACGGATCGGCGTCGTCGCTGTCGAGCACCGGATCGTAGGTCCGCGACGCGTCAGCCGCGGTCCAGTCGATGTAGCCGTTGTCGCCCAGCACGATGTTGTTCTGGTCGTAGGTGCCGGGATCGCCGCGGACATAGAACTCGCCGTCGTTCGCGACGACGGTGTCGGCGCCCACGCCACCGAGGACGATGTCGGCGCCCATCCCGGTGGTGATCGAGTCGTTGCCGCCGATGGCGGGGCTGACGGCCTCGACCAGGCCCAGCGTGATCGGCTGCGAGCCGTGGTTGGCGCCGGAAGCCGCGGCCGCCGTGATCCGGCCGTTGTCGCCGAAGACCAGGTTGTCGCCGTGCCCCGCGATGATCGTGTCGCCGTTGGACGAGCGCGCGTCGATCGCAGCGCTGCTGCGCGGCGTGAGCTTGAAGCTCGTCGTGAACGCAGAGCCGGACAGGGTCTGGAGCTCGACCGCGTTGCCGTTGGCGACCGCCAGGAACCGCGTACCGACCGCGCCCTGCGCATCGAAGAAGTCGTTGATCGCCGCGGTGAGGCCGGCGGCCACGTCCTCTGCATCGTCGCCTTCGTCGACCTTGTAGCCGTGCTCCGTCGTGCGGAAGCCGTCGTTCAGGAAGATCGTCCAGGTTTCGGACTCGTGGGTCGGGCCGGCCAGCGTGACCGTGGTGTAGCCCTGGTTCAGCGGGTTGATGGCGACGCCGCCGAGCACGGCGATCTCGAAGCCGACCGCGAACTCGAAGCCGGCGATGCTGAAGACCACCAGCCGGTCGCCGTCGTGCGTCGCGGCGAGCCCGGTCGCCGTGTCGTCCGCGTTGTCGGCATTGATCGCCGTGGCAAACGCCGCCGCGACCTGCGCCAGCGTCAGAATCTGCGTCTCGTCGAACGCATCAGTCAGCGGGTTGAAGATGTCGTGCAGGCCACCGATCGTCACGGCGTAGGACTCGGTGCCCAGCGTCAGCGTCCAGATCTCGCCGATTACCGGCAGCAGCGCGCCGCCCGCCCCCGCCGCCACCGAGAAGTCGACAATCGTGACGCCCGCGGTCGTGTACGGCTCAACCGCGATCACACCGTCGATCTCGACGTCCGTGACGATCTCCCCGTCCTCGCCACCGACGATGATGTCGTCGCCGTCGCCGGTGATGATCGTGTCGCTGCCGCCGTCGCTGGTCTCGGTGCTCCAGATGCGGTCGATGTCGGCCGGGTTCGTATCGTCACCCGCCTGCGTACCCGCAGCGGCCGTGGTTGCCGCGTAGACGCGACCGGCCTCGGCCGCCGTCCAGTCGATGTAGCCGCTGTCGCCGATGACGATGTTGTTGCCGTCGCCGGCCATGATCACGTCGGCGTCGATGCCGCCGAGGATGATGTCGCGGCCCATGCCGGTGGTGATCGTGTCCGAGCCGCCGATCAGCGATTCGATGGTCTCGACCAGGCCGAGCGTGATCGGCTGCATGCCGAAGTTCGGCGCCGCGTCGTTTGCCGCGCCCGTGATACGGCCGTTGTCGCCGAACACCAGGTTGGCGCCGTCGCCGGCGTCTATCGTGTCGCCGTCCGTCACGTCGCCGATCACGAAGCGGCCGAACGAGGTCGGCGTGCCGAAGCCGATCTCGTTGTCGACCACGATCTCGCCGTCCTCGCCGCCGATGATGATGTCGTCGCCGGCGCCGGTCGTGATCGTGTCGTTGCCGCCGTGGTTCGGGTCGGTCGAGAAGATGCGGTCGATGTCGGTCGGATCGGCGTCGTCGCCCGGAAGCAACGGGTCGTAGCCGCGCGAGGCCTCGGCCGCCGTCCAGTCGATGTAGCCGCTATCGCCGAGCACGATGTTGTTGCCACCCACTGCGGTGATCTGGTCTGCATCGATCCCGCCGAGGATGACATCGTTACCGCTGCCGGTATGGATCCGGTCCGAACCGCCGATCAGCGATTCGACGGTCTCGACCAGGCCCAGCGTGACCGGCAATTCGCCGAAGCGCGCCAGGTCGGATTCGGCCGCCGTGATGCGACCGTTGTCGCCGAACACGACGTTGTCGCCATCGCCCGCGTCAATGATGTCGCCGTCCACCGCAATGGCGACGACGCCCAGAGTCTCTTCACCCGCAAGCGCCGTGATCGAGAACGAAGCCCTCGAGACCGGGCCGTCCCAGTCGATGAAGACCACTGCGCCGGCCGACCTCGCCGAGTAGAACGCCCCTTCGTTGACCATCTCAGCCAGGCGGCTCGCGATGTCCTCGAGTGTCAGGTACGGCACGCCCACCGGTACGGCGTAGGACCGCTCCGTGGTCCCGTCATGAAGCATCAGGGTCCACGTCTCGCCGTTCGTCGGGATTCCGGCCAGCACCACCACCGTCGAGAGCTCGTCGATCACCGAGTCGACGGTTTCGACGTCGCTCTCGACACGGCGGGTGATCTCGGTCGGGCTGGTCCAGCGGTCGTTCACGACCCGCTCGCCGTCCTCGCCTGCGAGGATGATGTCGGTCCCGGCCCCGGCGCGGATGACGTCGTTGCCGCCGATGTCCGGATCGGTGGACTGGATCAGGTCGATATCGCCGTTGTCGCCGTCGGCGACGACGTAGTCGATGATGCCGAGGTCGCCGAAGACGATGTTGTTGTCCTCGCCCGCATCGATCACGTCGCGGTTGACGCCGCCGAAGACGATGTCGTTGCCGTCGTTGGTGGCGATGTTGAAGTCGTCGCCGCCGATCGTCGGGTCGACGGTGAAGATGCGCACCGGATCGCGCGCAACGCCGTCGTGGAAGTCGCCCAGGCCGCCCAGGCCGAGCAGCGTCACCAGGTTGCCCTCCGCGTCGGCGTACTCGACGCGGCCGCGGTCGCCGAACACGATGTCGTCGCCCGAGCCGGTCACGAGGTCGTCGTTGCCCTGACCGCCGAACACGATGAGCGGCAGGCTCGAGGCCGCGCCGCGCACGGTGTCGTCGTCGTCGATGGCGAGATAGTCGTCGTACGGTCCCTGGGTATTGAGGACGAAGAAGCCGTCCTCGCCGGTATCGAGGTCGACCGTCACGTGGTCGTTGCCGAGGCCCGTGCTGAGCAGCGTGATGGTGCGCAGGCCGTCACGCAGGTGCGTGCCGTCGATGACGATGATGTCGTCCCCGAAACCGGTCCAGATCTCGATCTCCTTGCCAAAGTCACCGTCCGCGTCTGCGCGGAAGGTGATCGTGCCCTGCGGCAGGTCGAACCAGCCGAGCGCGTCCGGCCCGCCGGTCAGGCCACGGATCGAGATCTCGGCATTCGTCGGATCGTTGCCGTCGAGCTGGTCGGTGATGACGACGTCGGGGTTGTCGAGCGTGCTCGCCTCGCCGCTGATCTTCAGCACATGGGTGCCGGCACCGGCGTCGATGTTCAGCATGCCATTGACGTCGTGCAGGTGGCCGAGCAGGAAATCGGTGTCCGGATTGTCGAGGTCGAAGTTCGCCGCCGACGAGACATAGATCCGCTCGTCGCCATCGCCCAGGCTCAGGTTGGTGCGCGTGCCGTAGACCACGTCGCCCGCCCCGGTATCCACGGTGAAGTAACCGGTGCCCTGGACGTTGACGATGTCGTTCCCCGAGCCCAGCGCAATGTTGAGGACGTCGATGCCGTAGTAGTTGATGCCCTGCACGCGGGTCTCGACCTGCGCCGTGGCGGCTTCGACCGCGGCCGCGAAGTCCTCCGGCGTGCGGCCGAAGGTGTCGTTGCGGACTTCGAAAGTCGTCGAGAAGACATTGCCCGAGACGTTCTCGATGATCAGCCGGCCGCCGTCGACGCGTGCGCGGAACTCCGGCAGTCCCCAGACGTTGATCAGGTCGGCGAGCGCCTGCGCCACGGTGGCGTGGCTCTGCTCATCGTCGGTGACCGCGACCGCGAACTCGAGTGGCGCAGTCGCCCGGCCCGGGAGGTCCGGCGCGTTGGACAGCTCGCCGCTGGTCGCGCTCTTCAGCGTCACGACCCAGGTCTCGCCGTTCGCCGGCTGGCCGGCTGCGACGATCGAGATCCCGGCCGAGAACAGCGACCCGTTGCGGTGGACGATGACCACCGTGTCGCCCTCGGCGACCGCGACGAAGTACGCCGCGTCGCCCGTGCTGCCGGTTTGGGCGTTGAGATCGAGGGCGAGCGTCGCCGCGATGGTCTCGAGCGTGTCGCTGTCAGAGAGCGGGCCCGTGGTGGCGGTATACGGCACACCCGCGAGGTGGACCGTCAGGTTCCAGACCTCGTCTTGCGCCGGCGTGCCATCGAGATCGACCAGTGCCTCGGTCGGCGTCGTGCGGTTGGCGACCGCAACCGGTTGCTGCTCGCCGTCCACGGTCAGGCGGGTCGTGAAGATGTCGCCCTCGCGGTTGACGATGACCAGCACGTCGTCGTCGTCGACCGTGACATCGACCTCATCGACCGTGGCCGTAAAGGCATCGGCGGCGTTGGCATTGATGTCCGCCGCAAGCGCCCAGGCGATGTCGTTCAGCGCATCGCCCGCCTGGACGGTGTACGCGTGGACCGTCGAGATGCCGCGGACCGCGATCCGCACGCTCCACACCTCGCCCGCGACCGGATCATTGCCGGAGAGATTCACCGTGGTCGCGCGCGCCGTCTCGTCATCGACACGCGCCGAGCCATCGGTGCCGCCCAGGGTCACGGTGGTCGTGCGCGCCTCGTGCTCGCTGGCATTGACGGCAATGGCATCCGTGGTGAGCCCGCGGCTGTCGATGTCATGGATCGACAGGGTTTTGTGCTCGCCCTGGAAGGTGATGAGGTAGCTGCGACCGACCTGGCGCACGGCGAAGTTGTCGGTGTACGGCTTCCAGGTGGTCCGCGTCGCGAAGTCGAAGTCCGGATCGATGTCGATCGTCGAGCCGTTCGGGTTGAGCAGCGGGCTGAGCGCCTTGTAGACCTCGAGGGCCGAGGCGTTGTAGGCGATCGGCGCCGTTGTCTTCAGGACGAACTCGCCACGGCCGTCGGGGATCAGGAACGACAGCGTGAACGACCCGCCGGTCACGTTCGGATTGATCGTGACGGTCTGCAGGTTGTTGATACCGATGTTGACCCGCGCGCCTTCGCGGACCGTGTTCGTCTTGACGCCGACCGACGCTTCGGGTGCCGGCACCAGGCCGGTCGTTTCCGCGTCCTCCGCCCAGCGGATCTGACGCACGTTCTCGCCGGCCAGGTCGCGCACGAAGGTCACGGTGTACGTGACGTTGCCGGCGTTCCTCGCCTCGCTGACTTCGATGTCGTCCGTGCCGAACAGCGCGCGCAGGCGCGTCTCGACGTCGGCGCCGCTCAGCTCGAACTCGAGCTCGACCTCGGAGTAGCCCTCGAAGCGGGTCACCGCGCCGGCTTCGAGCCGCGTCTCGAAGATCGCGCCTTCGCGGTCGACGATGATCAGCTGCGCACCGTCGGCGATGGCGGTGTAGCGGTCCGCAGAGGAATCCGGCTCGATGACCGAAGAATCGGCATTGATCAGCCACGCGAACCAGGTCGCCAGGTCCTCGAACGAATCGATGGTTTCAGCGCCGGTGTCGGGATCGGCGTCACCCATCGTCAGTTCGTAGTAGAGCTCGCCGATCCGGACGCGCCACAGCTCGCCGGCGTTGATGCGGCCGTCGATCTGGACGAGGGTCGTGGTTGCGGTACCCGGGTCGATGACGCCCTCGCCCACCGGGACCAGCGCCACGGCGGCGGAGAAAGCGCGGCCCGCGGCGTCGGCGATGATCAGCGTCGCGCCGTCGGCAAGCGCCGAGATGCCGACCAGGGCGGAATCGGACCCGAGCGCCAGGGCAGCGGCGTCGTTCACGGCCTGCGCGAAGCCCTGGGCGATGTCGGCCAGCAACGCCGAGGCGACCAGCCAGTCATACTCGTAGGTCTCGCCGCCGACGGTCAGCGTCAGCCGCCACGTCGAGCCGACCGCCGGATCCTGCAGCGTCGGCGTCGATCCGCTGTCGGGCATGACCGAAACCAGCTCGAGCTCGAGCGTCGGCACGCGCGGCTCGCCGTCGGCATTGCTGCCCGACACGCTCGCCAGCGCACCGGCCGGGCGGAACACCGGGGCGACGACGCCGCTCGCGTCGAAGTCTGCGCCCGTGCCGTGGACGAGGATGACAAGCGTGCCGTCGGCGAAGGCCGTGTAGCCGCCGCCGAGGTCGCCGTTCGCGACTTCAGCCAGCGCCTTGGCGATCTCGTCGAGCGTCTGGACGACCGGTGCCGTCGCCGGATTGTCGTCATCATCGAACAGCGTCACCTGGTGCGCGAACGTGCGCTCGAATTCGACACCGTCGACCTCGAGCGTCACGACGATCGACCAGATTTCGCCGGCCGCCGGCGACACCAGCGGATCGTCCGTCGCCAGCGTCAGCGCCTGCGTCACCGCAGCCGTCTCGATGTCCGCCGAGCCCACGATGCTGCCGTCGGGCAGGCTGATCTCGAAGTCGACCGAGAGCTTCCGCCCGCTCGCGTCGGCGACGAAGACCGTGGCGCCGTCCGCGATCGCGGAGAGCCCGGACGTCGCATCGGCTTGCACCCGCGCCGCCAGGGCCAAGGCGATCGCGCCGAGCGACTCGCCATCGGTCGTGAGCTCGTAGCCGTAGGCGTAGACCTCTTCGCCCGCTGCCAGCAGGAGGTACCAGGTCTCGCCGGCAATCCGCTCGCCGCCGTCGTCCACCAGGGTGAGCGATCCGCCGCTCGCCGCGCCGACGCCCATCGACCCGGCAGGCAGGATCGAGAAGGTCGGCGTGAGCGAGCTGCCGTCGAGCTCGACCACGTAGATCATGCCAGCCGCGTCGCTGCGCGCGAGCAGCGTGGCGAGGACGTCCGAGTTGATGCGGGCCGCGAGCGCCTCGGCGACCTGGGCGAGCGTCTGGCCGGCGCCGACCAGCTGCCGATACGCAGTGCCTGCATCGAGCGTCCAGGTTTCGCCGGCGACCGGCGTGCGCGGTGCGGCGTCGATCGTCGCCGCATGCGCGTCGGCCGCACCGATCACGCTGACCGGCGTCACGGCGCCGGCGACACCCGGGCTGCCCGCCAGCGGCACGATCAGGACGTCCGTCCCGTCACTGGTCGCGACGAGGTGGGTTGTCGTCGGCGCGCCGACCGACGGCGTACCGACCGAGGCGATGGCATACGACTCGATGGCCCCGACCGTCGGCGTCAGGGCGATGGTCCAGGTATCCACGCCGACCGCACCGGTGAGCGTGACGAGCTGCGTCGAGTCCGGCGTCGACAAGTCGACGCTGAAGCCCGTGCCGTTGTCCGCCAGCACCGTGAAGGTGGTCAGCGTCAGGTGCTGGATGGTGATTTCCGCACCGCTCGCCACTGCGGCGAAATCGCCACCGGCCGCGTTGATGGCCGCGGCCAGCGCCGCGGCGACATCGTCCAGGCTGTCCGGCGCCGAGCGCTCGAAGCTCGCCGTGATCGGATCCGCCGTGCGGTTGATGAGGACCAAGCCGAGGCCATCGGCCACCGCGCCGTACTCGAGGCCGGCCTGTGCGTTGATCGCGCTGGCCAGCCCGATGATCACGTTGCCCAGGCTGTCGCCGGCCGTCGCGACGTAATCGAAGGTCTCGTCGACGCCCTGGAGGGTCACGGTGACCGACCAGGTCTCACCCGCCACCGGCGTCGTGTCGACAAGCGTGTACTGGGTGAGGTGCGCCCGCGCGTTGATCTGGGCCGCGATCTTGGCGGCGATGACCTCGAGCGACTCGACCTCGTAGCTGTACGGCGTTCCGCCGACATTGACGGTCCACAGCTGGCCGAAGCTCGCCGTCCCCTCCAGGGTCACCCGCGTCGTGTTGGACGGCAGCACCGTGACCGAATACGAGCCGCCGGCCAGCGGGCTGAGGGTGACGAGGGTCGCGAACGCTGCGCCATCGTCCTTCTCGATGACGAGCGTGTCGCCCTCGACCCAGGCACGGTAGCCCGCAGCGGCGTCGATCTGGCCCGCCAGGTCTGCCGCGACCTCGGCGACCGGCACGCTCTCGCGCACCGTGTGGGCGAAGATCTCGTAGGCTTTCCCGCCGATCGAAACGGCCCAGTTCTCGCCCGCGAGGGCCGTGCCGAGAATCTGCGCGGTCGTCGTCGCGATCGGCCCGTTCGCCGTGCCACCGTTGACGGCCACGATGTCGTAGCTTGCGGTGAAGCCCGACGTGCTCGTGATGACCAGCGTGCCGCCCCGGCCCGTGGCCACGAAGTCAGTCACGTTGTCCGTGATCTCGCGCGCCAGGGCCGCGACCACGTCGGCCAGCGTGTCGTTCTGCTGGGCCGTGTACGCGGCATCGCCCGCACCGAGCGCGTCGACCGTCCAGACCTCGCCCGCCACCGGTGTGCCGCGGAACAGCGCGACCTCGGAGGCTGTGACTGGCGTGGAAAGATCATTGTCGATCGTCGGCCGCGACAGCGCGTAGCTGACGGTGAACGCCCGGTCGGCGGCCGAGGTGATCTCGAGCGTCTGGATCGTCTCGAGGCCTTCCGTCCGCGTGCCGGTCGTCGCGGTGTACAGCGGAATGGCGTAGGTCGATACCGCGCCGCCGCTGCTGATGCCGATCGTCCAGACACCGTCCGTGGCCGCCGAAAGGTCGAGCGCGACGCTGCCGGCTCCGGCGGCACCGGTATTACCGTATGTCGACAGGTCGACCGCCGTCGCGGTTGCGCTCACCGTCTGGCCGGCCTTCGAGATCATCAGCGTCGTTCCGCCGCTGACCGTCGCTGTGTAAACGCCACCGGCATTGATCGCCTGCGCCAGCTCCGCCAGCTGGGCGGCCCGGTTCGCGACTGCGCTTTCATCGTTGATGGCAGTCGCAAAGTCCGTCGCGACATCCGACAGGCTGTCCGACGACAGCGGCCCGACTGCGTACTCGCGGGAAACACCGTCGAGCGTCAGGACCAGCATCCAGCTATCGCCGTCCACCGTAGGCCCGACCAGGTCGAGCGTGATCGGGGTCGAGGGCGCGCCGAAGGCGAAGCCGCCGGCCGGCGTCACCTTCACTGTCGTCGCGAACCCGACGCCCGCCTGGTTGAAGATGACCAGGTCATCGCCCTCGCCGATCGCCGAGAAGTTCGACGACGCCTGCGCGTTGATGACGCCGGCGAGGCCGTTCGCAATGTCGGCGAGCGTCGGCTCGGAGAGCGGCGTCAGCGGATCGCCGTCCGCGTCCACCTTGACCGCCGTGTAGCTGAACGTCTGCGTGAGGTCCGAGACCGCCAGCGTGCCCGCCGCTCCCGGCACGCCGATCGCACCGAAGACCGGCCCGACGTTCTTGAGGGTCAGCGACTTGCCGCTCGCCACGACCGCGAAGCCGACCGTCACATCGCTGTTGATCTCGTAGGCGAAGGCCGTCGCGAGGCGGTCGATCGAGTCGACGACCACGCTGTTCACGGTGTCGCCAATGGCGATGTCGTAGACGTGATCGGAGCCGTCGTTGAGCGTCAGCGTCCAGGTTTGGCCGAGGACCGCGGTGCCGCCGAGCAGCACCTGCGCACCGTTGCGCAGCGTCACGCGCCAGGTCTCGCCGAGCAGATCGTGTGCGCCGGTCAGCGTCGACCGCGTAGCCGTGGCGGCACCGGCCGAACTCGTCACGGCGTTGTACGGCACGACGTCGATCGCGGGTGGCGTGGTAAAGGCGCCACCGGTGCGGATCAGCACGAGGCTGTCGCCTTCGCCGAAGGCGACGTACCCGCTCAGGGCGAGATCCGCATTGATCGCGTCGGCCAGCGCCGCGGCGACCTCCGCGAGCGACACGCCCGCCACACCATCAGTGTCGATGGCCGCCGCAGTCGCCGCATTCAGCGTGAGCGACTTGGACTCGCCGTCCCAGTTCAGCGTCCAGGTTTCGCCGAGGCTGTCGTCGCCCGAGAGCACCGGCGCACCGGCCAGGCCCAGCTGGTAGGCGACCGCCGTCGTCACCGAAGCGGTGTCGATGTCGCCGCTGGTGATATCGAGCGGTGTCGCGCCGTCGAACACCGTGGTGGTGACATTCGCGCTGTCGAAGCCGCCCGTCGTCTTAATGACGACGATCTGCGCAGCTTCGGCGGTCGCAACGTATTCGCCGCCGATCGTGGTATTGATCATGTCGGCGAGGATGCGCGCGATGTCCTCGAGGGTGTTCGCGTCGAGCGCAACGCCCCCGATCGTGTACGCGTTACCGACCGTCACCGCGACCGGCGACTCGCCGTCGAGCTCCACTGTCCACACGCTGGCCGGGATGGGCGTACCGGCCAGCGACAGCACGACCGCGGTCGGCGTCGAGTCCACCGCACCGCTGACATCGGGTCCGACGACCGTAGTGGTCAGCGTCGCGGTGAAGGCGCCGGAGACCTTGACGATCAGCAGGTTCGCGCCGTCGGCAATGGCCTGGTAGTCGCCTGTCTGGCCGTTGATGTCGACCGCCAGCGCCGCGGCGATCTCGTCGAGCGTGTCGATACCACCGTCCGCCACCGGCACGTCGCTCGTGATCGAGTCGAAGCTGACGCCCCAGGTCTCGCCGTCCTGCGGTGTCCCGGACAAGGTGACGGCGACGACATTGGCCGCGGCGGTTGTCGCGGTCGCGGCGAACGCCGGGCCGCCTTGCAGCAGCAGCCTGAAGCTCGCCGTCACGCCCGTACCGGCCGGATCGGTATCGACGATGAAGATGCCGGCGCCGGCGGCGGTCGCCCGCAGCGCCACGTTCGTATCCGTCACGCCGTCGACCGCGTCGGCCAGCGCCGCGGCAATCTGCTCGAGCGTCACGTCGGCGTCGATGATCGTGAAGTCGTAGTTCGCGCTGTTGACCGTCAGCCGCCAGAGGTCGCCGACCACCGGGGTGCCGTCGAGCGTGACGATGACCGCGTCGCCCTCGGTCGGCCCCGATACCGTGCCTTCGGTCGCGGTATCGAGCGCGATCCAGGTCCTGACGTCGAAGGCGGCGCCGGTACGGTCGGTCACGAGGAGTGTCGTGCCCTCGAGCCCCGCCGTGACGGTGGCCGGGCCGTTGGCGTTGATGTCCGCGACCAGCCAGCCGATCAGGTCGGCCAGGCGGTCGACGTTGAAGCTGACCACCGTATCGCCGTTCACCGGGTCGTTGAGGGTCAGGCTCCAGGTCTCGCCATCCGTGGGTTCGCCGCCGAACACGACGTCGGTCTGGTACGGCTCGAGTCCGCCGTCACCACCGACCGTGTAGGTGCCTGTCGCGCCCGGCGTGACCGTGAAGCCCGGCTGGCGCAGGTTGCCGATGACCAGCTGCGCGCCGTCGCTCGTGGCGGTGTAGCCGCTGTACACCGCGCCGATCGCCGGCACACGGGAAGCCGCCTGCGTGAACGCGAAGGCCTCCTCGCCCGTCGCGTCGCTCAGCAGGAGCCGCCAGTTCCGGCCCTCGGCCAGCGTGCCGGACAGTTCGACCGTCAGCGAATTGAGGCTCGCGACCGGTGCCGACGCGCCGGAGAAGACGAACGAACCGCCGCCGTTGCCCGCCACGACCGAGAACGTCCGGGTGGCGTGCGTGATGGTGACGCCCGCCCCGGTCACCGATGCGCTGTAGCCGTCGAAGCCGTCGATGCCGGCCGCAACGGCGGCGGCGATATCGTCCAGCGTTTCCGCCACCGGCGCGATGCTGAACGCGACCGTGAAGATCGCGCCGTCGGTCCGGCTGAGCAGCAGGTCGCCGGCAGCGGCCGATGCGACGTAGTCGTCGGACGCGTTGATCGCCGCAGCGAGTCCGGTGGCGATCGCGGCATGGTCGTCCAGCGCGGCGACTTCGTAGCTGAACGCGCGGGTAACGCCGAGCGAGGTGAACCGTACCGTCCAGGTTTCGCCTTCGACGATGCCGCCCGCCAGCGAGCCCGCCGCCGCATACGGGATGGCGTTGATCTGCTGTGCCAGCAACTCGGCGATGCGGGCAGGCAAGTCGACCGTGTAGCTGTGCGTCGTCGTCCCGCCGCTGCCGACGATCTGCACGACCCAGGCGTCGCCCGTCACCGGCGTTCCGCTGATGGCGACCTCGGCCGTCGTCGCCGCGCGGAGGGTCGCGCTCGGCGCGCCGACCGGAGCAATCGTTACGGAAACCGTCAGGTCGGGCGCCGGCAGAGCGGGCCCGTCGTAGACGAGCGTCAGGCTGTCGCCGGAGAAGCTCGCGTCAAACTGGCTGGCCACCGGATCGCCGGTCGCGGCCGCCACGACCAACGCGAGGCCCCTGGCGATGTCGGTGAGCGTCGGCGGGGTCTTCGGCGTGGCGGGATCGCCGTCCGCATCGACTTTGACCACGGTGTAGGCGACGAACGTCACCGCGCTGCCGAGCTGGATGCGCAGGACGAAGCGCTCGCCGAGGACCGGCGTGCCGCTGAGCGTGATCGTCGCGCTGCCCGGGACGCTCGTATCGTCGACGCTCGCAGTGATCGCCGCCTCGGCGCGCAGCGCCAAGGCGAACTCGGCGCCGCTGCGGTTGACCACGATCAGCACCACGCCCTCGGCCGTCGCGGTGTAGTCGGCCAGCGAGGTCGCCGCGTTCAGCGCCGCGGCGAGGCCGCTTGCGACGTCGGCCAGCGTGTCGCCGCTTGCGACCGTGTACGGCACACGAACCGGATCCGTGTCCGGATCACTATCGACATCGACCAGCACGAGCCAGGTCTCGTCGGGTACCGGCGTGCCGCGCAGATTGACCGCGAACGACTGCGCCGCGCCTTCCGAGACAACCAGTGCGCCGCCCGCCGGACCCGCCGGGCCGCCGAGGCGGATCTCGAGGGTGACCACCGGCTCGGACGGCGTCAACGAGCGGTCGACCACCATCACCGTGGAGCCGGCCGCCGCGGCGACGAGGTTGGCAAGTCCGGCGATGTCGGTTGCCAGATCCTCGGCCACGTCCGCCAGGGTCGTGCCCGCGGCGATCGTGTAGTCGAAGCTGCTGCCGTTGACCTCGAAGTGCCAGACGTCGTTTTCGATCGGCGTTCCGGTCAGCAGCAGCACGGTCGTGGCGCCCTCGAGCGCCTCGAAATCGGCGCTCGGATCCGGGATCGCCGCCTGGCTCAGCACCTGGAAGACGGTGTCAAAGGCCTGACCCGTCGCGCTGACGATGACCACCCGGTTGCCATCCGCAAACGCCGTGAAGCGTTCGGTGGCATCGATCTGCAGAGCGATTGCCGCGGCGATCTTTGCGACGCTATCCAGGCCAACCGGCGTGCCGACGGTCGCTTCATAGTCCTCGCCGTCGATGCTGATCGTCCAGACATCGCCGACAAGTGGCGTGCCGCTCAGCTCGACGACCGTCGTCGACGCGGTCTGCGCGTCGATCTTGGCATCCGGGACGCGCAGCTTGTAAACGCCGGCGGCCGCCTGCACGAAGATCGTCTGGATCTCGGAGATCGACGGCATGTCGAGGCCGGTCAGGGTCGAGCCGGTCAGCACGGCCACGTTGTGATCAGTCTCTCCGCTCTCGTCGATGTAGAGGGTGTCTTCGTCGTCGTCGTCGCCGCCGATGACGGTCAGCAGGGCCTGGATCGAATCGACGACGTTCGCCGGGTCGAGGCGCTCGACCGAGACCGAGAAGTCCTCGCTGCCGTTCGCCACGGTGACGAGCGCGCCGAGCGCCGTGAAGCTGAAGCCCGTGGGCGCAGTCGCCGCCGCAAACAGGGCCGCGATCGCATCGGCGTCATCGCCCGCGGTCGGCGCGATCTCGGTGACGTAGGTCGAGCCGTCGTGCTCGATGACCAGGTGCCAGCGCTCGCCGACCCCAGCACTGCCGCTGACCGCGACCGTCGCCGAACCGGCCACCGCGACCTGCGGTCCGTCGACGACCACCACCGTGCTGTCGAGCAGGCCGAGCAGGTTCGCCGCCGCCTCGCTGGCGACGTAGACATGGTCGGCGCCCTGTTCCGCGTCGATCGTCGTGTGCCCGCTGATCTGATCGACGTAGAGGGTGTCGTCGCCACGGCCACTGGCGATGTTGGTCGCGCCGGCATGCGTCGACAGGATGTAGAAGCTGTCGTTGCCTGTGCCCAGCTCGATGCTCAGTACCTCGAGATCGCGGTACGTGATGCCGCCCGGCAGGACGCGGCCGGCGATCACCGTGTCGCCGCCCATGCCGAGCCCGGTCAGGTGGTCCCCCGTCAGCACGCCGACGTCATCGGCGGGGCTGTTGCCGTGGAAGATATTGAGCGTGTCGACCTGGTCCGCTTCGTCGACGCGCGTGTTGAGGTTGACCGGCCGGTAGAAATACTCGTTGCCCGGCAGCGGCTCGTTGAACTCGCGCAGCTCGATGACCGAGATGCTGCCGACCGGCGTGACCTCGACCATGGTCGTGAAGGCCTGGTCGGCGAGGTTGACGATGACCACGCTCTCGCCCTCGGCGACGGCGACGAAGGTCACCGTACCGCTGGCATTGATGTTGTCCGCCAGTTCGCGCGCCACGTCGGCGAGCGTCTCGCCCTGCGCCACGACGTGGGCATGGGTCGTCGTGAACGTGCCGTCATCGAGCCTGATGGTCCAGACCTCGCCCGCGAAGACGGTCGTCGCGAGCAGCTCGGCGACGGCGACCGTCGCCGCCGCCGGATTCTCGGCGACGTTGGACATCGAGAACGCCTGGCCGGCGCGGTTGACCACCAGCAGCGTGCCGCCCTCGCTCAGCGCGGTGAAGTCCTCGCCGCCGTTGGTGTTGATGTCGGCGGCCAGCGCCAGGGCCACGTCCGCACGGGTGTCCCCGGAGGTGGTGAGGTAGGCATGCTGCGAGGTGACGTTGCCGACGATCAGGACCACGGTGTAGGTCTGTCCGACCGGCAGCGGATCCGTGCCCGGGACCGGCGCAGCTTGGACCGCCAGGGCGACACCGGTTGCCGCGAAGCGTGCATCCGTGGCCGGTGCCGCGTCGCTGCCGTCGCCGTCCGCGTCGACCTCGAACTCGATGAGGCCCGCGAGCGGCGTTCCGACCCGGTTGACGATCACCAGCACCCGGCCTTCGGCGCGCGCGCTGTAGTCCGCCAGGTTCGGGTCGGCGTTGATGAACGAGGCCAGCGACGCTGTGACTTCGGAGGTCGTTTCGCCGCCGACGATGGTGTAGGCAACCTCCTGCCGACGCTTGACCGAGAACGTGAACGCGTCGCCGGCGGCGTTGGTCACCGTCACCCCGTCGCTGCCGCTCGCACCGAGCGTGAAGCCGGCGGGCGCGGTCGCCGCGACGAACAGGCCGGCGATCGTGCTGGCATCGTCACCGTCGCTCGGCGCGACGTCGACCGCGTAAATCGAGCCGTCGTGCTCGATGATCAGGCGCCAGATCTCGCCGGCCGCAGCGGTGCCGGTCACGGTGACCGTGGCCGCTGAATCCGAGGCCGCCGACGCCGCGGTCGCCGGACCGCCCGCCGCTTGTGCGCCACCGATCGCGACGATCCAGCGCTCACCGGCCGTCGTTCCGCCGCTCAGCAGGGCCGCAATGCCGGTCGGCGTCGATGCGTCGGCCGACACCGCGCGGTTGCCCGCCGTGAAGCGGAAGGCCGGGGTGTAGCCGCCGTCGGTCAGGTGGGCGACGAGGACCGTCTCGCCGCGCGCCAGCGCAGCCTTGTCGTCGTCGGCAATCGCATTGATCCGCAGCGCCAGCGATTGCGCGATCTGAGCCAGGCTTTCGCCCTCGCTGACCACGTGGAGGGTGCGCAGCCGTTCGACCGAGATCGTGAACTCATCGCCGGCGCCGTTCGTCACGGTCAGGTCGGCGCCAAGCGCCGCAAATGCGAAGCCCGCGGGCGCCGACTCCGCGGCCAGCAGCGCGGCGATCGTCTCGGCGCCGTCCCCGGCGCTCGGGTTGACGTCGAGCGTGTACGTGACGCCGCCGTGCGTGAGCAGCAGCCGCCAGAGCTCGTCGGAGAACGCCGTGCCCGCAATGCTGACCGTCGCCGTCGAGTCGGAGGCCGCAGAGCTTGCCGTCTCGGGACCGTCCACGACGACCGGATCGAGGATCCAGATGTCGCCCGGCACCGCGACGCCGGCGAGCGTCAGCAGCTGGAGGCTGTTCGTCGCATCCACCTGGAATGCGCCCAGCGCGATTCCAGGGATGACCGCCGGCGCGACGCCAAAGGTCGCGGTGAACGCCGAGCCGTCGTTGCTGAAGACGATCAGGTGGACGTCCTCGGTCGCCGGCTCTTCCACCAACGCCGTGAAGCCGGTCGTCCCGTCGCCGATGATCTCGAGCGCCAGCGCGCGCGCGATGTCGGCGAAGTCCTCGCCGCTCGCGACGTCATGCGCGTACGTCGCCACGCCGAGGTTCACCGACCAGGTCTCGCCGACGACCGCAGCACCGCTGAGCACGCCCACCGCGACGCCCTGGGTCGCAGCAGCCGACGTGATGTTGCCGGCGAGCAGCGCGGAGCCTGCCGGAGTCACGCTCAGAGTGGCGGCAAAGTCGCCGCTCGTGCGCTTGGCGACGACGAGGCGGTCGCCGTCCGTGGTCGCGGTGTAGTCCGCCGCCAGCGGGCTGGCGTTGATCTGCGCGGCCAGCGCTGCGGCGACGGCGCCAAGCGCCTCGCCGTCGGCGACCAGGTAGGCGTGCGTCGAGCTGAGCGTGCCGTCGTCGAGAACCACCGTCCACGCCTCGCCGACGACCGGGTCCCCGGCCAGCTCGATCGTCACCGCCTGACCGGAGGTATCGTCGACGTCGTACAGCTCGCTCGTGTTCTCGAGCGCCGGGACGATCGTCAGGCTCGTTTCGAAATCGACGCCCTGATTGAGGATCACCAGGCTGTTGCCCTCGGTGATCGCGCGGAACCCGGCCGTGCCGCGAATCGCGTCGGCGAAGATCTGCGCCAGGTCTTCCACCGTGTTGGCAACAACCGGCTGACCGTCCACCCCGTAGGTCTCGCCGACCGACACGACGAAGGACGTGCTGCCCCAGTTCAGCGTCCAGGTCTCGCGCGGCGCCGGTGCCCCGGCGAGGGTCACCGTCGTGACACGCTCGAACGCGGCCTGCGCGATGCCTTCGGGCTGCGGGTCGATCGTGAGCGCTGCGGACAATGCGCGGCCGTCGCGGCTGACGACGATCAGCCTGCCGTCCTTGGCGGTCGCGCTCAGCGAGGCCGGACCATCCGCACGGATGGCCTGGGCCAGCTGGTTCGCGACGTCGGCTGCGTCGTCGCCGCCGAGCACGGTGTACGCGTAACTGCGCGCGCGCTCGACCGTGAGGAGGAAGCCGATGCCGTCGCCGCGCGTGACGACCAGCGTCGAGGTGCCGCTCTCGACGCTCGCCGAGAAATCGTCGTCCGCATCGATCGCGGTCGCCAGGGCATTCGCCACGGCCACCGCGTCATCGCCCGTGTTGAGACCCGCGGCATCGAACACCCGGCGGTTGTCGTCGAAGCCGAGCACCGCACGCCAGGTCTCGCCGGCCACCACGCTGCCCTCGACGCGCGCGCGCGCCACGAAGTCGCCGCTTGCGCGCTCGTACAGCGCCGGCACCGGCCCGGCGACCGTCACCACGAGATCCAGCAACCAGTCGTCGCCCGCGGCCACCGTGCTCTCCAGCGCCGCGCTCAGGGTCTTAGGCGTGGCGGCGTCGGCCGAGAAGCCGCTGACGCGCTGGACCTGCACGCTCGGCGTGAACGACGTGCCTGCGCGGTTCGCGATGACGAGCTTCAAGCCGTCGTCCGGTTCGACCGCGGCGGCATAGGCGACGCCGGCCGGCCGCGCATCGGCGTTGATCTGCTCGGCAAACGCGGCGACCAGGTCGGCGAGCGTGACGACCGTTCCGCCCACATAGGTCGTCGTTCCGATCACGACGTCGTACGAGACGTTACCCAGCCTCAGCGTCCAGTTCTCGCCGGTCACCGGGGCACCGTCGAATTCGACCGTCGCGCTGCGTGCACCGCTGTCGACGGCAACCGCGTTGGGCGAGACGATCTGCGGCAGGACGCGGAACGCCGCGCCGCTCGCGCTGACGACGATCAACTGGCCATCGGCGAACGCCGCAGTCAGCGCAGTCGGTCCGGAGGCGACGATCGCGGAAGCCAGGTTCCGGGCGATGTCCGAGAGCTCGATCGACGCGCCGACGACGTCATAGCTGTAGCTCAGCTCGCGCTCGACCCTCAGGCTGAACGACCGTCCGGTGGTGCTCGTCACCTTGATGGCCGAAGTGCCGGTCGGCACGACCGCCTCGAAGCCGGCCAGCGAGAGGGCGCCCTGCAGCGCAGCGGCGAGCTGTGCCGCCGTGTCGCCTGCCGCCGGCAGGATCTCGAAGACATGGTCAGCGCCCTGGCTGCGGACCACCAGGCGCCAGGTCTCGTTGCTCAGTGCAAGCACGCTTGCCGGGATGACCGCCGTGGCGGCGGTCCTGCCCACGCCGGCCGCCGCCGAATTCACCGGGCCGGCGACCGTCACCGGGATGGTCACGCGCCAGGTCTCGCCGTCGACCGGGTCGCCGAGCAGGTCGACCGTCGTCGTCAGCGCGGAGGCCGGGTCGATCGTCGCGGAACCGGCGGGCAGCGCCTCGAGCTTCACGCTGAACGTCGAAGCGCCGCGGCGGAAGATTTCGAGCGTGTCAGGCGCGCTGGCCACCGCCGCGGCGAGGTTCGTCGCGTCGTCCGCGTTCACTGCGTCGGCGAGCGCGTTCAGCACCGCCTGCAGATCCTCGCCCGGCTGCGCCGTGACGCTCACCACGCGCACCGTGGCGCCGGCCGTGACCGTCAGCCGCCAGACGCTGTAGTCGGCTACCGCAGGCGACACCGCGACATTGATCGCCTTGGCCGCGGCGGTCGTCTCGCTCGCGCTGCCACTGCCGGCGGCGAGGAGATCGAACTGCGCGGAGAACGTCTGCCCGCTGCGGCTGACGACCGACAGGGTGCTGCCGTCGACCAGCGCCGAGAAGTCGGCGAGGCCGGCAACACCCGAGATGTTCAATGCATGAGCCAGGCCGCTGAGGACCTCCGCCAGCGTCTGCGCTTCGCTCGCCGTGGTGCTCACCACGAAATCGGTGGCATCGACCGTCAGCCTGATGCGCGAGACCTCGCCCGCCTGCGGCGCGCCGCTGAAGTCGGCCGATTCGATCGTCGGGGCCGTGCTCACGGCCAGCTGGCCGGCCGCCTCGATTGCGAACGGCGCGGTAAAGGCGTCGCCCGTGTCGTTGCGGTTGACGACGAACAGCTGATCGCCGAACGCGACGCCGGTGTAGGCCGCGGGCGCCCCGCCCGTGACGCCGACTGCGAGGGCAGCCGCGATGTCGGCCAGCGACTCGCCGTTGGCGACGCTGTGCGAAATGACGGTCTGCAGCGGCACCGGCGTGGCTGCGCCGTCGTGCTTCAGGGTGATCGCCCAGTCTGCTCCGATGACCACGTCGCCGCCCAGCGTCCACGCGGTGAGCGTCGTGGGGCTGGTGTTGGGCACGAAGCCCGGCGCCTGCAGACCGGTCTTGCTGGTCGGGATCGTCGTCACTGCATACGTTGCGGTGAAGCTGCCCGAGCGCTTGACGATGACCAGGATGTCGCCATCGGCGACTGCGACGAACTGCGGGTTCCGCTCGTCGAGCTCGTCGATCAGACCGTCGTGGTCGTCGTCGAGACCGTTGACGCCGTTGATCGCGTTCGCCAGCGCGAGCGCGATCGACGCCCGGCTCGCACCGACACCGGCCTGATGGTTGTAGAGCGTTCCGTCGAGCGTGACTTTCCAGCCCTCGCCCTGGGTCGGCGTGCCCTTGAGGGTCACACTCTGGAAGCTGGCGCCGGCGAGCGGTGTCGCCGCGCCAACCCCGCTGTCGTGCGGCGTGAACTGCGTCATCACGCCCGAGCCGAAGGACCCGGTGCGGCTGGTGATGACGATCGACGCGCCCTCGGCGAGGGCCGCGAGACCCGCTTCGTCATCGATCTGGGCCGCGATGCCGGCGGCGATCTCGGCCGGCGTCTCGAAGTGGACCTGGTGGCTGTACGCCTCGACCAGGCTGCCGACCCGGATTTCGACGCGCCAGGTCTCGCCGTCATGCGGGATGCCGCCGAGCACGACGGTTTCGCTCGTCGCCTGATCCGCCGCGCTCGCGAAGGCGAACGTGCCTTCGCTTGTCGCCACGACGACGCGGAAATTCCCGCTGCCGCTGGTGCGCGTGACGACGAGCTGGTGCGTACCGCCGTCGTAAGTCGCATCGAAGAATGGGCTGTCCGAAATCGCCGTGGCCAGCGCCGCACCAACGTCGTCGAGCGTGCCGTGCACGGTGAAGCTGTACGGCGTGCCGTCGACGCTCAGCTGCCACGCGTCGCCTGCCACCGGCGTACCGCTCAGATCGACACGCTGGCTCACCGGCGTCGCGTTCGGCGTCGCGGTCACCGCTGCGTCCACGGTGAGCGCTGCGCTGAACGTGCTGCCGTCGCGCTTGACGATGATGAGGCTCGCGCCCTTCGCCGACACTGCATAGTTCGCGCCGACTGCGGCTTCGAGCAGCGCCGCCAGTTCGTCCGCCACGTCGGCCAGCGTGTCACCACCGAGCACGACGTACTGGGCAGCCGGAACGCTGTCGAGCGCGACCTTCCAGGTTTCGCCGATCCGCAGCGTGCCGCCGAGCGCGAGCGTGTAGGCCGAGGCGCTGGTATCCGAGGTGAGCGTTCCGCTCGGGTCGGTGAGCGTGCTGGCCGGCGCAACGCTCAGCGTCGCGACGAGGTTGCCGCCGGTGCGCCGCACGACGAACAGCGTATCGCCTTCCGCGATCGCGGTAAGCGCGGGCACCGTGTAGCTGACCTCGAGCCGCGTGCCGCTGCCCGACTCGATCAGCGTGATCACCCAGGCCTCGCCGTCCACCGGCGCGACCGCACCGGACAGGTCGATCGCGACGCTGCCGCTCGCCGAGTTGCCAGACGCCTCGAAGCCAGTCGCCGAGCCGGTGACCAGGAACGTGAACTCGGCGCCGCCGCTGGTGATGGTCAGCACATTCGTGCCCGCATCGAACGACGCGCCGTAGCCCGTAGCTGAGAACAGGCCCGCCAGCGCGTCGCCCAGGTAATCGACGGTGTTGACAGTCGTGTCGCTATTGACCTGCGACGCCAGCTCGGCCGCGATCTCGGCGAGCGTGTCGAAGTCCGGCGTCGCAACCGTCACGTCGTAGACCAGGCCGTCCACCGTCAGCGTCCAGACCTCGCCGTCGGTCGCTGCGCCGCCCAGCGTTATGCGGGTCGTCGTCGCCGTGCCCTCGGCAACCTCGAAACCGTTGCCGATCGTGAATGCATCGCCCGCGCGGTTGACCAGCACGAGATAGCTGTTGCCCGTGTCCGGATCGATCTCGACCCCGGCGGTGAAGCCCGCGAGCGCGGCGCTGCCGTTCACCAGGCCTGCAAAGCCACTCGCCACCTGCGCCGCGGTGTAGTCGGCGCCACTCGTGTTCGCCAGCGTCAGCGCACTCGCCGTGCCGCCCACGCGGATCACCAGGGTCCAGGACTCGCCGTCCGCCAGGCCCTGGTCGATCCGCACCAGCGCCGCGGTCGGCGTCGCCGCATCGACGTCCGCCGTCGTCGCCGGCACGATCCGCGCGCTCGGCGTGAAGGCGGCGCCGGTCCAGTTGACGATCACCAGCGCAGCGCCCTCGGTGGTCGCGGCGTACTGGTAGAGCGCGTTCACGGACAGCGTCGTCTCGACGCCCGCCTCGGAAATCGTGAGCGTCCAGCTGTCGCCGTCCAGGATGGTGGCCAGCTCAGGCACCGTATCGTCGGTCTGGGCCGCCGCTACGTCGATCGTGATCACGCTCCCCGCCGCATTCTGCTGAGTGGCGTAGCCGCTCGCCGACAGGAGCCTGGCCGTGATGTCGGCCGTCGACGTGATTTGAACCTCCGTGCCGCTCGCGACCGCGCTGTACTTGCCGTTGGCATTGATCGCCTCGGCCAGCGCGATCGCCACGCCCTCGAGGCTGTTGAAGTCGTTGATCGCGTTCGCCAGCCCCTGCGCAATTGCGGCCAGCCCGCCACCGCCGTAGGTGAAGGCGTAGGTCCGGCCGGCGACCGTGACCTCCCAGCGCTCGCCGACGCCCGGCGTGCCGGTGAACGTCACGATGGCGGCCGTGGCCGTGGTCTCGCCGACCGTCGCCGTCTCGCTGTCGAACAGCGCGCTGAAGCCGCCCGCGGTGCGCTTGATCATGACGATCTGCGCGCCGTCGGCGATCGCGGTGAAGTCGGCGCCGAGCACGCTGCTGATCGCCCTGGCCAGGGCTGCCGCGATCTGTTCCACGGTCTCCGTAACGGCCACCGTATGGGAAACGATCCTCTCGACACCGTCGAAGGTCAGCCGGATCGCCCAGCTCGCCCCGATCACCGGCGCGCCCTGCAGGGTCAGCGCCAAAGCCGTGGCCGTGCCCGCAAGGGCGTCGTCCGTGTCGACCACGTAGCGATCCGCCAGCGTGAAGCGGTAGCCGGCCCGATTGACCACCACCAGCACGCCCGCGTCCGCCAGCGCCGTGTAGTCGGCTGGCGCTTCGGCGTTGATGATCCGTGCCAGCGCCTGGGCAACCGCAGTCGGCGACTCGGCTGCATCGAGCGCTTCGCCGACGGTGTAGGTATGCACGCTGGTGAGGCCGTCGCCGACCAGCGTGACCGAGATCCGCTGGCCGACCAGCAGCGCGTCGGGCAGCGTCGCGATCCGGATGAACGGCTGCGTACCCTCCTGCGGATCGCCGGCAGGCTGCGCCGCGAAGCTCCAGGCAATCGCGTCGCCGTCGCGGTTGACGACCAGCAGGCTCGCGCCGCGCGCGCTCGCCGAGAAGCCTTCGAGATCCGCGGAGGCGTTGATCGCGGCCGCGAGACCCGCCGCGATCTCGTCGAGCGTCTGCACCCGGACGCCAAGCGTGGCCGGATTGCCATCGGCGTCGACCCGCTTCACGACGTGGCCAACGTTGACGGTCTCGGAGCCCGTGTCGAACTCGAGCGTCCAGATTTCGCCCGCGACCGGTGTCTGCTCGAGCGCGAGCCGCACGATCTCTGCGCCCGGGACGACGGTCATGCGGCTGTCGAGCAGCTGGCCGACCCGGTAGTTGACGCGCGCGGTCTCGTCCGCGTCGTCCGTCAGGGTCACGCGCCAGAGCTCGCCTGCGCCCGGCGTGCCGGTCAGCGTGAGGACCAGGGTCCCGGACGCGCTGTCGCCGCCGATCTGCACGCCGCCATCCTGCTCGATCGAGACGCCGAATTCGCCCGTCACGCCCGAGGCGCGGTCGATCGTCACGTCGGTCCCCGAGGCGAAGGCTGCGTAGTCGGCCAGGGCGTCGATCAGCGCCGCGATGCGCGCCGCAGCGTACTCGAGCGATGCATCGACGGTGATCTCCTGCTCGACCGTGAACGGATCGCCTGCCAGGTTGACGACGACGAGCGTCGCGCCGTCGCCGAACGCCGCGAAGTCGGTGCCGGCGTCCTCGATCGCCTTGGCCAGCTCGCGCGCGATCGCCGCATGGTTGTCGCCCGGCAAGGTCGTGTAGCTGTAGGACAGGGTGCCTTCGAGCGTCACCGACCAGACCTGGCCGGCCGTGATCGCGCCGGCGAGCTCGAGCGACGCGGCGCTCGCGGCGCCGAACGCGGTCACGGTCCCGGTGGACGGCGTCGCCGGGCTGAAGCCCGCCGTCAGCCCGAAGTCCGCCGCACGGTTGACGATCACGATACGCGCGCCGTCCGCTGCCGCGGCAAAGCCCGCGCCCGCGTCGGCGTTGATGTCGGCCGCGAGCGTGGCCGCAATCACTGCGAGCGACTCGACCGTGTAGCGGTAGTCCTCGCCGCCGAGCGTCACGCTCCAGGTCTGCCCGATCGCCGTCGACCCGCCCAGCGTCAGTCGCTTCGTCGTCGGCGAGGCCACCGACAGCGCGGCGCTGCCCTTGGCCGCCGGGTTCGCGCTCACCGAGTAGCCGACCGCGAAGCCCGGCTCGCTCGGGTTCTCGATCACCAGGGTCTGGCCTGAGACACGCGCCGTGTAGTCGGTGCCGGCCGCATTGATCGCGGCAGCCAGCCCGGCGGCGATCTCGGCAAGCGGCACGCTGCCGCGCACCGCGTACTCGTGGACCGTGAGGACGCCGGCGAGGTCCAGCGTGACCGACCACAGGTCGTCGGCGACCGGGGTGCCGGCGAGCTCGACCGTGCGCGCCACCGCAGGCTGCGCCGGATCCGGCGTGACCACCAGGTCGGCGGGCGCGATCGTAAAGCGCGTCTCGTCGGTGTTGCCGGCATCGTTGAGGATGATCAGCGCGACGCCCGCGGCCTGCGCCGACAGGGTGCCGACGTCGTCGGCGTTGACGGCATCCACCAGCGACTGGGCGATGCTCTCCAGCGTGTCGCCCGCGACCACCGTGTGCGCGAAGCGCTTCAGCGCACCCGCGATCTCGAGCTCGACCGCCCAGGTCTGGCCGACTTCCGGCGCGCCGCTCAGCACCACCATGCTCGTCACCTCGGACGGCCATTGGGCGTCGAAGGTCACGGTATAGCCCGACACCAGCGGCAGGAACTCGGTGCTGGTGCGGTCGGCCAGGTTGAAGGTCACCGCCTCGATGGCCGCGAGGCCGGAAAGGCTCGCGGCCACCGTATACGTCGCGTCCGGCGTGCCAAGCGTGGTGATCGGGTCTTCGGCGAAGTACAGATCCCACACGTCGCCCGCGGCTGCGTTCACCACCTCGAATGCCGCGACCGTCCACTCGAAGCCGTAGAGCTTCGTGAAGTCCTGCTCCGGCGTGCCGCTGACGAGGGCGCTGCCTGACGCGCCGGTGGTGACCAGGATCTTGAACTCGACCGGCGCGCCGCTGCCGTCCGCGGCCCGGATGCGGATCTTCGAATTGCCGAGGATGTCGACCAGGGCATCCGCTTCGAAGGTCGTCCCATCCCAACTGTGACCGTCGAGGTACGCCGCCCAGTCAAGAACGATCTTCGACAGGGCGCGGCCATCCGGCACGACCGTGTACGCCTTGCTGGGCTCGTCGCCATCGACCGTCTCGTTGCCATCCAGGTCGATCCCGATCGTCCAGGTCTCCGTCGGGACCGCGATGCCGCCCAGGCTCACCACCGCCTCGATCCACCGCAGATCGTCCGCCGCGACGCCGATCGCATCCTGGTCCGGCGTGCCGCTGAAGATGACCTTGCCGGCATTCGCCGCGCTGTCCGGATCCTCATCATTGATCTGCAGGTAGACCGCAAACTCGGTATCGCGGCCGAACGACAGGATCTCTTCCGAGACCGACTGGACATCGAGGTAGCGCGAGATCGCCGGGCCGTCGAGCCAGGTGAACTCGAACGGGAAGCTGTTCATGCGCGGGTCGAAGCCCGGGCGCTCGCCGTAGATCGCGCTGAAGTGGAACGCGTCGCCGTCGAACATCGTGCCGTTGCCGTTGTGGTCGACGCCGACGATCTTCACCGTGCCGTCGGCCTGCGGCTCGTTGCTCTCCTCCGGCAGGCGGAACGGATCGTTGAGGAAGCGCTCCTCGCCGGCCAGCGGGCCGCCGACGATCGACAGCGGGCCGCGGATCGCGTTGACGCGCTCTTCGAAGGCCGGGAACACCAGCGCGTCGCTGCCGTCGATGACGGCGTCGTCGATCGCCATGACGCCGACTTCCTGCGGCGTGAACCAGTTGGTCGAATCGAAGACCAGCTGCGGCACGACGCTCGCGCGACCGTCGGTACCCGGGGAAACGTCGAGCGACGCCGTGATGAAGACGGAGAACTCGTCTGACCCGACGATTTGGGTGAACTGATCGGCCGTCGCGTGGGTGATGGTCAGCACGCGGCCGCGGACGATGACGTCGAACTCACCCTCGTAGGCCGCCGCGATCTTCGCGCCGAGGTCGGCCGCGATGTCGGACAGCGTGTCACCGAAGGTGGTCGGATCGGAGACGAAGATCCGCGGCGTTCCGCCGTCCTTGGTCAGGTTCAGCGTCCAGGTCTCGCCGACGGTGACCGTGCCCTTGAGCTCGACCTCGACGAACTGGAAGGCGCCCGAGTCCTTGTTCCGGCTGGTCTCGATCGTCGCGCGACCATCGACCGCCGGACGCACGGCGTAGCCCGCCGTCGGATCGACGTCGACGCCGATCGCCACCTCGGTATAGAAGCGTGCCCCGGCGGTCGAGGTGATGAGAATCTGCGGTGTCTCGACGCCCACGCTCGTCGGCGTGCCGGTCGTCGCGCCGACGTCGATCCTCAGCTCGACGGTAAACGCTGCGTCACCCACCTCATCCAGGATCAACAGGTCTGCGCCGTCGGCCGTCGCCTTGAACCCGTCGAGATACAACTCTTCGGACTCGTCGACCTTGCCGTCGAAGTCGTTGTCCAGGCCATCGCGGTGATTGATCTTCGCCGCAAGCGCCGAGGCGACATCGGCCAGGTTATCGCCGGCCTGAACTTCGTAGTCGTAGGTATGACCGCCGAAGATCAGATTCCAGGTCTCGCCGGCGCCCGGCGTGCCGCTCAGCGCCACGCTCATCCCGGGAATCAATGTGGCGGTGTACGGCGTACCCGCAAGAGCGTTGATGCCGGAAACCAGGCCGGCCGCGATTGCGGTCAGGCTGGTGCTCGTCACCGGGTGAACGACGACGTCGCTGAACGGCCACTCCATGCCTTGCTCGTCGGCCTCGTCGATCACGAGATCGCCATCGTTGTCGATGCCGTCGCGCATGCCCGCGACCGAGCCATCGTCGCGCAGCGCGTCGAAGACCTTCGACAGGTACGTGTCGACCGACCAGTTCGTGCCGACCCCGTTCAGAGTGATGACCCAGTACTCGTTCGCGGCGGCCGCGCCGCCCAGCTGGATCAGCGCGCGCTCGGTGGCGACGCGGACCTGCTCGGCCTTGTTCTCGCCGTAGGCAGCATCCGGGTTGAAGGCCTCGTCGGCGTTGTAGGTGCGCGTCTCCGCCGGCAACACGTTGACGATGACGTCACCAAAGTCCGGGTCGGGCGCGCCGGTCAGCACCACCTGCCAGCCGTCGACGACCGGCGCCTGGGCGAGGTACGTGCCGTTGTAGTCCGGCCGGCCGGTCTGCGTGGACTCGTAGGACAGGCGCGTGGTGATGTCGTACTGGCTGGCCCAATCCGGGCCGAGGAAGTGATCCCAGTCGTACGGCGCGCCGTCGTAATCCGCCCAGGATGCCGAGTCGAAGTCGAGCGTGAACGCCTGCGTCTCCGCATCGTATTTCGTGATCTTCGCCGCCTGGCCGCGGCCGGCGCCGTCGATGATCGTCAGCGTCTTGTCATCCAGCGTCAGCGCTTCCGGGTTGGTCGGGTGGCTCGGCACCGAGAGGATCAGCTCGTAGTCGATGCCGCGCCAGACGCCGCCGACGAAGATCTGCGGGATGTACTTGCTGAAGGTGATGACCGATGAGATGCGGAACTTGTAGGTCAGCTCAGTCGGGTTCGACACCAGCAGGTCGTACTGCAGGAACGGATCGAACGGCGTCGTGCTGCCGACATCGATCGAGCTGTCGCCCGGTGTGTAGTAGGCACGCACCGGCTTGCCGTCGCCGCCGACCACCGGATCGCCGGTGCTATCGAGCAACTCGATGACCGGGCTGACCGTATAGCTGACCGGCTCGTACACGGCGATCTTCTTGTAGACCGGCACGAACTTGAACGCGCTCCAGCTGAAGGTGTAGCCGACGATGACCTGCTGGTAGCCGACGAAGTACTGGAATCTGCCGTTGACCAGCCGGCTGTTGTCGATGTCCGCCAAGATGCGGACCTGTCCGCCCTGCTCCAGCGCGAAGACGATCGGGTCGACGCCGTCCTGCGGCAGCGTGCCAGCGGGCCGGCCGCGATCCCAATCGAAGACGCGGATCGTCGTGCCCGTTCTTTCCGCGCTGAAGTACTTGCTGGCGAGCGACGGATTCGCGACGGTCCCGTTGTTGATCAGGTCGGTGATGCCCTGGGCGACCGTGAGCAGGTTGCGCTGGCCAAGCGCCTCGCCCTGGCTCAGGCCCTCGGGCACCACGTAGATGAACTGCTCGTCGTTGATCGTGACGATGTACTTGGTGCCCGCTTGGAGCTGCGCGACGGCCGGCAGCGTGATGAACACCTCCGTGTAGTGCTGGTCGTCCGCGCCGACCGGGACGTTTGCCGAGGTCCACGGAGCATCGCTCTTCGTGTAGGGCTTGGCGCGGACCCACTGCAGGTTGCCCACATCGACCAGGCCGCCGCCACTGACGGTGATGAGAACCTTGCCCGCGTGCTCGCCCGTGGTCGGCACGCTCGCGGTCACGCTGCCGCTCGTCAGCTTGGCGGCCAGGAAGGCCTGCAGCGAGGCATACGTGGACAGGTCGGCGGACCCGATTGTGTAGCTCGGCGCCGGCGCCCCGAGCAGGCTCCAGACATCGCCCAGGTTCGCCGCCGTGAAGCTCGACGGATAACCCGCGAGGTCCGGCGCGAGGATGATCTGCCAGGCGGGGGCGAGCGTTCCCTCGATCACCGCCGTGCCCGCCACCGTCGCCGGGGCGACGTCCGCGCTGATCGTGAAGCTGCTCGTGCGGCGGATGATCAGCGTTTCGCCGTTGTGAACGAACGACGAGTATCCGGCAGCCGCGGGAACGTCGCCGTTGAGGTTGAGGGCAATCGACCCCAGGGATGCATTCGCGCCACTGGAGACGACCAGGACAGGTCCGTAGACCGGATCGCTCGCGGTGCCGCTCAGGTCGATGCTCCACGTTTGACCCTCATAGACGGTGCCGCCGAGCACAACCCGCGATCCCAGCTGGCTATTGACCGGGCCGATGACGTTGGGGCTGGGACGCGCGGGCGGATCGGAGCCATTCGGATCCTCGAAGTTCTCCGTCAGCGTCGCGCTGAACGAATCGCTCAGCGTCCCGGACTTGCGCCAGACGACGAGCCGATCCGGGGTCAGGTCGTAGCTCGCGCCATACGCGCTGGTGCCGTTGATCGCCGAGACCAGATCGGCCGCGCGGCCGTCCACCCCGCTGCCCGTGGTCACGGTCAGGTTGGAGATTCCGGTCAGGGCCAGTACCCAATTCTCGACCGTTCCGCCACCGTTCAGGGCGGTCAGATCGAGTACCGCGATCGAGCCTACCGCACTCGCGGTCAGGCTCCCTGCGTCCGGCTGCTGCGCAATCGAGAAGCCGCCGACCTTCTTGTTCGCCCAGGACGCCTTGAACGTGAAGGTGATCGTGGACCCGCTGGTCGTGACAGAGCCGGAGAACGGATCATCAGCGGGCACGATGCCGTTGAATGCATCCCGCAACCCGTCCGCGATATCGTCCAGAGAATCGGTCAGCCCGACCGGGACGGACTTCGGCACGCCGCCCACGGTCAGCGACCACTGCTCGCCCTCGTGCGGCGTGCCGCCCAGCGTGACGTCCACCGTCGTCCAGTTGATCTGCTTGCTCTGATCGGTCAGCGCGTTGACCGCGCCCTGGCCAACAGGCTTGCCGACGATGCTCGCCTCGCCCTGCGGGTTCCAGCCGGTGACGGAAATGGCGAGCGTGAAGCCGGTGCCCGATGCATCGACCAGCTCGACGGAATCGTCGGTATCAGCCGTAACGACGATGATCCCGCTGTAGCCCGAAGCTGAGAGGGCCATGCGCAAGCCGGCCGCGACGCTGATCAGACTCGATCCCGACACCGGCGTCGTGGCAATGCCGTTGATCTTCACGACCCACTGGTCGGCAGTCACGGTCGACCCGCCCAGGTCGATCTGAACGTTCTGGAATTTGATCTTGTCGCTCTCCGCGGTGCCCGTGGAGTCGTACGCCGTGATCGTCCGGGTGACCGAGCCTGCATCGACGACGGTCTGCTGCAGGCCATCCGGGTTGGAGGTTTCCGCCCGGCCCAGCAGCACGAAGCCGTTCGGATTGCGGATTTTCAGCTTGACGCCAACGTTTCCGGATCCCTCGACATCCGTCGGATTGGTCGGCGTGTTGTAGCTGGCGTCGATCTGGTGCGCGTTCGCGGCGGCCACGATCGCGTCCCGGAACTTGTCGGCGATATCCCACAACTGGTCGTCGGAATCGGCGGTCACCATGAAATCGCGGTAGCCGACACCGAGCTTCCAGACGTCGCCGGGCTCGGTCCGGCCGGTGAAGCTCAGCACCACCTCAGTGAAATAGTCCGCACCGTCCTGCACGCTCGAGGCGTCGGCATACACGTCCCTCGGATCCGGGGTGACCTCGACGCTGTAGATGTCGGCGCTGCCGTCGCCCCGGCCGACCACCCTGACGTACGGCGTGGTGAAGTCGATCGGCACATCGGGATTCAGGTGCTGGTTGCCGATCGCCGGGTCGTAGAAGGTATAGAAATTGTCGGCAAAGTGCTCGGCGCCGGGCAGCCCTGGATCAAGGTCCTGCGCCGTGCTGCTCGTGTTGTTCGGCTCCTGCTCGACCACCGGCTCGGGCCCGAACAGGAAGGTGTCCTCGACGTGCTGCGCAATCGACACCTGCAGCGCGTAGTCGACGCCCTCGGGCACGCCGTCGACGCCGAGCGGCCGGACCGCCGTGACCTCGATGTAGTAAACGCCGACCTCCTGGATCTCGTACTCGAGGAAGCTGTCGTACTGGGTGGTGCTGCCCGCATCCGGCAGCGCCTGGAAGGTGCTGCCCGCAGCGATCTGGTTCGGCAGCTTGGGCAGCTCCGGATCGAGCGGCTCGCGCAGCTCCCACAGCCGGATCAGGCTGGTCCAGGCGATCGGGTCGCCGATGTCGTAGCCGTGATCGATGTCGATGACGACCCGCACGCCCGTGCCGCCCGTGGCGATCGCCTGCTCGAGCATCGGCTCGGTGACCTCGAAGGCGTAGAAGTCCGGGTTGCCGTCGCCGGTGGCCAGCACCGTGAGGTGCGGCAGGTCGGTCGCATCGGTGATGCTGGCGTTGGAGTTTGCGTTCCACTTCGCGGTGTCGAGGTCCTGGGACAGGAACACCGAGTCGTGGACGCCGATCTCGCGCGTGATCGCCGCGCCGAAGTCGCCGACGAAGACGATGCGGCTGGCACCCTGCTTGACGTAGATGGAGAACGGCGCGCCGGCCGTCCTGACGCTGAGATACGGCGTGCCGGTCGCCACGGTACCGAAATCGGTGTTGCTGGCCTCGAAGTCGAGCCCCGCGATGCCGGTGACGTAGGCATCGATAGCGGCCGCCAGCTTGCCGGTGAGGGAGGCAACCGTGTCGCCGGCAACCGCGGTGACGGAAATCCGGATCGGCGGCGCACCCTGCGAGTTGTTCGAGGTGACGAGCACCGCCGTCCAGACGGTGCCGTCGCTCACCACGGTCGGAGCGCGGTCGTTGTCCATCTTGAAGCGCACTTCGCTCGCCTGGGTGAGGAAGCCGGAGCCGACCAGCATGATCTCGGTCGGCTCGACGACGTCGGTCGACTCCTGGCTCTGGATGACCAGCACGCCCGGCGCATCGTTGTCGACGACCGTGACGTCGAGCGAATCAGGCAGCTTGATCTCGCGGTTCGCGCCCGTGCGGTAGACGTAGGTCGAGCTGCCGAGATCTTCGATCTTCGTCACCGTGACGCCGGATTCGTCGGCACCGCTCGCCGGCGTGATCTCGAGCTGCAGGCTGAACCGACCGACGATCTCATTGCCGGTCGCATCGACGCGGTCGACGACCAGCAGGGTCTGGCCGGTCGCGGCGTCGGTCACGATCCGGGCGCGGAAACCGTCGAGTCCGTCGAGGCCCGCCTGCAGGGCCGCGCGCAGCGCAACGAGGTCGAGGCCCTCGGCCGGGACACCGTACTCGAACACCGTTGCCCAGCCCTCATGCGCCAGCGTGAACGTCCAGACCTCGCCGGTCGCCGGCGCCTCGTCGACCTCCACGCCGACGGCCGGCGCGCCGGACAGATCGAGGGCAATGCTGTCGCTGCGCGTGCCGACCGCGAGGCTCCAGGCGGCGCCTTCGAGCAGAACGCTGATGCTTTGTGCCAGACCCTCGGCCACCGCAGCGAGGTCGTCCGCATCGCGCACGGTGTAGGAGAAATCGCTCTGCACCGCGGGCAGGGCGCCGGCGCCGTCCGGGTCGACCGCGACGCTGATCGTCCAGACGTCACCGGATACCGGCGTGCCGCTCAGCGCGACGGTGATCTCGCCGTCGACCGCTGCGCTCGGCGTTCCCGCGCCGGCACCCGCCACGCTCACCAGGTAGGTCGGCGCGGCCCATGCCGGAGACAGCGGGGCCGCGTCCGGCGTCGCGATGACGACGTCAGTGCCGCTGGCGGTCGCCGGCCGCAGGAGCTCGAGCACCAGCGTCGACCAGTGCGTGTCGCTTTCTTCGCTCGCGCTGCCGGTCTCCGGCTTGACGCTGCCGCCGGGCACGAAGTCGTCGAGATCGGACGCCGATTCGGCACGGCGCACCTCGACGGTGAAGGGCGAGCCGTCCCGGGTGAAGACGATCAACGAACCGACGACCGCGCCATCGTTCGTGTCCACCTTGCCGGTGACCGTGCCGCTGCTCTGCAGGTTCACGCCTTCCAGCGTCAGGCTCACGGCGAACGGCGTGCCGCCGTTGTCGAAGGTGAACGCGCCGTCGCCATCGTCGCCGTCGGTGATTGTGAAGCCGTCATCGTCGAGCTGGTCATGCAGCGCGTCGACGATGCCCTCGAGCGTCGTGGCGTTGCTCGGCACGGCGTACGCGTAGGGCACACCGTCGACCGTCAGCGTCCAGAGGTCGCCCTTGGCCGGCGTCCCGGAGAGCTTGACGGTCGCCTGGGCGTACTCCACCGCGAAGCGGCTGCCGCTCTGGTTGATGGCGTCGGCAAGGGCGGATGCGACGATCTCGATGTTCTCCGGGCTGCCGTCGGCCGCAACGGCGTCTTCCTTGACGGTGTACTGGAACTCGACGCCGTCGAGCAGCACCGTCCACACGGCGCCGACGACCGGGGCGGCCACGGCGCCGCCGTTCGGTTTCACCTCGAGATCGATCTCGGCCGTCGTCCACGCCCGTGCGCTGCCTGCGCCCTCGACCGAGCCCAGCCCGATGCCGTTCACCGAGGCGCGCCCGTCCGAGTCGCCGGTCACCTGGAAGCCGAGCGTGAACAGCCGGCCGCCCGCGTTGATCAGCAGCGCGTTCGAACCATCGATGCGGACCGCCGCAAGCGCATCCTCGGCGTCGATCTGGCCGGCGAGCGCGATAGCGACGTCGTCCAGGCCTTCGCCAAGGTCAATGGTGTGGGTGTACGTCTTGCCGTTCACCAGCAGCGTCCAGGTGTCGCCTTCCACCGGCGTGCCATCGAACGTGACCCGCGCCGCGAGGTACGGCGTGACCAGGTCGGCATTGAACGCCGGACCGGTCACCGCGACCCCGCTGCCCGACGCAGTCGCGTCGAACACGCTGTCCAGGTCGCCCTTGATCTTCGCCGCAAGACCGGCGGCCACGTCGTCCAGGGTGACGCCGAGGAAGTTGGCCAGCGTGTCTTCGCGCACCGTATGCGTCAGCCGCGAGTAGTGCGTGGCCTCCTTCAGCGCGTCATCGACGGCCCTGACCGTGACCCGGACCGGCTTGTTCCATTCGCCTGCCTGGGCGACGCCGTCGCCGTCGTCCGGCAGGAAGGTCAGCGTCTGGGCGCTGCTCGGTGCGACCGGGGTGCCATTGATCGCGACGATCTCGATCTGCGTGTCGGTGCCGATGTCGATCATGACCGGGCCGGTCGGCGCTTTCGTCAGCACGACCCAGTAATCGTCCTGTTGCAGAGACGCCGGCAGCGCGGCGTCCTCCGCAACCATCGGCGCGTATACGTTCGGATAGTTGCCGCCGTTGTTGTCCTCGTCGTACGGCGCGATCAGCACGGCGGCGGCATCGTCGTCCACCACCATCGCCACCACCCCGAGCACTGCGAGACCGTCGTACGCGCCGCCGTCCTTCACGCTCGCGCCCTGCTGGGTGCGATGGATGATGGTGTAACCGTTGGTCCCCTCGGCGAGCTGATCGTCCGGCGCGAAGACGTAGACCGTCTGCGGCACGAACCAGTTGTTGCGGTTGAACGACAGCGGCAGGCCGTCCTCGCGGGCGCTCGCGGCGACGTTGACCGTGTTCAGCGCCAGGCCCTTGCCGTCGGCCTTCTTGACGCTCTCGCGCAGCGCAACCGGCACCGCGGTCACGACCACGTTCTCCTCCGGCGCGCGCGTCAGCACGACCTTGTAGCTGTTGACGACCAGCCCGTTCACCGGATCCTCGAACACGCGGATCGGCCCGACGTCGAACAGGATCACGACGTCGGCCTCGTCGTTGTCGCGCACGTCGACCGAGACGTCGCGCACGTAGACGTTCTGGTAGGCGGGATCGTCGGTGGTCGTGGTCTGGATCACCAGGCCGCTGTGGCCCTCGAGGTTGTTGCTGACGACGGTGACTTCCTGGCCGTTGCTGCCGCCGACGTTGAAGGTGTCGCTGCCCAGGCCGCCGACGATCTCGATGGCGACGCTTTCGCTCGTGCTCTCGATGAAGAAGCGGTCGTTGCCTTCGAGCGCGTCGACCACGATGCGCTCGAGGCCGGTGTAGGTGATGAACAGGCCGGCGCCGTAGACGCCCTTGTTGTTCACCACGAAGTCGTCGCCGAACTCGGTGCCGATCACCGTCAGCGTGTCGAAGCCGTCGCCGCCGTCGATGCGCACGGGGGCGTTCACCGTGAAGGCGATGAAGTCGGCGCCCTGGCCGCCGTTGATGTTGGTGTACGGCGCCTTCGGATCGTTCGGGTCGACCTTGACGAAGGCGCGCACCGTGAAGGTGTCGTCGTCCTCGTCGCCGAACAGGAACAGCTCGGCCTTGTTGCTGTAGACCGTGAAGTTGTCGTTGCCGGTGCCGCCGAACAGCACCGAGCTGAAGCTGATGCCGTTCGACAGGAAGCCGCGCGTGATCTGGGTGGTCTCGAAGTAGTCCTCTTCGGCGAGCCCGTTGTCGGGGTTGCGGCCGTCGCGGAAGGACTGGAACACCTGGCCGATCTGGAACACGTCGTTGCCCGCATCGCCGAAGATGGTCACCGGCGCCAGGTTGTCGTCGAGCACGAAGGTGTCGTCGCCCGCCCGGCCGTAGATCTCCACGGCGCCGCTGATGTCGCCGTCGTAGTAGATGCGCTCGATCACGCCGCCGACCACCGGCGCGCGGTTCTCATCGACCTCGATCGCCGCGACCATGCCCTGGCCGATCTCCTTGTTGGCGCGCAGCAGGAAGTAGTCGATGTCGTTGGTGCCGTAGATGCGCAGGCGGTCGATGCCCGGATCGCCGCGCGAATCGTCGAACACGTTGATGCGCGAGGAGATGCCGCCCGCCAGGCCGATTTCGTAAAGGTCGCTGCCCTGCTCGCCATGCAGCGTCAGCAGCCCGTCAATGCCGCTGACGAAGGTCTGCTCGCCGTTGCGGTCGTAGTTGACGCGGATGATGTCGTTGCCCTGGCCCGTGCTGATCGTCGTCGTGCCCGAGGTGCTGCGGATGTTGACGACGTCGTTCACGCCGTTGGTGACGGGTTGCTCGTCGCCGGTATAGATGATCGTGACGCCGGTGTGCGTCGAATCGACGGTCAGGCGGTTGTCGTTGTCGCTCAGCCAGATCGCCAGGAGCTCGAACTCGCTGTACTCGATGCCGAGCATCCCCATGCCGGTGATCGAATCGCGACGCAGCTCGCCGGTCTCGCGCTCGTCATCGCCATCGTCGAACACCTTGAGGACGTCGGCGTCACCGCCCTGGCCCGCAATGGTCAGCACGCCACGGATGCTGTTGACGTCGCTGCCGAAGGCGTCGAGCACGCCGTTCAGCTGGCCGATGTCCCAGGTCCGGCTGCCGACACGGACGATGTCCTTGCCGCCGCCAGCGCCGATGTAGGTGTTGCCGGCGATCGTCGCCACGTTGATGACGTCGTCGCCGCCGAGGCTGGTGAGGTTGGTTTGCGAGCCGCCGCCGTGGGTGCTGCGGATGCTGAAGACGTTGCCGTTCTCCGCGTCTCCCAGGCGGATGTTGAGCACCTCGAGCGTGCCGTAGGTCAGGCTGCCCGAGGGGCCCATCAGGTACACGTTCGGGCTGCCCTGCACGCCGTTGGTGAGCTGCGTGCTGGTCAGCGTGCCCTGGTTGTTCTCCCCGTCGCTGCTGTCGTTCAACGTCAGGACGTCGCGGTCGCCCGAGCCCTGGCCGTTGACCACCAACGCCGCGTTGATGCCGTTGAGCGTGCCGCCGGCTTCGAGCCGGGTGTCGACGCCGTCGACCCCGGCCGTGCTGCCGACGTTGATCACGTCGTCGCCCGCGCCGGTGTTGAGGAGGGTCCTGGTATGGATCGCCTGCACCGCCAGCCGATCGTCGCCGCCGCGCGTGTCGATCTCGACGCTCTCGATGTTGCGGTGCGTGATCTGCATGCGCGAAACGACCGACGCCGTGACCGTGCCGGTCAGCGTGCTGCCCGAGCCGGTCACCGCGAGCGTGAAGCGGTCGGCCTGGTCGGTACCGGTGATCACCAGCCGGTCGTTGGCGTCGTTCGCGCTGTCGCGCACGTCGACCTGCGCCGGGCTGTCGAACGGCACCGACACCAGGTAGTGCTCCGCATACAGGCCGTCGTTGGCCGCGTTGTCGAGAATCGCGTGGCCGCGCCAGTTGATGACGCTGAGGGTGTCGTTGCCGACCCGGATCTGCGTGTTGAGGTCGTTGACCACCAGCGTGTTGTTGCCCGCTCCGCCGGTGATGCGCGCGATCTCGAACTGGTTCTTCAGGTTCTCGACGATCGTGCCCGCCGCCCAGCGATCGCCGGCGTCGAGTAGCTCGTTCGCCGCGTTCTTGCCGATCTCGAAGGCGCCCGTGCCCTGGCTGTTGAGCAGCGCACCGGCCACCAGCTTGTCATTGAACAGGCCGACGTCGAGGTCGAAGATCTCGAGCAGCGTGTCGATCTCGCCGGAGTTGGCCGGGCTGGAGTCGAAGAACTCGTCGTAGCCCAGCCCGCCGGTCACCGTGTCGCTGCCCCGCCCGCTGTCGATCACGTCGTTGAACGGCGTGCCCTCGAGCGTATCGTTGCCCTCGCCGCCGATCAGCTTCAGCGCGGCCCGGTTCGTCGCGACCGCCCCTGCGTCGACGGCGTCGTCGCCGGCCAGGGTCGAGATCACCAGCGTGTCGCCTTCGTCGCGAACGCTGCTGGAGACGACGATCGTCAGGTCGCCGCCCTTGCCGGCGCCGACGAAGGTGATGCCGATGCCGATGATGTCGTTGGCGCTGTAGTCGGCGAGCGTGATGACGTCGTGGATCGAGCCCTGCGCGGCGTCGGCGTTGCCGAGGATCGTCACCCGGTCGGCGGCGCGGTCGTCGGAGATCGAGACTTTCACCTGCTCGATCGGCTGGCCGCTCTCCGGATCGTTCACGATTTCGATGCCGGACTGGACCACATTGCGACCGACGTTGAGCTCGATGAAGCTCAGCCCGGAGCCCGCCATGTAGCCCAGCGTCAGCGTGTCGGCGCCGGCGCGGGAATCCAGCCGCAGGTCCTCGAAGTTTGCGCCGATGATCGAGCCCGCGATCGCGCCGGCCTTCATGTTGGCGACCTTGAACTTGTTGCTGCCGACGCCGAGCGAGCTCATGACGAAGTCGTCGACGCCCTTCTGGCCGACGATCTCCAGGATGTCGATGCCGGTGCCGCCATCCACCGTGCCGAGGGCGAGGTCCACGTAATCCCAGTGGATCAGGTCGTTGCCGGCATCGCCGTAGATCTCGTCGACGCCGCCCCGTCCGTCGATGTCGTCGTCGCCCGAGCCGCCATGGATCAGGTCGGCGGCGCGCCCGCCGTAGATCTTGTCGCTGTCGGCACCACCGTCGATCTCGGCGCGGCCGCTGCCGTTGTGGATGATGTAGTCCATGCCCGCGCCGCCGTACAGGAAGGCGACGGTGCTGTCCTCGCTCGTCGCCATGTAGTCGTCGCCCGCATCGCCATAGAGCCAGGCCTTGCCGGTGCCCTCGTAGATGAAGACGTCGTTGCCGTTGCCGCCGTGGAACTCGACGTCGGAGGCGACGCCCTGCTTGACGTAGATGTGGTCGTCGCCCTCGCCGCCGAACGCCACCACTTTCTTGACGCCCTTGAAGATCGTTTCGCGCCCGCTGAAGACCACGCGCAGGATTTCGCCGCTGGCGTCCGCGCCCAGGCTCTCGATCACGTAGAGCTCGTCGCCCTCGCCCTCGCCGATGCCGCGGATGTCGTTGCGGTCGCCCATGTTGAGGTAGAGCACGCCGTTCGCGGTGACCGGGTCCCAGACCCGGGCGTCGCCCGTCGGGTTGCCGGCGAGGTAGACCTTCTTCGGCAGCTCGATGTAGCCAAGGGTGAAGCTCATCGAAACCTTGATCTTGACGAACAGGATCTTGATCGACGCCTTGGCGCTGACCTTGATCGGCACCCGTCCCTCGCCGGAGGCCTCGACCTTGGCGGAAATGTTGATGCCGGCGAAGGTGATACCGAAGGCCCGCAGTTCGGCGCCGCCGGAGAACTCGACCAGGAAGAAGAACTCCGTCAGACCCGGCGTATCCGCGACTTCGCGTTCACCGAATGCCACCCGGAAGTGGAAGTTGGCGACCAGGCCAAAGCTTCGGGTACCCAGGACGAGCTCGCCGTCCAGCGAGATGTCGAAGTAGCCCTTGTAGTTGAACATGCCGTAGGCGCGCAGCGTGACCAGGCCGAAGAAGTCCATGCTGGCCTGGAATTCGACCCGCCAGGAACCGACGCCCTCGTAACCGACCTCGAGCAGGAAGCCGGCGCTGAATTTCAGCACCTCGAGGAATTTCACCTCGCCGTTCAGCGCCAGCAGGAAGCTGTTGGCGTTCATGGTCACGCCCGCCAGCGTGCGCGCCATGCCGGTGGTGTTCAGCTGCAGCTTGCCCGAAGCCTTGATCTTGATGACCTCGAAGATGTTGGCGTCAATGCTGACGTCGAGCAGCAGCGCCAGGCCCGGCTTGCTGTCGGTATAGATCGCCGCGCCGCCTTTGGCCGCCACCGAGAGTGGTCCGAGGGTGATGCTGACGTCGAACTCGATGGAGAACACGCCCGTCTGCATCGTGATCGTGATGCTGCCGGAGGCCGAGGCGAAGCCCAGGAACGTGACGGTGCCGTAGATGTTGAGCTTGAAGCCCGCCTTGACCGTGATCTGCTCGCCGTCCGCCGTCGTCAGCACTTTCTGCGGCAACGAGCCGATGTACAGCTCGAGCGTCGCGCCGGCTTCGAACGACAGGCCGATGTCGCCGCCGAAGCCGGCATTCAGGCTGACGTCGATGTAGGCCGCAAAGCCGTCGCCGTCGACCCGGAATACGCCGTCCATCTCGAACTCGCCGATGCCGAAGAGCTTCATCGTGGCCGAGGCCTTGATCTCGATGAAGAACGGATTCGGGCTGAAGCTGAATTCGAAGCGTCCGCTGATCTCGACGACCGGGCCGATCTTCAGCTTGCCTTCCAGGACCAGGCGGATACCCGGCTGAATGTCAATTTCCGCGAAGACGAAGAAACCGGTATCGGGATCCGTCGCGAGGATGTTCGGCTGCGGTCCCGAGTAGCCGCTGTCGAGCTCCTTGTTGGTGACGAAGGTGGTGATGGTCTTCGCCGAGAGGTACGAATTGACCTCGAGCAGGAACTGGCCGCTGATCTCGACGCCCGGAATCTTGCCGCCGTCCGCCAGCGCCAGCGTGACCCGGCCGATGATCCCCGGTCCTGAGCTATCCAGATTGGTATAGAACTGCAGATCCAGGCTGCCGGTAAGCGAGCCGAGGAACTCGATCTTCGTGCTGACGGCGCCCGCAATGCGCACGAAGGCGCTGCCGCTGGTGTCGACCGCCGCCGTGAAGGAGATGAAGCCGGTCAGCGTGATCGTGTCGAACAGCGTGATGCTGCCCTGGATGTTCGCCGCCACGTAGATCTCGGGATCGGCGCTCTCACGCTTGCTGCCGTCGATCTCCGGCGCCGCGGCGTAGACCGTGACCGTGGTGGGCGCATCGTCCGGCAGCAGCTCGAGGAAGCTGTTCGGGATCTCGAACACCTGCTCGCGCAGCGTCGTGTTCATCGTCACGGTCACGGCGCCGCGCAGCTCGAAGATGCCGTCGAGGACGGAGGTCTGATCGCCGCCCTCCGGGCCGTCCGGCGAGGCGCCGAAGGTCAGCTCGACGTTGACCATCAGCGCCAGGCCCGGCAGGCCGGGGCTGCTGATGTCGGCGTCGAGGATCGCGAGGCCAACGGCCCTGCCGTTGAGACCGAGAATCGGAATCTCGGCCTCGGCCTGGATGAAGACCTCGAACCGGACCGGGGTGATGCGCAGGAAGAAGCCGCCGAAGAACCTGACCGCGTCGGGCGCGTTCGGGTCCGAGGAACCGCCTTCCTTGATCTTCAGCGAGCCGACGATCTCGATCGAGAAGGACTCGGCCGGCAGCTCAAAGACCTGGCCCTCGGCCAGCAGGTCGACCTTGTTGTCGCTGGAGTCGAACTCGATGAAGAAGGTCGGCCCCAGCTTGGCCTCGTCGGCCGCATCGCGGGTGATGATCTTCCACTGCTGACCCTTGATGACCGTCTGGACCTTCGCCCCGGTCAGGTTCATCGCCTGGACGCCCGGCGCGTCGGGATCCGTGTCGACACCACTGAGGATCGCGCTCCAGCTCGTCGGCATGTCGACTTCGCCCAGCACGGACGTCGACAGGCCGCTGGTGCTCAGCGCCAGGTTGTTCTGGACCACATCGCCCGGAATGCCCTCGAGAACGATCTTCTCGGTCTTCGGCGTCGGGGTGGTGTTGATCTGCAGCATCGCGCTGCCTTCGGCGAAGATCCCGTAGTTCTTCAGGAAGTCGAGATTCGCCTGGATCTTCGCCACGCCCCAGAACTCGGGGTTGCCGGAGACGGTGTCGCCGGTCTGCAGGACGAAGCGCGCCGCGGCCGAGCCGATGTTGCCCAGCTTGATGATCTTGATCGTGCCGTAGGCGTCGAGGCTGAAGCGCTTGACGATGCTGCCGTTGGACAGCTGGTAATCGCCGATCTCGAGCGTCACGCCGCCGCGGATGTCGATGATCGGCTCATCGGTGAAGCCCAGGCCCTGCAGCTTGATGCCGCCGGAAATCTCGATGTAGAAGATCCGGCCGACCGACTGGCCACCCTGCCCGCTCTCTTCCTTGAGCGTGGTGATGACCTGGAAGCTCTGCTCGCTGCTCTTGCCGGGGTTGCCGTCGAGGTCCGACCACTTCGCGCCGTTGAACGCAATGGTGATCGAACCTTCGACGAAGCCGCGGCTGAAGTAGTAGCGGTAGACGGTCTCGTCGGCCTCGTCCACCTGGCCGTCACCGTCGTTGTCAACGCCGTCGAAAGCGCTGGCGATGCGCGTGGGGGCCTCGGCCTGCATGGCCGCGCTGCCGACGCCCTCGCCCGAGAGCACGAACTCGTCGCGGTCGAAGTCGGCCTCGTCGAACGCCACCCCGCCCGCCGCGCCGTAGCGCACGTCAACCCAGGTCCACGCCGTGACACTGACGTCGGACGCGGATACCGCGCCCGCGGCGTTCGGTGTCGCCTCGCTGGCCGCATCGAGGAAGGCGAAGCTGCCTTCGATGAACTCGAGCGTCAGGCTGCCGGAGCCGTCGAAGCTGCCCGTGTACCAGTAGCGGAAGGTGTAGGTCTTCGTCGCTTCGTCGAAACCGACCAGCACCGGCGCCTGGCTGTTGTCGAGCGCGAATGACCCGTCGGCCGCCCCGACCGTCGCGGTGAACTCCGCATCGAGGTCCGTGATCGACGCCAGATCGAGGCCGTCCTGGTCGCCGGGTACGTGGAAGTCGACGTCGACGAAGCCGCGCTGGTTGAGCAGGTCCGCATCGACGCTCGATCCGGCCATCGGGTCGGCGAGCGCCGCGGTGAGCACCGCGACGATGAACGACTCTTCCTTGGCCAGGTTGCCGACGCCGCTCGCACTGTCGTCGCCCGCGGTGTCGACCGGCACCGAGAAGAAGCTGTCGGCGATGAAGCTGACCGTGACGACGCCACCGTTGGCCTCGGTCGGCGTGAACTCACCCTCGAGGAAGTAGCGGAAGGTGTTGCTGTTGGTCAGCCGCAGCGGCTGGAAGCCGTCGGCACGCACGGCGAAGCTGACGCCCGCGCCCGCGCCGCCAAGGATGAACTCGGGGTCCGCATCGGTGATGGACTCGACGTCAAGCGCGTAGCCGGCGGTCGGCTGGAAGTTGACGTCGATGTAGCTGATGTTGGCGGTCGACGGATTCGCGACGGTGAGCGTGTCGGTCGCGCTGCTCGAGCTGCCGTCGGTGAAGTCGATCGCGCCCGCGAGGCGCGTGACGGTGACCGAGCCGCTGGTGTAGCTGCCCAGGGTGAAGTAGCGGAAGGTGTAGGCGTTGCCGGTCTTCTGGAGGAGCACCGGAGCCTGGCTGTCGTCGAGCGCGATGCTGTAGGACGCGCTGCCCGTGGCCGGGTTGATGACGAACTCGGGCTCCAGGTCGTAGATGGAGTCGAGGTCTGGCGTCTTGCCCTCGGGGAAGCCGAAGGTGACATCGAGCCAGCCGCGATCGCTCTGCGAGGCCAGGCCGATCGCGCCGCCATCGCCCGGGCTCTTGATCGAGCCGATAGGACCTTGAACCGTGAACTTCTGCGTCGTCTCCCGGTTGCGAACCGACGAGGAGTCGACGATCGCGTCGTCGAGAATGACGACGGTCACCTCGCCGGCGCCAAAGCTGCCGTCGACATAGAACCGGTAGACGTTATTGCCGAGGTGCGTCGGCGCGTAGCTGCCGCCCGACTCGTTCAGGCTCGCCGAGCCCGGATTGCTCATCGTCATCGTCGCGGCCGACGGCACGAGCGGCGGCAGGACGTCGAACTGGACGGCAACGCCGTCGCCCGGATTGACGTCGACCGACGGCGCCAGGGCGATGTCGATGTAGCTGCGGCTCGCCCCGGCGAGC
>Ga0209536_100000353_pt1 | contig 73849 bp, 78 predicted proteins | sample DeeMarSeWOR28_12_FD_187461 | JGI IMG/M metagenome (GOLD analysis project Ga0209536, IMG submission 187461) | Marine sediment microbial communities from White Oak River estuary, North Carolina - WOR-2-8_12 (SPAdes) (version 2) | ecosystem: Environmental > Aquatic > Marine > Intertidal zone >...
AGCCGCCAATTAAGCGGCAAGGTATTACGCTACCTTAAGAGGGTCATAGTTACCCCCGCCGTTTAACGGTCCTTCTTCCGGTTGAAACCGGGTTTCAGATACCGTCACTGGGCAGGTTTCAGCGGCAATACACATCCTTTCGGACTAGCTACCACCTATGTTTTTATTAAACAGTCGGAGTCCCCTTGTCACTGCGACCAGACATTCTCATGGCTGGCACCCCTTCTCCCAAGGTTACGGGGCTAATTTGCCGAGTTCCCTCGCCTGGATTATGCCGACACGCCTTAGGCTTCTCACCTAGGGGCACCTGTGGCGGTTCTGGGTACGAATACGAACGTTGGCGCCGCACGCCTTTTCATTGGCACCAGGGATAAACCAAAGCCCGGCTTCGCGGGCCTCTTCACGATTTCGCCGGTTTCTCACCATTACGGTTCTTCACCGGGTTATACGCTTGAACACGTAGATGAGCGTGCAAGGTCTACCCAGATGCGTCAGCGCACGGCCAGGGACGTCCGTAGTGCAGGAATATTAACCTGCTTCCCTTTCGATACTTTCGGTTAAGAAGTACCTTAGGATCGACTAACCCTCGACTGACGATCATTGTCGAGGAACCCTAGCCCCTACGGCGGTGCGGATTCTCACACGCACTTTGCTGCTACTCCTGCCAGGATCCTTATTCGAACGCGGTCCACTTGACCTCACGGCCAAGCTTCCATCCACGCACGACACCTCCCTACCAGATCATCTTGCGATGCTCCAGGGTATCGGTAAGCGACTTTAGTCCCGTCCATTTTCAGGGCCCATGATCTCGACTGGTGAGCTGTTACGCTATCTTTAAAGGGTGGCTGCCTCTAAGCCCACCTCCCAGTTGTTTTTGACCACGGACGCCTTTCAAGTCACACTTAGTCGCTATTTAGGGACCTTAACCCCGGGTTGGGTTCTTGCCCTTTTGGACATCGAGCTTACCCCTGATGCCCTCACTCCCAGCTTCTACGACGATGGCACATTCGGAGTTTGGCAAAGTGCCGAGGGATTTCTCCCCCTAAACACTCAATCAGTATCTCTACCGCACCATCTGTCTCGGCTGAGGTCTACCTTAGGGTAGTCTCGGGAGGAACCAGCTATATCCGGTCTAGATTGGCCTTTCACCCCTATGCACAGGTCATCGGAACGATTTGCACATCAGTACCCGTTCGGACCTCCACCGCCCTTTCGAGCGGCTTCATCCTACCCACGCATAGATCGACCGGCTTCGGGTATCCCACCAATGACTCGACGCGAGCACACGACGTCCCTCACCCCTTACAGGGCTGCGGACATTCGGTTTCCCTACGGCTACGCGATTGAATCGCTTAACCTCGCCATTGGTCAGAACTCCCTGGCCCGTTATTCGAAACGGACGACATGACACTGCTCCACGCTCTGAGAACGCTTCTTTGCTTTCATGCCATGTCAGCCTGTAGCTGTCTGGTTTCAGGCTCTTTTCACCCTCCGTAAAGTGTACTTTTCAACTTTCACTCACGCTACTACTGCGCTATCGGTCTCGGGTCGTATTTAGGGTTGGAAGTTTGTGCCTCCCACATTCACGCGCGATATCCAACGCACGCTACTCTGGATACTCCGTTATCCTATGCAGTTACGACTACGGGGCTGTCACCCTTTCTTGCGCTCCATTCCAGGAGACCTCGTCTTTCCGCACTAAGGAAACACAGAGTCCTAACACCACATCTCCCATATGTTTCCACACGGGATTCGGTTTGCCCTGTGCCGTTTTCGATCGCCTTTACTAACGGCATCTCGATTGATTTCTTTTCCTGCGGGTACTAAGATGCTTCAATCCCCCGCGTTCCCCATCATTACTGATTACGCCGAAGCGTAGGAAGTCCCATTCGGTAATCATTGGATCAACGGTTCCTTGCGCCTACCCAATGCATATCGCAGCTTGGCACGACCTTCATCGGCGCCCGAGCCAAGCCATCCACCAAACAGCGTAGCTAGCCACAGACTATCGGCTTGACACACGTCCAGGTTGTATATGGCGTATGAACGGAATCACCGGCCGAAAGGAAGCCCTGGGGCTTCGTAATGTGGTACCTTCCAAGTAAGCATCGCGATAGCGACGCACACATCTTCGGCCTCCGCCCTTCCCCGGTCACACATCATCGGTGTGAACGGGTGCACGGATTTTCAAAGCGATGACACGGCAATATTGCTGTGCCAATTGCTCGCCTGCTAAGTGATTCCCCTATATGTAGGTTACTGTTTATATAAATTGTGATAATATGAGAAAACACTTTTAAACCTGTAGCCTTTTTGGATGTAACGCAGGCGGGGATAAAACCGTATGGATATTGAAGCAAAAATGATCGAGTACATGCGACCCTTGTTCGGTGACATGGCGGAGAAGGCCATTGAGAACCAGAAGAGCAAGCTCGGTGTATCAGGAAAACCGTCAAAGGAGGACTATCGGAGGATAGTCGAGGCCCTGCGTGACTTGTGCAATAACATGGCCGGTGAGCAGATCTCGGATAAGATCTATGTTGGTCTGATTGAGATTCTGGATGATTGAGGTGACAGCGATGGCAGGCAAGAAGGATACCGTGTTGAAGGAGTTCATTACCCTTCCCGGGGTGGGCATGTCCAAGGCGAAGCTGCTGTATGATGCGGGATTCAAGTCAATCGAGGACCTTTCGAACGCCCCGGTGAAGGACCTGGAGAAGGTCAAGGGCATCCCGAAGGTCCTGGCCAAGGACATCCACGAGCATTATCACCCACAGGAAGAGCCCAAAGACGAGCCAAAGAAGAAGGGCAAGAAGAAAAAGAAGTCCGATACGGACATCCTGCTCGACAAGGGCATAGCCCTGTACCAGAAGGGCAAGTGGGGCCAGGCGTTGCAGATCGTCAACGATGTCCTACATAAGGAGCCGCTGAACGAGCGCGCGCTGCTCCACAAGGGCGACATCTACCTCGAGAGGGAGAAGTGGGGACTCGCCCTGGAGGCCTACGAGACGCTCGTGGACCTGGGAACGGAGAGCGACCGGGCCTGGGTAGGCTGCGGCGAAGCCCTTCAGGGCCTGGACAGGAACTCGGAGGCCAGGGCCTACTACAAGAGGGCGCTGGAGTTCAACCCGGACAACGAGACCGCGAAGGCCAAGCTCGCGGAGGACGACCGCCTGAAGACGTACGTGTCCGGACTGGATGACATGCTGGAGGGCGGTATACCGACCAAGCAGGTGATACTCATCTGCGGAAGGGCCGGCTCCATGAAGTCGTCATTCGCATATTACATACTTCACAAGCTTTCGGAGAACGAGAGGCGGAAGGCCATATACCTCACCCTGGAGCAGAGCCGCACGAGCCTGCTCAGGCACATGAGGAAGCTGGGGCTCAGCCGGGACCTGGCAACGAGCATGATGATCTCCGACCTCGATGACATGGTGGTCATCGACATGGCCCGTTTGAGGAAGGAAACGGACCCGGACCTTATCGGCAGTATCGACTGGCTCAACTCCATCATCACCCAGATCCAGAATTACAAGGAGACGTTCGGCTGCGAGGTCGTCGCCATTGACTCGCTGTCCGCGCTGTACTCCCTAACAACGTTCAAGAACGCGAGGAGCGAGCTGTTCTTCTTCTTCGAGAAGCTCCGCGACCTTGACATAACCGTATTACTGGTTTCGGAAATGCTCGACCCAAACGCGGAACAGTTCGGCCCGCACGGAGTGGAGGAGTTCCTGGCCGACGGCATAATCCATCTCAAGACCGAGAAGTACGGCAACCGCGCCAACCTCTTCCTCGGCGTCATGAAGATGCGCGAGACGAATCATGAAAGAGATTACTTTCCACTGATAGTTGACAAGGCCGGATTCGAGATCGTCCGCGATTGAGCATGATAACTGACATCATTATGATATTACGTAAATACGTTTAAATATACATTGTATCATGTTTCTCAATAGATCATTATGAAGTTTAAGGAGTTACCAGGAAGAATTCTAATCCTTACCATTATCATTATGTTAGCAGCGATAGTTTGGTTTTTCAATGACCAGTATCCAAATATTATCCTATTCGATGTAGATATCAACGAGTTCCTATTCAAGGGCTATCAAACTCTTGTCGCAATAGCAATTGTCTATCTCATCTTCAAGATTATCTTTGAGGGTACTTTTGTCAGGAGCGTAAGGGACTATAGGAGCAGGTACGCGTTCAAGAAGGCGGTCTCCGTGCTCTACTTCGCCGGCTGTCTGATTGTACTTGTGAGCATTTGGCTCGAGAACACGCAGAACCTTCTTGTCGCTTACGGTCTCATAGGGGCAGGTATCGCAATCGCTCTCCAGGACTTCTTCAAGAACTTCGTCGGCGGCATACTCATCCTTGTCAATAAGATCTACAGTGTCGGGGACAGGATAGACATCAATAACCGCACCGGTGACGTGATTGACATAGGTGTGTTCTACACGACTTTAATGGAGATCAAGGAATGGGTGGCCGGTGACCAGGCAACAGGTCGTTTGACAGTCATTCCAAACGGATTTGTCCTGTCCGGCACGGTGAGTAACTACACGAAGGACCACAACTTCATCTGGGACGAGATTAGCATACCCATAACCTACGATAGCGACTGGAAGCTAGCCCAGCAATTATTCATGGATATTGCCACAAAGGAGACCGTGGAGATTGTTAAAAATGCGGAGGAGGGCATCTCCCGATTGAAGGACAAATATTATTCCATTCAAATTAGGAACCTTGAGCCTCAGGTTTTCATTACACCGACTGACAACTGGATAACAGTTGACATCAGATATGTTACGAAGGTTTATAACAGGCGCGATTTAAAAACACTTTTGAGCCAACATATACTGGAAGCCGTTGAGAAATCAGACAAAATCAAGATTGCGTCGGCGACCTTCGACATCGTAGCATTCCCCGAAGTGCGCATAAAGGATACAAAGGGGTGAACATGAAGCTGCTGAAGTTTCCGTCGATAATGAAGATGCCGAAGTTCAAGCTGCCCAAGGTCGCGAAGAAGAGGACGGTGAAGGTTGGTCTGCCTCCCGGAACGCTGGTCTACACAGGGGAGGTGAGGGACGAACCGGTTCGCACCACCTACATGATTTATGACGCTGAACATTATGAGGAGGGTGAGATCAAATCAATAGAGGAATTGAACAGCCATGTCGACAAGCCCGAGGTCACTTGGATCAACGTGGACGGCATCCACGATACCGGTATCATTGAATCCATCGGAAATGCCTTCAAGCTCCACCCCTCAATATTGGAGGACATCGTGGACACGGAACAACGACCCAGGATGGAGGATTTTGATGATTACATCTTCGTGACCTTGAAGATGCTTGTCTATAAAGAAAAGAACAGGGAGGTCACGTCCGAGCACATCTCCCTCATTCTTGGCCCCAATTATCTCATTACCTTTCAGGAGAGACCGGGCGACATCTTCGACATCATCAGGGGCCGGATAAGGACAGGCAAGGGCCGGATAAGGCAGTCGGGGGACGATTACCTGGCTTATGCGCTGATTGATACGGTCATCGACCAGTATTACATCATCCTGGAGAGGATAGGCGAGGTGGTCGAGGAGATAGAGGAGGAGCTGATGAGCCGCCCGAAGATCGAGACGCTGCAGCAGATATACTACCTGAAAAGGGAGATGATATTCCTCAGGAAATCGGTCTGGCCGCTGAGGGAGGTCATCGGCGGTCTGGACAGGAGCGATTCAGCCCTCATCAAGCAGGAAACGGGCCGGTTCTTCAGGGACGTGTACGACCATACGATACAGGCCATCGACATGGTCGAGACCTACAGGGACATGCTGTCGGGCATGCTGGACCTATACCTCTCCAGCATCAGCAACCGAATGAACGAGGTCATGAAGGTGTTGACAATAATCGCCACCATATTCATCCCGCTGACCTTCATCGCCGGCGTCTACGGCATGAACTTCCTGAACATGCCCGAGCTGCGGTGGGAATACGGATACTATCTCATATGGTTGGTTATGTTGATAATCACGATGCTGATGGTCATCTACTTCAAGAGGAAGAGGTGGCTTTGAATTCTGTCGATACGAAGGATAATAATCCCCTGACAGTTACTGGGGAATTTCACGGAGGTGAATGATATGGTTATGATAAGAAGACCTATTCGAGGAAGCCTTTGCAGAGCCGTTCACGTTGACGGTTTCAACCATTACGCCAATCCGAAGAAGGTTCGGTTGACAATGTATAATCTGCAACTGGCAATCCCTGAGGTCCAGGATAACGATGCGATACTGCAGTTGGTTAGGGAGAACGAGTTGGTCTTTGATAGAACCCTGTTCTTCCTGTTCGCCGATAGGATACAAAGGATCAAGAAATGGCTGGAGGTGCACACCCTGGACGAGTGGGAACGGACGGAATTGGATACCGAGGATGTCTTCAAATACGTTGGTATTAACTTCTCCAGCGATGAGATACAGGCGATGTGGTCCGGCAAGGAGATCACGATGCCAGAGGACACGAACATCAATCTCATCCCGGTATTGACCGAGAATAGGGATGAGGAGTAGATGACGGGTGTGACGACACCATCATAGCATCATTACTAGTCATCCTTTGGCTTCAGCGTCACCGGGTCGATGTGCCTGATGCCCTTCTCTTCCCTAATGAGCCTCAGGTTTTCCATCCGTAAGTCGTCTCCCTTCTTGACCGATTCGAGGGTCAAACGCATTATCTCCATTCCCCTGAGCTCGACCAGCAGGACGCCGTCGTCATCCACGACTGGTATATCGGTCTGACCCGTATCCAGCATGATCTTCAAGGCTTCCTTGACTGTTTGATATCCCTTGACGGGTCTCTCAGGCTTCATCAACTTGCTGACGTCGTCCATGAACAGGTCCTTCATGTATCTCACGAAGGGCCAGAACCCTTCCTTCCTGACCTTGAAGCGGGCGCTGCTCGCCCTTATCATGTTCAGGTACGAAACCGCGCCAACCAGCTTGTCCTCATCGTCGACCACGTAGATCTTGCGCGTGTAAGGATTCTCCAAGAGGACCTCCATCGCCTCGTGGACCATTGTGCCCTTCCTTATCTTGGCCGGTTCGACAAGGAGGAACTCGTGAGTGTCAGCGATCAGTCTCGCGTCCATGATGCCCATAATTTCACCATGTCAAATATGGCTTTCATCATTAAATATCTTTTCTGAGATGATAAGTTTTTAATAAAGCGTTCGAGTTAATGTAATATCATGCCGAAGAGGAAGAAGCCAAAGGGTGAGAGGAGCGGTGCGGGCTCAGCGGTATTGGCATTCATCCTCGGGATAGTGGCATTACTTCTCATTTTCGACATGGATTATGACATCTTTCCCTACATTGACCTCGGGACCTCCGAACCGTTGCACACCGCGTTGTTCATAATTGTCATACTGGCATTTATCTGGTTCGCCCTCCGGATGATAGGCATTCTGGCTGAGATTGCCGCAGCCCCACGTGTCGGGAGCTATGCCTACGTGCGCTCTGCTTGGTTGACCATCAGTTACGTCATCTGGGCCGTTGTATTCCTGTTGATCTTCTTCTACTTCATGGGGGGCATAGATTCCGCTGTCCTTAGCCTCGGTCTGATTGGAGCAGCACTCACCTTCGTCCTGCAGAAACCGTTGTTGAACATACTCGGCTGGATATTCATCACCTACAATCGCATGTTCAAGATCGGCGACAGGATAAAGATTGGCGAAGTCAAGGGTTACGTCACTGACATTAAAGTGATGCACACCTCCCTCTACGAGATGGGCGGCTGGATGAAGGGAGAGACGTTCACCGGGCGCGTGGGCATGATACCCAACTCGCTCATCTTCGACGGTGCCGTCTACAATTACACGAGGGATTCGCCATACATCTGGGACGAGGTCACGAACCTGGTCACCTATGAGAGCGACATCAATAAGGCGGAGACGCACATGGTCGAAGCGGCCAGGGAGGTGGTCGGCGGCACCATGGCGAGCAAGCATGACTCATACAAGAAGCACCTTGAATTGCATGACCTTGACGGGGCACTGCCCCAGGAACCGCTAATCAGGATGGACCTGGAGGATTCGGGAGTCAACATCTCTGTAGTTTATTGGACGCCTGCCGAGTGGCGCAGAAGGACCAGGACAGCGATAACCAGAAAGATCTGGCAGAGGTTCATGGAGGACCCGGACATCGAGATCGCCTACCCGCACGTGGAGCTGGTCAAGCACAGGAAATCATGGGAGGGCCAGGGCCCAGGTATTGAATAAGCCGATTTATGGAAACTATAAATAGTTCAAGGATCGATTCTATATTCAAACTTATCCGGTGATCACATGGACGGTACTTCGAAGCAGAGTGAGAAAGGCAGTTGGAAGAGCTACATCAGCCTGTTGTTCAAACTTATGCTGGTGATTCTGGCAATCGACACCTTCTTGAAAGGAGAGTTTGTATGGTTCATTGCTACGTTATTGGCAATCTTCCTGACGTTCCTGCCCGCCATATTGCGCCGTGACTTCAACGTGAACCTCCCGCTGGTCCTCGACGTGGCTATCACCCTCTCCCTGTTCTTCCACACAGTCGGCGGCTACCTGAATTTCTACGAGAGCGTCCAGTATTATGACCATTTGACGCATTTCATCTCGTCCACCGCCGTGGCCCTCATCGGCGTTGCTGCGTTATACGTCCTGGCCTTCCACACGGACCTCGTGACCCTCCCACCTGCTGGCTTTGGCCTATTCACCATTTTCTTCGTCATGAGCATGGGCGTGGTTTGGGAGTTCATGGAATGGGGCATTGACATCTTGACCGGCACCCAGCTTCAGCACGGTCTTGACGACACGATGCTTGATTTCGTCTTCGACACGATGGCCGGTGTTCTCGTCGGGATAATCGCGACGCTGTGGCTCAGGAGGAAGGTCCTTGAGGAGACCCAGCCGTTCCTGGAGGTCGGTGACATCAAGAACAGCGTAGGCTACCTTCGGTGGAAGGAGATTACGAAGAAGGATAGGGCGTTGAGGGACCGGATAATGCTCTCGTTCAAGGACCCGGTCTTACTGGACAGTATCCTCGATGATATTGTCGAGAAGTCGCATTATATCTCCGAGGTCCAGAAGGACATGTGGGCAAGGATGAAGAAGGAGTTCCATAGATGAGCAGGCGTGGGCAACGTCCGGAGAGTACGGCAGGAAACCCGATTGGAGGATGAATGGACCCGTTCAGCCATTACATGATCGCCTTCATGATCGGAAGGCAATTGGAGCTTGGAAGAGACCAGTTGATGGCCCTGACTTTCAGTGCACTGATTCTTGACATTGACGTGATCTACTACTTGTACCCGGATCATTTTCTGCCGGTTCATGGCTCGATAACCCACACGTTTTCGGCCATGGTGTTCTTCTGGATAATTTGTGCGGCCTTGTTCCTCGTATGGAAGCGCAGGTTCCTCGGCGGGTGTGCTTTCATAGGCATGGGCAGCCATATTGTGTTGGACATGGTGAACACGCTGTCGCCCTTCGACGGAGGCAAGCAGCTTCTCTGGCCCTTCGACACGACCTACTATTCTCTGGGCGACATTGTGCCTTACCCCTACGTGGCCTGGGTCATATTGGCTGGGGCGATTTTCTCATTCAGCCTTGTAATGGCATTAATGCATTTCAAAGAGGGTGATGCGCCGTGGCGTGTGTGGTTTGACGAGAGAAGATACTTGAAAAAGGATGTGAGGTAGTCGTCTAGATTCCATTTACCTCACTCCGGACTTGAATCTGCATTTCTGCAATAATCATCATACTGATGGATGCATGATCGCGTTCAACACCGCCGGAACCGCCCCGATGGCCGTGCAGGTTTCCATCGACACGCCCTTTTGAGTGATGTCCAGGTGGTATTTTCCGATCTTGAAAAGGTCCTTAGGTAGCCCGCGGGGTCCCAGCCCGAAGAGGAGGAGAACGCTTTGGCCGCGCTCGATGGACGCGGCCAGCTCTGAGGGTGAAATGGACTTGTCCGGTGACGGCTTCCTGGTCGTGATGATGACCTCCCCAAACTGCGGCGGGAAACCCTTGCTTGGTTTCTCGAAGATCTGGAATCTTCCGGCCTTGGTGAGCTCGATTAGATATTGGCCGCCCTCTCCGATGCTCGTCGTCGTGGCAAGCCAGTCAACGATGTCCTGTGAGGTGCGCATCTCCCGCTCATAGGGGAAGCCGAAGGTGGCGAGGTTGCAGTCGAAGGCCATGGCGACGGGGCCCGAACGGGCCAGCACGCGGCGGTGCGCTTCTCTCAATTTCGTCGGGTCGTATGTGTTGTACAGGCCTATTGTCATCCTCCCGGGCATGCTCCCGCATTGCCAAACATGAAATATTAGGTTTTGCATTAAGGGCCGATGAGCGCAGAGATCATCGATGGGAAGAAGATCTCATTGGACATCCTCATGGAGCTCGTGCCAAGGGTGGAGAAGCTGAAGGCCGAGGGCGTGACCCCGGGGTTGAGCGTCATCCTTGTGGGCGAGGACCCGGCATCACAATCCTACGTCAGGAGCAAGGAGAGGGTCTCGAAGAAGATCGGCATCAGGTCTGAGACCCACCGCTTGCCGAAGACCACATCCCAGATGTTGGTCCTCGACCTTATAGGAGAGTTGAATGCCAATCCGGAGGTCCACGGGTTACTTGTGCAACTCCCTGTACCGGACCAGATCGAAGAGGCCACCGTGATAGAGGCCATCCTTCCTTCAAAGGATGTTGACGGCTTTTCGCCCATCAGTACTGGTAGGCTGCTCGGCGGCCAGGAGTGCTTTGCACCGGCAACGCCGATGGGCATTTTGGAGCTACTGAGCCGTTCCGGGAACCCGCCCGACGGGAAGCACGTCGTGATAATCGGCAGAAGCAACATCGTCGGCAAGCCGCTGGCCGCCCTGCTCATGCAGAAGAGGAAGGGGGCTAACGCAACCGTGACGGTCTGCCATTCGAAGACCCGAAGGATGGGGGAGATTACTCAGCAGGCGGACATACTCGTCGCCGCCGTGGGAAAGCCGAAGTTCGTTACCGGAGATATGGTGAAAGAGAAAGCCGTCGTGATCGACGTGGGTGTCAATAGGGTTGACGACGCTGAGGCGAAGAAGGGCTATCGCCTGGTAGGTGACGTGGATTTCGAGGCTGTCAAGGAGAAGGCGAAGGCCATCACGCCCGTGCCGGGCGGTGTGGGGCCCATGACCATCGCGATGCTGATGTCGAACACGGTCCTGGCGGCCGAGAAACTGAACAGCCAGTGATTGATATTCCGCGTTGGGCCTGCCTTGGGATTTCAACCCTGTGGTAAGTTTTTTCTACCTGCTTGACATTGTAGAACGGGGCTTCTCATGGTGTCGGAAATTCGGTTGAAGGTTGCGGCCAGCAGCATCGACGGAAAGGGCGTGGCAAAATTAGATTCTGAGAGCTTTGAGAAACTGGGTCTCAAGGAGGGGGCGAAGGTCACCGTTACCTACGGCACCAAGTCGAAGGACTTGACCGCCAGGTGCGACGCCATATACCAATACTGCACAGCTCGGTTGATGGCCCAGGACATAGAATACCTGCGGGTCGAACCGGGCATGCACGTGCTTGTGAAAAAGAAAGGGAACAAGAAGCCGAAGGAAAGTAAACCTCCAAAGCCGACCCCCAAGAAAGGCAAGAAGGGAAAGCGCGGGAAGAAGCCGAAGGGCAACACCGCTTCTCTCGATTCTTTCTAGGACCAGCATTTAAGTGTAAATTTTAAATAACCTCAACCGATGCCAATGCCCTAAGGTGGCAGATTGGCAAGATACAGCAAGAACCTGGTCCTTCTCGGAGACGCCGCGGTCGGCAAGACCAGCCTGATACGCCGCTTTGTGGTTGACAAGTACGATGACAAGTACATCTCCACAATCGGCAAGAAGATAACGAAGAAGGACATGGCCCTCAACCTGGTCGAGGGGCCCATTAGCCTTACCCTGATGATATGGGACATCATAGGCCAGATAGGTTATAAAGAGGTCCAGAAGGCCTCGTTCAAGAACGCTCACGGGGCAATGCTCGTAGTCGACCTGACTAGGCCGGAGACGCTTGAAAACCTCAGTAACTATTGGATACCCATGATCCATGAGGTCACCGGGCCCATCCCCCTGGTGATCCTGGGTAACAAGGCGGACCTGAAGGTCGAGGCCAAGGTCACCTATGACGACCTGGAGAGAATTGCAGGTAACTGTGATGGATACGATTATACCGTGCCCATCTACCTCACAAGCGCTAAGACAGGGGAACACGTCGAGAACGCGTTCGTAAACGTCTCCGGCCAGCTGTTCATGAGGCTCATCGAGCCCAAGGTCCCCGAGCCGCCGAAGCTCATGGACAAGGAAAGGATAGGATCGGTCCAGGACCTGGTGGACCACATAGTGGCGGACTTCGCTGACAACCTCGGAGGCATCGAGAAGGCCACGCCCTTCGTCAAACACCAGCTTGAGGTCACCGGCCTCGACCTATCCCATCCCACTGAACATCACGTCCTTGCCTTCGTGGACAGGCTGGCCAAGGTGGAAACCGCGTACAAGCAGCCGGACGAGGTGGAAGAGAACAGGATAAAACGGCTGGAGCTGTTCAAGTACAAGAAGGATACATAATACAAAGAAATGTGCCATTCTGTTTTTATACGAGTTGTAACCCATTGAAAATCATGGGTGAAGGGAAGAATCAAAGGAAAAAGGCTTGGAAAATAATCCTCAGGCCAGACAAGTTGAAAATCATGAGTTTCATAATATATACACTTTACATATTATTTGCATATATAGCTTGCTATCTAACTGAAATGTTCAGATGGAGCGAAAGAGACAAGGATGAATATGAGCCAGACGTCCATCTCTGGAAACCGTGGAAAGAGAGCTAGAAATCCATCTTTTCTCCTATCTCGATCCCAGCCAGATCGTCCTTTTCCCAGTTGAAATCTGAAAACTAACCTAGCTCAGGCAAACATTGTTTGCAGACAAGCCTTGAAACGATATCATAAAAATATCATCCATTTCAAGGCGCTGTCGAAAAATTATATATTAGGCCGAACAGAGGGCTTCACTGCCAGCAATATTACACATATAAAGGAGCCTTATTTTTCGATTTTTTCAAAACTCAACAGTTTCACCAGGTTCTATAGACTTTAAATCGTCTTTCTCCCAATTGAAACGTAATCGGTTGCGGCCCTTCCAGACGCCCTTCTGCAGCAGGTAGCCGACTATCATCGGCAGCGCCACTGTCGCTTCCACGATGACCATGCGGTGCGTTGCCTCCGTATGCACCTTCCCCCAGGACTGGGCCTCTTCAAGGGTGGAGCCGCTGAGACCGCCCCAGTGGGGGACGTCCGTCGTGATCTGGATGGCATAGGAGTGCCCGTCGATGTCGCGGTCGTAGGTGTAGTTGGCCATGACCACGGAGTCGTTCACCCAGTTCTTCGGAGTGCCGCCGCCGATGTAGACGGCCGCCGTCTTTTTTGACAGGGCGATTATCTTCAGCATCTCGTGGTTGTCCTTGATGCAGTCGAGGGTGACGCGCTCCTTTCCCTTCGTGTTCACGTAATAGACGGCAAGACCGATGCCGATGGAGCTGTCGTTCAGGGCGGGGGAGAACATTGGCACGCCGCACTTCCTGGCCGTGTAGAGTATTGACTGCTCGTCGTCAGCCTGGTCTGCCAGGAAGTCTAGCAATTGACGGCTCGAGTACAGGCCCGGTTCTATCTTCTCCTCGAGCATTCTCCCTATGTGGCGGTCAGTCTCCTCGAACTTCTCCTCGTCCACGTAGGTGTCATAGATCCTGTCTATCTTGTGGTCGTGCAGCACGGTATCGTCCGCGTCCGGCGTGCCTATGTAATGCTGGTATCCCCGCGCCTGGTAGAAGTCCTGGTATAGCACTGCGCCGGTGCTGGCAATGACGTCGACGAGCCCGTACTTCACCGTGTCCCGCAAGACCTTGCGGAGGCCGCCGGCAATGAGGGGACCGGCCAGGCCCAGTATTATCGTGGGGCGGTCCTCGTCGGTGAGCATGCGCTCCCAAACCTTCGCGCAGGTGCCAAGGTTACGGCTCTGTATGGAGCTGTTCTGGAAGGCCGTCATCAGCTCCTCGATGGTCCTGGCCTTCTCCAGATCGATCTGGTTCACGTGGGTTTTCAGGAAGTCCTCGCGTCCCATGGTCGTGCATTGACTTCATCTACTTAAAATGTTAGAGATTCCCCGCCGCTCATTCGGAACGTCCACCTTGCGCGAGAGTCCACCGCCGCACACCGGCTGGATGTAAACGTATGAATCGGAAGCATTTATTCTGCCTGGAGGCGATTTGTGGCCCCGGTGCGTAATGTCCGGTCCGATAGGGCATGTCGTTCCGCCGATATGTTTAACTAATGGTGTCAGATTTGGCCTTGCCCTCAGGGGCGAGGAGTGGTATCATGCTCACAGTTGAGGATGTAATCAGGATATTTCCCGAGGTTGAGCACATCTCGGACCAGCAGATGAAGGAGCACGTCATCAGGGCGTGGCAGGGAGCCATGGAGATGAGCGAGTGCACCGACCTGGAGACGGTCAAGTGGACGATGGCCGTGCCCGGCCTGGAGGACACCCTGGTGCAGCACACCAGAAAGGTCACCCGCATGGCCAAGGCCTGTGCCTGTGAGCACGGCGGCGTCAATGTCGACCTCGTCATCGCAGGAGCGCTGCTTCATGACGTGGGCAAGGTGCTGGAGTACGCGCAGGTGGACGGGCAGACCGTGACCAGCAAGACGGGCAAGGGCCTGAGGCACCCGGTCTCAGGCGCGGGATTGGCAATGAAGTTCGACCTGCCGTATGAGCTGGTGCACATCATTGCCAACCACTCCAAGGAAGGCGATTTCGTGACCCGCATCCCTGAGGCCATCCTGATACATCACGTGGATTTCGTTGACTTTGATATTGCCAAGGCATTGCTGGCGGCCAAGAAGTAGAGGTGGTTCGTTGGAAACGGTGTTGAACGCGGTCGACAGGCAGATTCCTCTGAGGTTAGAGGGACGGGACCTGATACCGTACAAAGGAATGTACGAAAATCCCCCAAAACAGAGGAAGGCCCAACCTTATTTTGGATATGTGAAGCACGGGGACTCGAAGCTGCTGGCGTCCATAGACGACGCCATCGAGAAGACGGGCCTGAAGGACGGCATGTGCGTCAGCTTCCACCATCACCTGCGGAACGGTGACGGAGTCGTGAACCTTGTCATGCAGCATATCGCTGACAAGGGCATCAAGGACATCAAGATTGCACCCTCGGCGCTATTTCCAGTGCACGAACCCTTGGTAGAGCTAATGGATGCCGGAGTGGTTACCAGCATCGAGGGCAGCATGAACGGGCCAGTGGGAGACGCTGTCTCGCACGGGAGGATGCAAAAGCTGACCGTGCTCAGGTCCCACGGCGGAAGGGTGAGGGCCATCCAGGCCGGCGACATCAAGGTGGACGTCGCTTTCATCGCAGCCCCCGTCGCCGATAAGGAGGGGAACTGCAACGGGCGTTACGGCAAGAATGCCTGTGGGTCCCTGGGTTACCCTAAGGTCGATTCATTCTACGCGAAGAAGGTCGTGGTGGTCACTGACAACCTTGTCGAATATCCCTGCACGCCGATGATAATCTCCTCGCCCTACGTGGACCATGTCGTGGAGGTGGATAGCATCGGCAGCCACGAGATGATAGTCTCCGGCACCACAAAGGTCGCTACCGACCCGCTCAAGCTATCAATTGCCCAGAACGCTGTTGATCTAATGGTCCATACCGGTATCTTCAGGGACGGTATGACCTTCCAGGCCGGTGCTGGCGGTATTGCCTTGGCCACCACGAAGATACTGGGTGACCTGCTCGAGGAGAAAGGGCTGGTCGCCGATTTCATAAACGGCGGCGTGACCCAGCACGTGGTGGATATCTACTATAAGGGCTGCACGAAGAAGATATTCAACGGCCAGAGCTTCGATGTCGCTTCGATCAAGGACCTGAACGAGAACCCCGACCACATCGAGATCAACCCGGACTATTATGCAAATCCGTGGAACAAGGGCTGCCTGGCCAACATCCAGGACGCGGTCGTGCTCGGTGCCACGGAGATCGACGTTGACTTCAATGTAAATGTGAATACCCATTCAGACGGTCGTCTTCTGCACGGCATCGGCGGGCACCAGGACACGGCTCCCGGTGCCAAGCTTTCGATGATGACAGTCCCTTTATTCAGGAAGAAGAATCCCATCATCAGGGAGAGGGTGACCAACGTCACAACGCCCTGCCATGCGACGGATGCCATCGTAACGGACATGGGCATCGCCATCAATCCTGCAAGGACCGACCTTCTTAAGAAACTGGAGGGCAGTCCCATCAAACTCATTGACATCAACGAGCTCAAGGACATGGCCTACGCCGAGACCGGCACGCCGGAAGAGCCGGAGTTCGGGGACCGTATCGTGACGCTCATCGAGTACCGCGACGGTTCGGCATTGGACGTTGTGAGGCAGCTCAGGGAGTAGACATGGCTGCCGAGGAGACCTGGAAGACGCATGTTACAGGTATCGGGCCCAACAGCATCGTCATCAGAGGGCATCCGTTGCAGGGCTTGATCGGCAAATCGAATCTACTTGAGGTTGCACATCTTCTGGTGACCGGTCGCCTTCCGGATGCCGCCGAGCTTGAGAGGCTGGAGAACACCGTTAAGAGGGCTGAAAGGGCACCGCCTCCGGAAACGTGTTGGGACCCGAGGGAGGACGTCTCCAAGGCGATCGCCAGGTGTTTGCTGATCGATCCCGAACTGGTCAGATTTGCAGGTTCCGAGGTCGAGAGAACTGTCTTCACCCTCGGCAGGACCGCCGTTTATATAGCCTGGCTCTTCGACCGTATCCCCCAATTGAGCGGGTTGGAAGATTCCGCATCATTAACGCAGGTGATCTGGACAGCCTTGACGGGCAGAACGGATTATGACGATGAGAAAGCACGATTGCTCGAGGCCATGATTGTGGCCTCGGTGGACCACGGGGTGACGCCGCCTTCTGCGCAGGCAACGATCATCGCGGCCACCGCCAGGGCCTCGTACGAGGTCGCGGTCGCGCAGGGCGTCGGCGCAATAACCGATGTCCACGGCGGTGCGGGTTCGGCTGCTGCAATCCTGTTTGCCGATTGTGTGGAGAATGCTGGTGATAGCCTGGAGGAATCCATTGAAGAGCAGGTCCGCACTTACTTAGAAGAGGGCAAACGGGTGAAGGGCCTCGGCCATAGGATCCATACCCAAGACCCGCGCAGGGACGCCATATGGGCGCTGGCAGAGGAATCCGGCGTGGCCGGGAGGCACGTGGAGGCCTCCAGGCTCATCACCCATGTGTTCCACTCCGTCAAGGGGAAGGAGCTGCCCATCAACGTGGACGGCGTGATAGGGGCGGTCACGGCAGACCTCGGCATGGACCCGGTCATGGCCAAGGTGATATTCATCTACGGCCGCATCGCAGGGCTCAGCGCCCATTACTTCGAGGAAGTGGCCACCCAGAAGGCCATGCGCACGGTTGATTTTTCGAAGGCTGAATATTCGGAAACTTAGGGGATTGGGCCTGTATCCTCGCAAGACATGGTCTCCCACATTACCTTTGAGAATGGAGGTCATGGACTGGCCTCAGACGCCGATGACCAAGCCGTCTTTGTCCACCTCGAAAGCCTTCTTCGGTTCCTTCAGCTTCATCTCCATTTCTTCTTTTATCGTCTCCGCAAGCCTCTTGATGCCGATGTCGATCTGCTCGTCGGTGGCAAAGGTGTAGTTCAGGCGCATTGAGCTGCTCACCCTGCCGTCCGAGTAGAAGGCGGAGCCGATGACGTAGGCCACGTTGTTCTGGACTGCCCTGGGGAACATCTCCCTCGTGTCGATGCCCTGTGGCAGGGTGGCCCAGATGAACATCCCGCCGTCCGGTTTGGTCCACTTCACCTCCTTCGGGAAGTACTTTTCCAGGGCCTCGACCATCTTGTCCCTCTTGTCCTTGTAAAGGGCCTTGATCTTCTCCACGTGGGTGTCTATGTATCCCCTCGATAGGTACTCAGCTGCCACGTGCTGGCCGAAGGGGTTCGTGCAGAGGTCTGCGGCCTGCTTCATGATGATGAGCTTGTGTAGTATCTCCCCTTCGGCAATGCACCAGGCAATGCGGAAGCCGGGAGCCAGTATCTTTGAGAACGTCCCCAGGTATATCACGCGCCCGTCGGGGTCCATCGCCTTGAACGGCCGGACCTGTTCGCCGCTGTATCTCAACTCGCTGTAGGGGGAATCCTCGACCAGCACGAGGTCGTTGTCCACAGCGATCCGCATGATCTCCTCCCTTCTCGATTCAGGGATGGTGACGCCGGCTGGATTGTGGAAGCTGGGCACGAGGTATATAAGGTCCGGATGCTTGCCGTGGGTTTTGAGCTGGTGTATCTTTTCATTGAGGAGTTCGGGCGGCATGCCGTCGTCGTCGAGAGGAACGCTTTCTAACACCGCACCGTAGGACTTGAATGCATTGTCCGCTCCGAGATAGGTCGGTGCTCCAACGATGATGATGTCGTCAGGGTCGACGAAGACCTTTCCAATGAGGTCGAGCGCCTGCTGGGAGCCCTGGGTGACGAGTACGTTCCGGTAATCAATGTCCATACCTTTCTTTTGCATGCGTTTAGCGAGCTCGTGCCTCAACTCGCTAACTCCCTCTGTCGTACCGTACTGAAGAACTTGAGGACCTTTGTTCTCTATCAGGTCCAGGCATATCTCCTTGATCTCCTTGATGGGGAATGCCGCTGGATTGGGCAGTCCGCCCGCGAACGATATGATTTCCTCTTTCTCGAGCAGCTTCAGCAGCTCGCGGATCTCCGAGGCCTTCATTTTCTGTGAAAGCCTGGAAAACATGTGTGAGAACTCACCGGTCATTCGTATGCCTCCCTATTTCAAATTGCGCTCACTTGTCGGTTCTACAACGTTTCCGACTTATTTAATGTGTCGCCCAGGTTGACCGGAGTTTGCCTGAATTCAGAAGCAGATTATTTAAACTCCGAATACAATGTAGTCATAATGGACGGTAAAAGGTCGCGACCGCTGATAATTCCGCTCGATACCAGGGAAGGGTGGTTCACCTTCGTGGCCCTCATTATGATGCTGTACACCATCTCCCTGTTCATATCCGTGAGCCTGCACGAGGTGCTGGGCCACGGGCTGGCCGCTGTGGCGACTGGCGGTGATTTCTACGCGGTCTACATCTCACCCGGCAGCGGTTATGCATCATTGTACATCCCGGAGGGGATAAGTAACGCCGCCAGGGCCTTCGTGCTCATGGCAGGCATCATGGTTGAGCTGATCATCGGGAGCGTCATCTTCTTCCTTGTTTTGCCTCGGCTGAAGGGCTTCATCACCCACCTGTTCGGACTGGTGCTCTCGGTCACGCTGCTCGTCCACCCGTCCATCTACCTGTTCCTGGGCTATTATTATACCGGCGGGGATACCTTCAAGGCGGCCAGGATCCTCGGTCTTCTGAACAACGCGGACGCCTTCATCGTTGCCGGGCTAATACTGGCAGGGGTGTTCGTCATCCTGATATCGATCGCGGCATTGAGGTTCCTGACAGGGTTCAGAGAAGAGGCCGAGGGTGAAGGGACCCGGCTCCTGCTGATGTTCTGGCTACCCCTCATCGTCCTGGGCGTAACCAGCGCTTTCGTGTCTGTCGTCATGCTGTCCAGCACCGAAATGACCTATGCCCTCGCGAACGCCGGCATACTGCTCCTGCTCATTTCGGCCGGCATCATCCTGGTTCCTCACCTGATCGAGCATCACGAGAAGGCCCGCCCCCACTCCTTTGACGGCAAAACGGTGCTTGCCATCCTCGCGGCATTCCTCGTCATCATAGCCACGTGGGTGGGAGTATTTGGACCCACGGAGTCATCAGCGCACGGCATCATGCTGCACCAGCCGCCGCTTGAGGCCGAGGCCTACTATTCGGACTACAGCATCGGCAACGTCGACCTGATGGTGCACTCGGACGGGACGGTGGACGTTTCCATAATACTCAGGAACATGCTGGATAACTCCAGCTCGTCCCTGGATGAGCAGTTGTACAACTCTTACGAGGACCGGCCAAATTGGCCTTACTACGTGGAACGTTCAAGATACATGGCTCTGGTCATGTTCGGCTTCACCGTGGAGGAGGCCCAGTACCTGAGCTTCGAGACCAGCCAGGAAGTGGTCAGGGCAATGGGAGAGGAGTACTACAACGGGCGTTCATGCACCACCCACCTGAACTTCACCTGGGCGGATACGGGACTGATACCCGGGGTCAGACAATTGGGCGGTGATGCCACGACTGCAGGAGGTACCGACGAGCCCACAGAGCTCCTCACCTTCGGATTCGAGGACCCTTGGATGCTCCAGGGCGGTTACATCGACGAGGTCAGGATAAGCTGGGAGAGCAACCTCACCCTGTCCTACTATTCTGCCAGTAACTTGGAGGAAACCCACATAACCTTCAACAGGGGAGGCCTGGCGGAGAACAGCATCGGCTGGAAGAACATCGGCTATGAAACCTCTGCCTCGGCCTACTCCTTCATTTTTCGGAGAGCCCTAGATACATGAGGAGGGCAATGCCGAACCAGCTGAACATCAGGACCATCAGCGGAAGCGTGCTGAAGCCGAAGATGACCTGAAGAATGATGAAAATAATGGGTACTCCGAATCCAACGGCTCCGAATATGAGCTTGAGGTCCCTGTCCTTCAACGATAGGCTGCTCTGCATCGGGTGCTGTGATATCGTTTTTATTAAAAAGGTTTCGCTTCCGACATGTTAAGAATGTATGGTTGATGAATGAGTACAACGGAACCGCGGTAACTACTATCGGTCCTTAGTAAACGTGTATAAGGAATCCTATTCCGAGCCGGCGGCTGCCTTCAGGGCCCTTATTTCCCCCACCACGCCCCGTTTGCCCTTGAACACGGCCGAGCCTGCCACGAATATGCTGGCCCCGGCGTCAACGGCCTCTTTGACGTTGGTCTCGCAGATGCCGCCGTCCACCTCGATCTCGATGTCCAGGTCATTGGCCTCCGCGTATTTCCTCGCCTCGGTGATCTTGGCGAAGTGCTGCTCCATGCAGCTTTGGCCTCCGAAGCCTGGTTCCACCGTCATGACCACGAGCAGGTCCAGCTTGGCCATGAAGGGGGCAACCTCCGAAAATGGGGTGTGCGGATTGATGGACATGCCCACCTTGACCCCGAGGCCGCGGATAAGATCGATGACCTCGTGGGGGTCGTCCTCGCACTCGATGTGGAAGGTGAGCCAGTCACTGCCCTTTGCGAACTCCTCCGCGTACTTCATCGGGTGTGAGATCATCAGATGGGTGTCGAACGGAAGGCTGCACATGGCCTTCAATTGCTTGGCAAAGGCGGGGCCGAAGGTGATGTTGGGAACGAAATGGCCGTCCATGACGTCCAGGTGGACCATGTCGGCGCCGCCCTTCTCCAGGAGCCTGATGGCCTCTCCCAGATTGGTCAGGTCTGCTGACAAAATCGACGGTGCTATCTTCACCGACCTCATATTATAAACCTACTCGTTAATCCTAGTTATACATAGGATAGTTGTCTTGCTCAGGGAACATCAGCTCGACGTCGCCGTCCAACTCCCCCAGGTCGATGACTATGTTGACCAGAGAGTTCACAATGCTCTGCATCTGTTTGATCTCGGCTCTCAGCTGTTGGATTTCCTTCAGAAGGTCTTCGGTCGTCGTCATATATTCCCTCCCTTCTCATACCTTGATGGCGTTCTACGTTATTATTACTTTCCCTATTCTATCCTGAACATGGTGACGTCCACGAACTCCCTCTCCTTCCTGTGGAACTTGAAACTGTGTTTCAACTCGAACGAATATCGTTTGCGAAAGCAGATCTCCCGGCGTAATCCCTTTACCTCCCTTTCTATGAAATCCGATGTCAGAGAGTTGTGAAGTGTGTACACCACCCCTGCGATCTCCAATGACTTGTGCAGGAAGGGGAGGTCCGCGTGCTTCCTCTGGGCCCCGAACGGTGGGTTCTGGATGCAGGTGTCGAACCTGCCTTCGATGCCGGTTACGTCCGTTTCAATGAAGGTGATGTCACATCCTACAGCCTCGGCATTCGCACGGGCTGCTTTCATTATCTTCGGATCGATGTCAACTCCGGTGACCTCCTGTGCCCCGAGCATGCTGGCCCCTATCGCGAATATCCCGGTCCCGCAGCCAAGGTCGACGACCCGCTTACCACCTATATCGCCCATGCCGAAGGCCGTGTAAAGGACGTCCGCGGCTATCGCCGGCGGGGTGGGATACTGCTCGAGACCCGGTTCTGGGTTGTCATGGGCCTTCAATGACTGGAGGGCCATCTCCAGCTCCTTCTGCTTCATCGTCGGCGCTAGCCCCTGAGAATTCTTAACCTTTGCGGCTCTGTTCTGAATTTGTTATTCGGTCGTTCACGATGCGGCCATAATCGTATTCCCGAAGGAAAGGTATTTAGATGGCTAATTACAATAATAGCTTTGATGTTGATAGTCAAGGTCACCGACAGGCTCCAGTACAACATCGGCGAGTTGAACAAGAAGATGGAAGTCTCCGCCGATATACCCAAATACCTGATAACGCCAGAAGAGGAAGAGGATTGACGTTTTGAGTTGTGATTGTAGAAAAGTATTTCAACAATCTTTGATTCTAAAGCCTCCCCAACGGGCTCATGGTCTAGTTGGTTAGGACGTCACCTTGACACGGTGAAGATCTCCAGTTCGAATCTGGATGGGCCCATTTTTTCTTATATGATGCGATTCTCACATGTCGGGTATCTGTAAATCACTGCATCCAAACGGGACAGGGTCGTCCTCTTACTTTCTCTAGGCCAATTCCCAAACTAATAAATATCACCATGCAATTCTGCCGGTAGCGCAGTGCGTGGGGGCTCAAATTTGGAGATACTAGACACTAATTCGGCGGAAAAAATCTATCGGGAGCTCTACAAGACCTTGGGAAAGGCCATAGGCTTTCAGATGGCAAGGAATATAATCAAAATGGGCGAGGACGGTTTCGACAGGGAAGCTCCCGTCGAATCACTTACCGCCCTGAACGATTCGTTGGTCGCTGCATTTGGAAAGGCCACCGCCCAGGTAATGCTCACCACGTCTGTCAAATACTGCTTCGAGGACGAGCAGGTCCAACTGATACTCGGACAACTGACCACGTTGGGTATACTTGGCGATTAGCATGAACGAACTCGGAGAGAACATACTCGAAGTGATGGAAGCCAGCACCCTAGGAAAGATGAGCATCCATGTCTTGAAGAAACAAAGCAAGGACCTGAGCATCAACCTGGACACACTTTCGAGAAAGGACCTGAGGACGCTCATCCAGCGCCTGGAGGATATACTCCCTTTCTTCCTCGGTGAGGAGTCCAAGGAAGTGCTGGCCAAGATGCGAAAGATCGAGACAACTGCAGAAAGGTGATGAAGATGATGAAGGCAAGGGTACCGACGGGGATTCCCGGTCTGGACGAATTGATCAGCGGCGGGTTCGCCGAGAACACTGTGAACCTTGTCAGCGGTCCCGCAGGTAGTGCGAAGAGCCTAATGGCCATCCAGTACATCTACAACGGTGTGAAGGACAAGGATGAGACGGGCATATATTTGACCTTGGAGGAACCGAGGGATAACATCATCCGCGCGATGAGCGTCTACGGCATGGACATTACCAAATACGAAGAGGAGGGGAAGCTGGTGCTCCTTGACCTAGGGGAGGTCAGGCGCCGCCTGGAGACCTCGGAGGAGGAGGGCGTTGTGGGCTTTGAAGCGATCATCAACCTCATGAAGAACCTGCTGCAGTTCACGGGCGCCAAGAGAATGGCGGTGGATTCGGTCACGGCCATCGGCCTGTACTACGAGGACTCACCCGGCAAATTGAGGAGGGAGCTCTTCAAGTTCGCCGGATTCCTGAAGGAGCAGAACATCACCACGCTCCTTGTAACGGAATCAATCGAGGACGGTGAGTTGACCAGGTACGGCATAGAACAGTTCATAGCCGATTCCTTCATTGTCTTGGGTCTAGAGGATGTGAAAGGCGAGCTCAGAAGGACCATCACCGTCAGGAAGATGAGATTCACCAAGCACGACACGATGAAACACCCCATGCTGATCACCTCCTCTGGGATCAACGTCTCGGCAGAGTCCAAGGTGTTTTAGATCGCGTTAGAGGGCAACAATGACTGAAAGGACGAGGGTCAGTCTTTGTGCAGACCTGTTGAGGACAATATTATCCGATAACAGGGAACTGTTGTTGGAGTTACAGACAAGGGAGGCCCTAGGCAACTATGAACAGACCTACCCTATATTGAGCGAGTTGAACATCACCAGCGACCTGATCATCGACGCCTCGTCCATGCCAGACACCGACAACTCCGTGGTCGCCATCGTCTTCATCATCAGGCGAGTGCAGAGTTACATGGAGATATTCATAGGCGGGGAGGAGGCCGAGCTGAGGATCTACGAGTCGGTGAACAAGTTTAGGCAGCTGAATTCGATAGACATCCAGAACGCGGGACTCAGCGGCGTCCTGCAGGAGTTCATGCGCATCGCCAGGAAGGAGGCCGTGCTCGACTTCGACAATGCCACCGACATGGAGAAGGCCAGGGCGCTCTTCCTGGACATCTTCAACGAGTTCCTGATCGATGATCCGGTAGGCTGGAAATCGCAAAAGTACATGACCGAGCTCCGCTCGTGCCCGGTGCTGAGGGACGTTCCCGATGACGGGACATGGTTCGAGTTCGCTGACGGCGCGACCTTCAATTCCCTAGTGGACCAGCTGGCCGTCATCGTCGACAGGCTGGAGATACCCCTTGACCTAATCGAGCGGATATTTGACGAATACGGTAAACTCGTTGACGACCTGGGCATGAGGGACACGCTCTTCCAGGGAGCCCTGTCAGCCGGCACCAGGTTCGGTGTGGACAGCATCGATGCCCTCCTCAGAGGGGGACTGGCCAGGGACCTGACGCTGCTGCTCGAAGGGCCGGCCATCGTTGAGAAGGACGCCCTCGCCTGCCTGTTCCTCAAATGGGGCATAGAGGAGAAGGGGTGTGTGATACTGGTCTCGACCCTGTGCTCCCCGGAGATGGTCAGGAGCGCCCTGACCTCAATCGGTCTGGACGTTGCCGCACTAGAGGCCGATGAGAGGCTCATCATAGTGGACTGGTACACCAGGCATCTGAGATACATCACCGGGATAGAGGAGGAAGGCGCTCTGATCAGGGTCTCCAACGACCTGACCAACCTCGCCGTGGGCATCGACATCGCACTGAGGAAGGCGGCCGCCTGGCCCACGCGACGCCTCATCCTGGACATCGTGTCCCCGACAATCATGGTGGAGGGCTTCGACCGGGTCAACGACTTCCTGAACTCGCTGAAGGCCAAGTTGAAGAACGCCAAGTGCACTGGACTGGTCACTTTCAACCCGGGCATGCACAACCGCGAGGACGTCGACATCCTGGAGGACCTGTTCGACGGCACCATCGCCCTGTCAAGAAGGACCGAGCAGGGGAGGATAATGTCCGAGCTCCATTTCTCATCTTACTCGGGCGGACCCTTCTCATCCTCCCGCATCCGCCTGGACCTCAACGAGTACGGCCTGTCCATCTCTGATGCCGAACAAAAGTTCAGCGAGGAACGCATCAACTTCGACCACAACAGGCCCAAGTTCAGCCTTGGATTCCCCGGCATCGAGAACATATCGGCCGGCGGCCTGCCCATCGGCCAATCCTATCTGATATGGGTGTCTTCTAAGATGACTTCCGCCGAGGTCATGCGACCGCTGATCATCGAGGCCGTTGGCAAGGGCCACGGCCTTGTGCTGGCCCTGTCCACGGTCGCTCCCGAGGAAGTGTTCGGGTGGCTGTCCGAACACGACATCCAACCCGCTAGCCTGATTGCCAGAGGCGCTTTGGAGATCGTTGACTGGCAGGCCCAAAAGGACTCGCGCATACTCGGTGTAGAGGAGTCGGAGGGCGTGCTGAGGGCGTCAAAGGACATCACCCACCTCGGTGTGGCCATCGACCTTGCCCTGAGGAAGATAACGGAGACCGAGGGGGCTGTCGCAGTCATCGAGACCCATTCACCGGCCTTCAGGACCTTTGACCTGCGGACCGTCTACCCCTTCGTCCAGACAATGAACGCCAGGCTTACCAAGAGGGGATTCACGACCTTCGTGGTCATGGACAGGGGAGCGCACGATGCCAGGATAACCGCGGGCATCGAGGAGCTCTTCGACGGCGTGCTTGATGTAATGGACGCCGGCGACCACCTGGAGCTCGCGGTGCTCAACCTGAGCAACGGCCATTTCATGCCCGAGTACAGACAGCTCCAGAGACTGAGGAGCGGGTTCAGCGTGGACGTGAGCACACGCGATCCGGTTGCGGAGACGATGCCGCTGGCCGAGGACATCAACGCCCGCATTGAGAGGCTGAACACGGAGTTGAACCTGGCCCTTGAGGAGAAGGCCCAGCTCGTCAAGCGCACCGAGGAGTTCATGGAGAGGGAGGTGCAATGGCAGAGGAAGCACGACGAGCTGAGGGGCCACCTGTCAAATCTGGAAGGCAAGCTGGCTGAGCAGCAACAAGCCCTTGAGAGCGCGGAGGAGGCTCCGCTTGAGCGCGAGCACAAGCGGGAGGTATCCAGGATACTGGCCGTATTGGACGAGTTGCTGGAGAACCTTCCGGAGGACATGATAGACAGGTTCGCCAGCAGCGAAGAGTTTAAGCTGTACGAGAAGATAATGGACATCTACAAGGAGGTCGAGGATGATACCGACGAGTGAGTCCAGGGTCCTGGACATCAACTCGGAAGCACTGGGAGTTCCCCCGGGGACGCTGATGGAGAAGGCGGGAAAGGGCATCGCCGAGCATATCCGCGGTTCCCATGAGCCTTCCGACATCCTCATAGTATGCGGCACCGGCAACAACGGCGGGGACGGCGCTGTCGCCGCCCGACACCTCAAGGCGGCTGGCTGGAATGTCACACTGGCCCTGCTGAGACCGCGCGTCAACATAAAGAGCCAATTATTGATACAGAACCTTGAAAGGCTTCCGGAGGGAGTGCCGGTGGCCGAGGAAGCCGCTGTCGAGATAATGGAGGGTTTTCCCATTGTACTCGACTGCATGCTCGGGACGGGGCTGAGGGACCCGCCAAGGGAGCCGTACGCCACATGGATAAAGGCGATGAACGACTCCGCCGCCACGATAATCTCGGTGGACGTCCCAAGCGGTCTCGGGACTTCGCTGGCCGTCAAGCCTGCCGTCACGGTCACAATGCACGATTCAAAGGAGGGGATGAGCCGGGAGAACTCCGGGGACATCGTCGTCGTGGACATCGGCATCCCGAGGGCGGCGGCCGAATACGTTGGGCCGGGCGAGTTCGTTCATTATCCCATACCGCACAAGGATTCGCACAAGGGCCAGAACGGTCGCCTTTTGATAATCGGGGGAGGGCCGTACACCGGCGCCCCCGCCCTGTCGGCCTTCGCAGCCCTCAGGGGCGGTGTCGATCTGGTCTGGATAGCGGTGCCCGAGAGTTGTTACGAGGTAGTGGCCTCATATTCGCCCGACTTCATAGTCAGACCACTGGCCGGTGACCATCTTGTGCCCGAGCACCTGTCCTTGTTGAAGGAGATGAGCGAGGAGGCCGATGCTGTGCTGATCGGCCCCGGTCTAGGGCGGGAGGAGGATACGGTCAGGACGGTTTGCCAGTTCGTCGGGGAGGTCAACAAGCCCTTGGTCGTCGACGCTGACGGTCTGTATGCGATATCCACGATTGATGATGTGAGATTCAATACCCCGACGGTGATAACGCCCCACAGGAGGGAGTTCGAAAGGCTGGCCGGAGGTGTGCCGGCGAGTGAAGGGACCGTGTCCGGGCTTGCCGGAAAGACCGGAGCGACAGTCGTTTTGAAGGCCCCGGTGGACATCATCTCGGACGGCGAGAGGACCAAGAGGAACCGCACGGGAAACCCGGCGATGAGCGTCGGCGGTACCGGTGACGTCCTCGCAGGCCTCATCGGAGCATTTCTGGCCAAGGGTGTAGAGCCCTTCGATGCAGGCAGAATGGGCACATATCTCAACGGCAGGGCCGGCGACGTCGCCTTTGACATCATGGGTTACTCGCTGACCGCCACCGAGGTAACGGCCAGCATACCGCTCGTACTCAAGGACCTGCTTCAGTTGCCCTGATGTGCCTCCCCACAAGATATTGCATGTTCAGGGCCTTCAATCCTCCGTTCTCGTAAACGAGGAACTTGCCCTTTACGCCGACCGTTTTTCCAGAATGCTGGCCGCCTGGTTTTACCGAGGTCGGCATGCCGTCCAGCGGAAGTTCTATGGGATAATCCCTGAGGAACCGCAGCTCGGAGAGCCGGTGGTCGAAGGGCTCGAGACGGTCCGCCAGCTTGGCGTGGTCACGGGCGATGTCGTCCTCCGAGCATGGCTCACGCATGGCCGCGAGGCTCTCGATGCCCCTGACACGCTGTCTAAGGACCAGCTCGTCGGCTATGGCTATCTCCATCGTCCTGGCCGACCGCCTGCCCTTTACCATCGCAACGGTGGCATAGGCGTCCGCTCCCTGCTCCACCATCCTCTGCTCCAGGCGCTTGGTGGCCGTAAGACCCACCTTTGTGATGAAGCCATGGAAGGCGATGTAGACCGTGTGCTCCTGACCGCAGAACCGCATGCCGCACTCCTCGCCGTCGCACCTGGGCTCGAACATGCAGTCCGGGTCCGGTAAGAAATCTCTGGCACAATCATCGCAGACGTTCCCGCCCTTGACTATCCGGCCCCTCGGGCAGGGCTTGTATTTGCCCTCAGTCCAGCTGCCCACGCAGGTGACGGGATGCGAGACCTTGTAGTCGACCCTTCTAAAATCGAACTCGCTGACCTCTCCAGACCCGCCGTCATACACGTACAGGCTGGGCTCGAAACCCTGCCATTCATACGAGATTGCATGGAGGTTCATGTTAGAATGTTGTTCCCATTGATATATAAGGATGGGGGGGAGATTGCCGAAAGTGTATGACCAATAATCCGCAGTTAAATCAAATTATTTCCAGGTAAGCGTGTACTCGCACCAGGCGGCGCCCTCTGTGTTGCAGGCCGTTTCCACGACCCCCCCTTTCAGGCCGCAAAGCTCCATCGTTCCCGTGAGGCTTCCCCTGAAGTACTCGCACTTCGCCTTGGACTTGGGGAATCCATGGTATTGTATTACTATCTCATTTTCCGATTCCTTGGCGATCTCCAGCCTGCCGAAATCGTATATGCGGTTCCAGTTGTTTATCGCGCCTTCGACGAAATCGTGCAGATTCGGGGACCTGGTCAGATAGCTCAGGTGCCCGAGGTTCTTGATGGTCTGGTAGCCCATCTCGAAGCAGCGGGTGAGGTCTCCCGTTCCGGTGACGTCGTCCGCGGTGGAGAGGAATTCGAGGTAGAGGTCATAGGGATACCACTCCTTCTCCACGAAACTGTTCTCAGTGACCTGTTCGGGTTTGCTCTTTCCCGAGTTGATGCGCTGGAAGAGGGCGTCCAGGCCTATCTTCCCCCTCTTGCTCTTCACGAACTCTATGACGTTCAGAATGTGCGTTCCCTTGATGTTCCCCTCTGCAAACATATGATTACCCATTATTTAGCTGCCTCTTTTCGCGTGATGTTCTGCTCACGGTTGAAGAGCTCGGTCTCCTTCTGGATGAGCATGAGCTCGATCTCGTCAACCTCTCTCTTCCGCTTGAGGGTCTGCTCCTCCAGGCCCTTCAGCTCCATCATCCTGTTCTTGAGGTCTTCCTTTCTCTCTTCCATCTCTCTCTCGGCCGTCCTTACGGCCGCTTCCTTGCTGCTGAGCTCGTTGCTCTTGACGGCAAGCTCGCTTTCCTTACGGTCGACCCGCTTCTTCCAGGCATCGAGGCGCTCTTCCCTCTCGCCCAGGTCCTTCTCCTGTGTGCCCAGCTGCTCCTCCTTTGACCTGATGTCCTCAGTGCGCTTGTCCAGCTCCTCCCCGCGGGCGACGTACTCCTGCTCCCTGGCCGCGAGCTCCTCCTCCTTGGCCTTGACGCCCTCGACACGGGTCTCGATCTCCCTCTGACGGGCGTCCAGCTCCCTGCCGGCGGCATCCAGTTCACGACGTTTGTCGTCCAACTCGCTATCACGCTTGCGCAGGTCCATACGTCTCTTGTCCAGCTCTTCCTCCAGGTCATCCAGCTCCTTCGTCCTAGCGCCGATGCCGTCCTCCCTTTCCTTTAGATCCTGAAACTTATCCCGGTACTCAGCCTCGCGGTTGCGCATGTCCTCTTCCCTCTGGCTGAGGTTTTGATGGCGCTCGTTCAACTGCTTCTCCCTTGCATCGAGCTTCTGAATGGTCTCGCTGAACTTCTCCTCCCTTTCGCCCAGCTCCTGCTCCCGTATGTCGAGGTCGGATTTCTGGGTTTCGACGTCAGCTCGCAAGGTCTCAATCTCTCCCAACCTCTTGTCCATCTCCCGCTCCTTCGCGGTAAGCTCCCTCTTCTTGTCAGAGGCTATCTGGAGCTCGGTCTGAATGCCAATGTTCTTCTCCTCCAGGTCCCTGGCGATGTCGTCCAGCGATTCCTTCCTCTTGGCCAGGACGAGCTCGGCTTCCTTCAGCTGCTCCTCCCAGTCCTCCAGGGCCTTCTTCTTATCGCCGAGCAGCTTCCTCTTCTCCCCGAACTTCAGGGGCTTGTCCTCGGGTATGTCCGGAACCTCCACAGGGGCCTCGACGACCTCTTCCTCGAGTTCTTCTTCCACCAACTCCTCTAAAGCTATCAGTTCCAGGGGGAGTATCTCGTCGATCTCCACGTCCTCTTCCGGCTCCGCCTCCATGTCAACGACGTCTGACTTGATGTCGTCCATGCTCTCCAATTCAAGCTCGGGCATGGGCTCGGGTTCCTCGGCCGGTTCCTCTGTGATGACCTCCTCGACGGGTTGGATTTCCTCTGCAGGCTCCTCTGTAACGACCTCCTCGACTGGCGGAGTCTCCACGACCGGTTCCTCCTCCATGAACTCCTCTGCTGGCTCCTCAGCGACCTCTTCTACCGGAGGGGCCTCTTCAATTGGTTCCACCTCGACAGATTGTTCTGGCTCCAGGTCGGGAAGCTCCTCTTCCTCCATCGGGGCCTCGGTCTCTACCGGAGGTTCTTCTGCGGCGGGGGCCTCGTCGACCTCGATATCAGATTTCGGCCTCTCTTTCGGGGGCCAGGCCAGGTCCTCCACGTCCGGTTCCGGGGTCGGCTCTTTCACGGCTTCCGACGGTGGGATGAGGCCGTGTTCTATCCTGATGTCGGTGACCATCTTCCTGTGTTTTTCCTCGTCGATCCTCCCCTTCTTCAGGTCCTTGTCCAGTGTCTTGATGAGCTTGGCGGCGACCTTTTCCGCTTTCTTCAGCTCCTTCCCCTCCAGGGGCTGCCACCGGGGCTCTTCGGCCTGAGGTTCGGGTTCCTCCACAACAAGAGGTATTTCCGGCTCCGGTTGGGGCTCTGGCTCGGGTTCATGTTCTCGCTCAGGCTCGGGCTCTGGTATGGTTTCTGGTTCCTCGAAATCCTCATCCGTTTTTGACTTGGCGATCTCTTCCTCAAGACTCTTCATGTCCTCGTCCTCGAGGAAACCATTGTCAAAGTCAATGCCCGGACCGACTCCTCCGCCGTTCTCCAGACCGTCCAGTGAAAGCTCGTCTTCAGGTTCAGGTGCATCAGCGCCCGGTGCCTCCTCCCGGACGGCAACCTCTGGCTCAGGTGCCTCTTCCTCTGCCGGGGGCTCTTCCGGTTCGATCAGAGGTTCCTCCTCAGGAGGTCTCTCAACCGCCCCCTTGGGCTTCATGAGTCCGTGCTCTACCCTCAGCTCCTTGACCTGCTTGATGTAATCCTTGTGCTCTATCTTCTTGTCCTTGAGGTCCTTCTCGAGGACTTTCATTAACTTTTTTACAGTCTCCTCAGCCTTAGCCTTCTCCTCTGGCGGCAGCGGTGTCCAGTACTGGACCTCCTCGGGTTTTTCCTCAGGCGGCTTGCTGGCAGTAACATCCTTCTTCTTCGGCCTTTTGGCTTCAGTCAGTGCTCCCATGTCGCCCATTTGCTCGTCCGGGCCAGAAGCTTCATCCTGTTTCTTCTTCTTCCTTCCGAAAGCCATCGTCCGCCTACCCCTCAAATCGGAAAATCGGTCTTACACAACCTAATAACTTGGCGAATATATAACTTTTCGGTCTTTGATAATTTTAACTGCGAAGGCTGCGGGACATGGCGAATTCCTTGTTCCTCAGGGCAACGGGATGGTATGGGTTGATCTTCAGTACTGCCTCGTAGCAATGGATGGCCTCGTCGAAGCGTCCCTCGGATTGCAGGGCCGCGGCCTTGTTCAACCACACGCCGACATCATACTCGTCGATGTCCAGGGCCTTGTCGTAGGCCTTCAGCGCATCGTCGGTCTGGCCCAGCACACGATAGGTTACCCCGAGGTTCGACCAGATGCCTGAATCGACAGGATTGATCTCCAGGGCCTTCTTATAGCATTCTACCGCCTCGTCTGCCCTTCCAAGTGTCCTCAGGGCAATGCCCTTGTTGGAGAGCAGGTCGGCGTCGTTTGGGCTTAACTCAAGAGCACGGTCATAGCAGTACAGGGCTTCGCCCAGGCTGCCCAGCCTGTGGAGAGACACACCCTTGTTGAACCACGCCCACGAATCGTTGGGATTCTCCTCCAGGGCCTTGTCGAAGCACTCGACGGCCTGCTCGCTTCTGCCCATCTTCTCCAGGGCCACACCGCGGTTGAACCAAGTGTCGTCAATGGGTCGGTTGTCAAAATCGTACGTTTCCGGTTCCTTTCTCGGAGGTTCCGGTATGGGTTCTGGCTTGGGTTCCTCGAGGTGTGACATCCTCAACTTACCCGAAACCTTGGCCTCCTTCTTCGGGATGGGCTTCTCCTCCGAGGTAAGCGCTGGCTTGACCTTTTCGGCCGAGAACTCATAACCGCAGATATCACAGGCATTGACGTTGGTGTGCCACATTGCACCGCACTCCGGGCACTCGACCTTGTTGCCGGTCAGGATGAAGCTGCGAACGTCCTTAACCTGGTCGAACTTCTTTGAGAGTGCCGCCGATATCTCCTGGCTGACCGAGTCCGGGTTCAGGGGGACCATGAGGGTGCAGTTGCTCTTCGATGAGAAGTGGCTCAGGTTCTTCAGGAACTTCTCGACGTCCTTGTAGCCGTTCTCCAATATGAGGTAGCTCACGTCATCTATGAGAATGACGCACTCCTCGTTCGACTCTGCGAACTCCTGGATTATGCCCCATATCTCGGTGTTCAGCTTCTTCGGGTTGATCGCGGTTTCCACATCCTCGTCCGCAATCCAGATGATCTTGGCGTTTGCCAGTCCATACTCCTTCTCCAATTTTCTCGGAAGCGCTGTCGTCATGCACAGGGCCGGTGTCTTGGCCTTGACGAACTCAGCGAATAATTCGTAGGTAAAATGCGTCCTTGCCTCGTATATCAGATGTTTCATTCCCCGCTCTAACATGTAACCACCCTACTGCTCCTTCCTCTTCTCCAATTCCTTCAGGGCGATCTCCCGGTTCTTTGAGGCGAGCCTCCTTCCCGGGTCTATGGACAGTGCCCTGTCATAACATTCAATGGCCTCCTTCAGGAGACCCATGCTTCCCAGCACGACTCCCTTGTTGCTCCAAATTCCCGCGTCACCGGGATTGATATCGATTGCGCGATCGTAGCATTCGATCGCCTCCTTGACGCGACCCATGCTCCTCAGTGCGATGCCCTTGTTGCTCCAAAGGCTGGCGTCCCCGGGAGCGAACTCTATGCCCTTGTTATAGGACTCGATGGCCTCCTCCACCCTTCCCAGGCTCCTGAGGGCTATCCCGCGGTTGCTCCAGATCTCCGGGTCGTTCGGGTTTACCTCGATGGCCTTATCATAGCACTTCAGGGCTTCCCCGACGCGGCCCAGCATCTGCAGGACCACAGCCTTGTTGAACAATGATTGGAGGTGATTGGGATCTATCTCCAGAGCCTCGTCGTAATACTTGAGCGCAACATCGTACTTCTTCTGCCGACCCGCACCCACGGCGTTGTTGAACTTCTCGCTGACCATGTGCTTCTCTGCGTCGCTGAGCCTGCGCTTCTTCCTGCCGGTGTGGGGTTCGAGGACCTTGTTTATTTTCATTGCGAAGGAATCCAGCTGCTTTCTCGTACCCCGAAGTTTGCCCACGTCTCCGTCGTACTCACCGAGGACCTTCGAGTACTGCTTCTCCATCTCTTTTATCGAATCCTTCATGATCTCCTTCATTTCGGCCATGACATTGTGAATATACTCCTCCGCCTTGCCCGAGAAAACCATGGCTAGTGATATATGGTCGCCGTCTGCGATCAGAATGATGAAGCCCTTCACGTCCATTCGGCTGAAGTCGGAGACCTCGCCGCTGGCAAAGGAGTTGTTTATGAAGTCGAGGATGGCCTGGAACATGCCGCCGATCAGGTCGGGGTCTATGAGGTCCTGGTCCCGCCACGTCCTCCTCTGAATGAGGGTACCGGTGCTTCGGTGTATGAGATATATGTCCTCTATCTCCAATTCGAGCTCCTCTTCCTCGGGTTCCGGTACGACCTCCGGCGGCGGCGGGGCAGATATCCTCAACTCCTCCGCCCTCGGCACGTAGGGTGAAGGCGCCACCGATGTGGGTGCCGGTGCCAAAGGTTCGGGCGGAGTGCCTGAAGGGGTGGCTCCTCCGAAGAACTCGTCTGCCGTTCCGGACTTGTCAAAGTCCCTGGCCAGCATCGTGATGGTCTCCTTGCTGAAAGATGCTGGATTTACCACGATGATTATCGTCGCGTCGTTCATGGACGCCATGTCGTTGATGCGCTTGATGAACTTCCTCACCTTCTCGTACTCGTTCTCCAGCGTGAGGTACGCGATGCCGTCGAGGAGGAACACCGGGCTGTCCTGCTCCTTGATGAACTTGCTGATGACCCTGGTTATCTCGAAATCGAGACGGGTCGGGCTGAGCGTGTCCTTGTCCCCCGTGGAATCCGAGAGCCAGTAAACGTTTGCCTCCCCGAAGTCGTACATCTTCTTGAGCTTCTGCGGGTACATCGTCGTAATGCAAAGGCCCGGAGATCCCGAGCTCAAAAGGTTCTCGAATATCTTGAATGTTACGTCTGACTTGTCCTCATAAATCAGATAATTGAAGCCCTTGTCAATCAATCCGTACCGCCCCTTATGGATTTTTCGAGGCTACAATATAAAGAGTACCATTTATAGTTTCTGATGATAATTTAAAGTGGACCGGGCGAGATTTGAACTCGCGGCCTCCTCCATGCCAAGGAGGCGATCTTCCGAGCTGATCTACCGGCCCAACTCAGGGGCGAGAAAATGGATACTTGATATAAGCTTTTGTCATTTAAAAAAACAGCGGACCCGTCGGGAGGAGCAAACAAAGATGTATCAATCAGTAGACATTGTTTGCGACTAAGACGGGAACGCTGGCTGTTAGCATTAAATAGACAAAAGCGGACCCGTCGGGAGGAGCAAACAAAGAAGCATCAATCAGTAGACATTGTTTGCGACTAAGACGGGAACGCTGGCTGTTAGCATTAAATAGACAAAAGCGGACCCGTCGGGAGGAGCAAACAAAGAAGTATCAATCAGTAGACATTGTTTGCGACTAAGACGGGAACGCTGATCACATACATTAATTATTCAAAAGCGGACCCGTCGGGATTCGAACCCGAGATCTCTAGCTTAGAAGGCTAGTGCCATGTCCTGGCTAGGCTACGGGTCCTTAATGGTTTGCGAATGGAGGCACTAGCCTTGGCTGGTGCCACGAGAAGGAACTTTGTTCCTTCGAGCGCGACCTGTGAGTCCGGCGAACAGGTCTGTGTGTCCTGGCTAGGCTACGGGTCCGCATTGGCCTCAACTCGACCTTGATAATAAAAGTTAGGTTTAACCATACATCACCGACGAGGTGTCCCGGGCCTTCGGGCCGACGTTCATTGTCTGGGCTTGGATTATCGCCTGCTTCAGCTGGGCCTCGAGCCTCTCAGCCTCCTCGATCAGGGGCTGGGGATCGAGCTTCAACTTGGGCAGGAACTGGTCCAGGACCTCGATGAGGCGCGCGGCTGAACGGGCGTCGGGTATTTGCGGGTTAGCTTCGGAGAGAAGGCAGATGACGTCCCTTTGCATACGCTCTGCCTCGTGCAGCAGGACGCCCGATATGCCGGTGATGATGCCGCTCTCCAGCGTGGTGATGTTCTTGTTCTCCAAGAGCTTGCGCGAATTTGCAGTGCTGGCGATGGCGTATGTGTTCGGGTCATCGGTCCGGGGATTCTCGTTCACGATGCCCTCGACAGAGACCAAAACCTTGATCTCCTTCTCACCGGTCCATGTCAGTATCTTGTCCACCATCGGCTTCATCAGCTCCGGCGGGGGGGGGAACTCGGACGTGAGCACCACAAGGCGGTCGCATATGCATTCCTTCGTCTCGACCGGCTGACCCGCGAATATGCGGACCGGCGGCATAGGCACAGAATCCGCAATGATGGCGGTCGGATGGAAATACCTGGAGTTGACAGAACCTATGTACTCCATTTCCAGCTTCTTGATCATATAATTCGCGACTATGGAGCTGACCATTCCCACGCTGGGGAAGCCTTCGATAAGCACAGCGTCCTTGACCTGAACTTCCTTTCTTTCCACTATCTGGATGTCGTCTTCCATCTAATCACCTCTGAGTATTTCGACCGAATATTCGGTCTTTGCACCCAGGATCTTCGTTATGAGCTTGCCCGCTTCCTTGGTTTTCATCTTCTTGTAATCCTTCTGGAGGACATTAACGGCCTGGTCCCTGCCCTCGCCTATGGCACCGGCGACGAACTCCATTATCGCGCCGCTGGGGTCTGCCTCGAAAAGCCTTGGTCGGGAGAAGTATGTGGCGACCAGCAGCCCCGCTCCAAGAGGCCGGACATCCTTGTTGGTGGTGTGAGACCAGAATATTTCCCTGACCGTGCTCAGGACCTCTTCCTCGTTCTTGAACTTCTTATCACGGAGCTGGTCAATGACCACCAATGCATCGGCAACCAGACCTGCAAAGCCCACAACGACCTGGCTGGATATCTTGTGCAGCTTAAGCGGGGAGACCAGGAGATGACTTGAGTTATCGTACTTCGATTTGGCATCCTCCGAGGCCAGGAGTACGCCGTCATTGCACACCATACCGATGACGGTCGAGCCCTTCATCATGGATTCCCTCGCATACTCCACCTGGAAGATGCGACCGTCCGGTGAGAAGAAGTTGTCGGTGTCGTAACCCTTCGAAATAGGTCCGATGGTGTTCAGGAAATGGACGATGGCCGCACGGGCCAACTCCGCCTTGTTCCCGAACATCCCCGACTTGATCACTGTCTCCAAAAACCTGTCCACATCGTCTGGCAATATAACACGCAATTCTGCCATGAAACCACCATTAATACGTTTTAATGTATTTTTTATGTACTTTTACCGTATCTTAGAAGGAGTATAATAATGTTGTGAGGGTGTGTCATGAGGAATGAAGAGCTGCAAAGGGTTTATTTAGAGCACTCTGATGGGTGTGCGGTGAGACATTGCCGGCGAGCGTGATACTCGGGACCCAGTGGGGTGACGAGGGCAAGGGCAAGATAACTGACCTCCTCGCGGAAGGGGCCGACATGGTGGTCAGGTTCCAGGGGGGCAACAACGCCGGTCACACCATCGTTGTCGGGGAAAGGACCTACAAGTTCCACTTGCTCCCCTCCGGCATACTTCGTGGGGACGTCATATCGGTCATCGGCAACGGCGTGGTGGTGGACCCGCAGGTGCTCCTGGGCGAGTTGAACGACCTCAGGGGCCTGGATGTCACCATGGGGGAGCTGAGGATCAGCGACAGGGCCCACGTCATCATGCCCTATCACAGGACCATCGACGCATCAGAGGAGGAAGCAAAGGGAGCATTGGCCGCCGGGACCACAAAGCGCGGAATAGGGCCCTGCTACGCGGATAAGGCCGCGAGGTTCGGAATACGGATGTGCGACCTCATTGACCCTGAGGCCCTCGAGGAGAAGCTGTGGATCGCCTATCCCATCAAGAAGCACTACATCGAGGCCCTGGGCGGCAGTATCGAGGCGAGCTTCGAGGACATCCTGAAGAGGTACACGGAATTCGGCACGGCACTGGCCCCTTACGTTTGTGATACGTCCCTCCTCATCTCGAATGCGTTGGACAACGGCAGCGGTGTTCTGTTCGAAGGCGCCCAGGGCGTTCACCTGGACATCGATCACGGCATATATCCCCACGGGACGTCGTCTTCAACGGTCGCGGGCGGTTGCAGCATCGGAACTGGGATCCCGCCAAGCAGGATAGACAGCGTTACGGGCGTTGTCAAGGCTTATACCAGTCGTGTGGGCGAAGGCCCCTTCCCGACGGAATTGAAGGGCGAGCTCGGAGAGAGGATAGCCACGGTCGGCAAGGAGTACGGCACAACGACCGGCCGGCTGAGACGTGTGGGCTGGGTTGATCTGGTCATGGTCAAATACTCGGTCAGGGTCTGCGGCATCGAGTCCATCGTGCTGACGAAGGCGGACGTACTTTGCGGGTTGAACGAGGTCAAGATATGCACGCATTACACGCTGGACGGCGAGGATGTCCATGTTTTTCCGGCGAGCATGAGGAAGCTCGCGACCTGCGAACCGCAGTATCACACGTTCGATGGCTGGCCTGAGCTGACGCCCGAGGAATGGGCAGAGTGCCGAAACGGGGGCCGTGACGCCCTGCCCGAAACGCTGAATGCGTATGTCACGTTCCTCGAGGCCAATCTAGGCATTCCTGTCAAGCTTGTATCGTACGGTCCTCGACGCGACGAGAATATCATGCTGGATTGACCGTTTATATTATTTGATGGTATGGAAGAAAACCCTGCCTGGCAAATATTCATCATCTCAACGAACATGCCCCGTCCGAGCGTAAGATGGCAAGACAAACCAGAGCGCTGGGCGTGGTAGGATATCCCATGGAATCACAAAGATCTCTGATGGGAACTGGTGACAACAGCGATTGCTTTTGCGTAGACGCCCCGTCTCTCAAGGCGGGGAGCTGGCAACTGGAGCATTTAACTGGCTGAATCCTCCTAAATATAATAAGGTTGATTTTCATACACCTTAATTGTGACCGAGAAGGAAGAGGAGCAGGCAAGGGAGATAGCCGAGCTCCACAAGAAGATCGACAGGCTGGAAGAGATGATAACCGAGTTCAGGCAGCCGTTCAGGGATGCTCAGGGCTATATGAGCAAGTTCAACGAGATGGCCTCCGGGTACCTGAAGATCATCGGCCTCTACCAGCAGCACGGAAAGGTCTCGCCCGAGATGCTTGTGCCCACTGTCAAGGACCCAATTGCCCAGGACATCCTCGTCATCCTGTTCGAGAAGAAAGAACTGAACGTCTCGCAGATAGCCGACCAGCTCAAGGAGAAGAGGGGAAGTGCTTCCAGAAAAACGGTCAGGGACAAGCTGGCAATCCTTGAGGACGCCCGAGCCATCGAGGTGGTCGATGACAAAAAGGTGAAGAAATACAAGGTCTCTGATGAGCTGGTCGAGAAATGGCTCAAGCTGTTGGGAGTGATGAAATGACGAAAAAACTGGTCATAAATTTCCAGTTTGTTTATATACTCTGCACAGCCTATGACATATTGAGGCGGGAAAACCGCACACTGTAAAATTGGAGGTGATAAAGATGAAAGAAGGAGAAGCAGAAGAGATCAAGGAGATACTAGAGGTCGTGTCCGACAAGGTGCCCAAGTTGTTAGAGGAGATAACGGACGCCCTTTTCAGCCCGGAGAAGGCAGAGAAGTTCGGTGAGACCGTGGCCAAGTTCTACAAGTCATTGGTGGACAGCGGCATGAACCCGGACCAGGCCTTCGAGCTCACGCAGAAGTTCATGGACAGCTCGAGCCCCGGCGGCATGATCGCCAAGGCACTGGGAGGCATAGGCAGCAACGGACCCATCCACAAGGAAGTGCACATACACGGTCGCCACGACGACGAGGAATGCTGTGACGACGAAGATAAAGAGAAGAAGAAAGCGCAGGTAAAGATAACCTAGGTGTGAGCATGAGTGAGTTTCCGTTTGCGGTACTGGCAAGAGTCCCGAAACTCACCCTCTCCTTCTTCATAACCTTCCTGAGGTTCAAGAGGAGGGTGAAGAAGAGCGCGAAGCGTCTGAGGAAGTCGATGATAAAGCACGGAATGAACAAAGAGGACGCTGCTAAGCTGACCGAGATGTATGAGGAAAGCGTCAGTATCAGAAAGATCATCCAGAGCACTGGCGCTGACCTCCCCTTTTCGTTCTTCACGTAGATAGGTTTTTATGCATCGTTTCACTCTGTTGGAGTGGGACCATGAAGATAGGCGTGCTTGCCAATCCCGAGCTCAGGGGATTGGAGGATATTGGGAAGGAACTGCTTGATGCTATAGGCAACCAGGCCGATGTTCAACTGGACGAGGATCTGGCTGGAGCCCTTGGCATGACCGGGAGGCCTCTCCAGGATATGGACGCCGACGTGCTTGTCACGATCGGAGGGGACGGCACCATCCTGCACACCCTGCAGCGGTCGGACGCCCCGGTGGTGGGCATCAATGCCGGCCGCCTTGGCTTCCTCACCGAGATACAGCTGGATGAGATGGCGGACAAGGTTGGGAAGCTGGTCAGCGGGGATTATTACATCGAGGACAGGGTCAAGCTGAAGATCAAGGTCAACGACAAACGACTGCCTGACAGCACGAACGAGGCCGTCCTTCACACCTACCACGTCTCCAAGATGAGGCATTTTCAGGTCCTGGTTGGTGGTAAACCGGCCATGGACATCCGCGCCGACGGAATCATCATCTCCACCCCGACCGGCTCGACAAGCTACGCGATGAGCGTGGGCGGGCCCATCATCGACCCCAGGCTGGACGCCTTCGTGATCGCTGCCATAGCCCCCTTCAACCTCGGCATTCGGCCCCTGGTGGTTCCCGCGTCGAGCGACATCGAGATACGGCTGCGAAAGAAGCGCAAGTGCGTCCTGGTCCTCGACGGGCAGACCGAATTCGAGGTGGAGCCGGACGACGTCATCAAGATGGAGCGCTCCGAGAAGCTCGCGAGGTTCGTCAGGTTCGAGCAGGAATTCTACACGAAGGCGTGGGAGAAGCTGAGGATGTGAACATTTGGATATCCCTGTCAAAGGCATCACATCAAAAGTCCTTGAGCTGATGTTCGCCGCGGCCAGGGACACCCACCCCAACGAATTCGCCTGCGTCCTGAGGGCCGAAGAGGGCATTGTGACGGAGATCCTCCTCGTACCGGGGACGGTCAGCGGGGACAGCAGCGCGATCCTCAGGCTTCACATGCTGCCCATAGACCTCTCGGTGGTGGGAAGCGCCCATTCACATCCCACGCCCAATGCAATTCCATCGGACGCAGACATCGCCCTCTTCTCAAGGTTCGGGCCCCTGCACCTAATCATTGGCTACCCATACGACATGGACTCCTGGAAGGCCTATTATCGTGACTGCAGGGAGATCGAGCTCAATGTAGTATGATATTAATATGTAAACGTACTCTTGCGCCGGAGGAGATTCATGGTCGAGCAGGGATTCAAGCTTTCAAACGAGATAAGACGGTTGTTGCAGCATGAACTAGGACCTCTGGGTCTATCTATTTTCAACACCCAGTGCTCCGAGCTGAACATCAGGCCCGAGGAGATCAAAACCAGTGACCTGTTGCGCCTATCCCAGGCGGTTATCAGGGCCGTCAGACCATCCAAAGGGGACGAGATGGCACAGAGAGTGGGCAAAGAGATACAGAAGCTGAAGGTCGAGCTCGAGCTCGAGGCGTTGAAGGACCGGGAGAAGGAGCCGGGGAACGACCGCAGGCTCGCAGACCTCAACGTCAGCCTGGGCAACCTCTGCCTTGCCACCGGCGATTTCGAGGAAGGCCTCTCATCCTTCAAAAGGGCTGTCAGATACGCCAAGGAGGCTGATTATCACCTGAAGGAGGCCGAGGCCAACCTGGGCATAGGTCATATCAGGGAGAGGGAGAACAGGTGGGACGAGGCCCTTGATTACCTCGAAAGGGGATTGGCCATCTCCGAGAGGATAGATTATCCGCTGGGCATAGCCGATGCGACCATGTGGATGGGGCACCTTCACTGGCACAAGAGCGAGTATGACGAGGCCATGCAATGGCTGGAGAAGAGCCTTGAGAATGCCCGGAGAACAGGTAATGACGGCATCATCGGGACAAGCATGATAGAGTTCGGGCTTGTATACAGCGACCTCGGAGACCTTGACAAGGCCAAGGAATGGTACGAAAAGAGCATACCTCTGTTGGAGAACGTCAGGGACTACAGGCAGGTGGCCAGGGTATACAACAATCTCGGGGATTCGGCCCTGCAGACCAAGAATTTCAAGAAGGCTCTGAAGTACTTTGAGAAATGCAAGGAATACGCGAGCATGATTAACAACCAGATGTTCATAGGCTGGAGCCTGTTCAATTCCGCGGAGGCCTTGGTTCACCTCGGAGAGCCCGACCAGGCCATCGAGCGTGCCGAGAACGCTTTGGCGTTCATCGACCCAGTTACTGACCAGATGGGCGTCCACGGGACCTATAGGGTCAAGGCCATGGCCTACGCGGTCAAGAAGGAGTGGGACACGGCCGAGGAGTTCTTCGACAAGGCATTGGAGATAGTCGATGACCTTGATTCGAAATACTATATCGGGAAGACACAGCAATGCCGCGCCCACATGTATGTCGATAAGGGCGACAAGAAGACCGCTAAGAAACTTCTATTGCAGGCAAAGGAGCAGCTGGAATCCATCGGAGCCGTGAGAATGCTCGAAGAGGTAAACTCGGACCTGGATAAACTATAGGCCTATTCCTCCAGTATCTTTCCAATGTTCAGTTCCTTTGCCGCCATATCCCTGATTATGTCTTTCTTGACATCGTCCTCTGGCCTTATCTCCGCGATAATGTGGTGAACGGCAGTGGCCGTTGTGAATGTGTCCATAGGCACCGACATGACTGGTATGTCCAACTCATCGGCCTTGGCTATCACCTTGGGGTGCGGGATGATGTTATTCGTCAATACTATCCCTGACGTCCCCTCCCCCAGTGATGCGAATATCAGGTCGAGGCGGTCGCCGCCGGTGATGATGAGCTTGTTCATGGAATGGAACTTCGCTGTTTTCATGGCCTGGTCTGCTGTAAGGGCACCGATGAGCACTGTCTCGACCGGTATCTGGCCACCCTCGGTTCCGGCGACCAGCTTGGCGTTGAGCTTGTTGAGGATCAGGTCGATGTCGATCAGGCCCAGCAGGACCTCTTCAGGCAGAACGCCGAGGACCTCCACCCCGGCTTTCATCAATACCTGCATGCCCTGGTCCTCGAGCCTGAACTTGTCGCCCTCGCCGCACTTGTTGATGACCACGCCACGCAGGTTGACGCGATTCTCCAGGCATTTGGAAACGGCCAGAACCTTGTCGACAATCAGGTCCACGTCGCCCTCGGCCACGAGTATCATATCGGCGTCCAGCGTCTGCGCGACCGTGACCGCGTCCAGGCCCATTATCCCGCCGTACGTGAAGTTCCTGCAGGATTCGATAATCATGAAATCCTTATCCTCTGACAGCTGGTCGTACATCTTCTTGAGGACTCCCTGGACCTCCTCCGGGATCCAGTGGGTCATGATCTTCTCGGGGTCGAAGCCCAGACAGCATTCCTCGTTCGACCGGTCCTCAAGACCCAGCCATTCGTTATATACCTGGCAGTCAAGGTCGACGAGGTTCTTCTTGCTGTAGACCAGGTGGTCCCCGTAGGGTTTGAAGTATCCGACCTTCTTGTCGGTGTTCATCGCGATGCCCAGGCCCACGGTGGTCTTTCCCGCGTGTGTTCGCGTCGATGTTATCAATAGAGGTTTCATTTGCTCACCGCCTAACCCTTCCGTAATTTGGTTTTGGATTTAATTGTAATCCTCGAATCCACGACCTTGCAGCCCTTGCCCTTGCCCAAGACCATCAGGGGGTTGATGTCCAGCTCCAATATATCTTTTGTGCGCATTGCCAAGTATGAAAGTCGTGATATCGCATCTATTATGGCGTTCATGTCCCGCATCTCCTTGCCCCTTGCACCGGCCAGTATCGGATACGAGGCTATGTCCTTGACCATCCTCATACTCTCCAATCTGGATATCGGCGCGACCCTGAAGGATACGTCCTTGAGCACCTCTACGTAGATGCCCCCCATGCCGAACATCAGTATAGGACCGAAGGACTGGTCCACCGAGAAGCCGATAATGGTCTCCATCGCATCAGTCACCATCTCGGTGACGCTGACGCCGTATATTCTTGCCCGAGGCATCCTTCTCCTCACTTCGGCCATGATGGATTCGTAGGCCACGGTCAATTCATGCTCGTCCTCAAGGTCCAGCCTCACGCATCCGAACTCGGTCTTGTGGATGATGTCAGGGGACAATATCTTCAGCACAACCGGGTATCCGATCTCCCCCGCCATCCCCAGGGCTTCGCTGAGATTCCTGGCAACCCTGGTCTCGGGAAAGTCGAGGCCGGTCAATCTGAGGATCTCTGCGCAGTCGCTTTCCACCAGCTGGGTGAGACCCCTGTTCTGCGAATTCTCGATGATGTCGTGGACCGCCGCCATGTCGATGTCGAATTCCTCCGGGCTGCCGAAGTCGGTGTTCAGCCATCTCCACCTTTCGTAAAGGGCACCCATGGCCGACATGGCCAGATCAGGTGAATCGAAACAGGGGATCGAGTGGTCGTTCAGCAACTTAATGGCCTCATCGACACCGATACCTCCAATGAGTGAGAATGCCAGCGGTTTGCTGCCTTTCCATTTCTCAACTACGTTGGCCACAGTTGCCGCGAACGCCGAGACATCCATTGTGGCCTGCGTGCAGTAAAGGCCCACAACGGAAGGAATGCTCTCCTCTTTCAGTGCCGCCTCGAGGGATATGCCATACTGTTCAGTCCTTCCCTGGCCAGTGATGTCGATGGGATTCTTGGTGCTGCCGTACTGGGGCATTGACGGCCTGAAGACCTCCTCGAGCAGGTTCGGATTGTCAAGCAGGGGTACGCCGTATTTCTCCGCCGAATCGGTCGCGATCACGCCCACGCCACCTCCGTTCGTCAATATGACGGTGCCTTCCTGGGCCGGAAGGGGCATATCCGCCAGTATCCTGATCCATGCGAAGGCGTCGTCCAATGAATCCGCCCTCAGGGCACCGGCCTGTTTGATGGCCGCGCCGAACACCTTGTCAGAGCCTGCTAAGGAACCTGTGTGCGACGCCGCTGCAAGCGCACCCCTGGCAGAGCTTCCTGATTTGATTATGATGATGGGCTTCCTCTTCGAGACCTCGGCCGCGAGCTCCATGAAATGGCGTCCGTCCTTGCACCCCTCCATGTAGATGAAGATGACGTGGGTCCTCTCGTCGTTCCCGAGGTAGGCCAGCGCTTCCCTTTCCGTGATGTCGGCCTCGTTTCCGATGCTGATGACGGCGGATAGCCCGATGTTCTCCGTCACCGACTTGCCCATTAAGGCCACTCCCAGCGCCCCGCTTTGGGAGATGAGGCCAACGTTTCCCGGCTTCACGTTGGGCGGGCCGAACGTCGCGTTCATCTCGGCCGAGGCCGAATAAATGCCGAAGACGTTCGGACCCAGGGCCCTGGCCCCGTGCCTCTTTAATATCGCTCTTAATTCGTTCTCCAGGTCATGACGGCCCACCTCACCGAAACCGCTGGAAATGATTACGAACATCCTGGCGCCGTGCTCGCAAGCTTCCTCAATGACCTTGTTCACGATTGCGGCCGGAACCGCAATTACCGTCAGGTCCGGCGGGTATGGCAGGTCGCCGATGGAGGGATAGCACTTGTCTCCAAGGACGGTTTCGTACTTCGGATTGATGGGATAAATATCTCCCCTGTAATTCGATAATTTGAGGTTGTGGACGATATCGTAACCTATGCTGTCCTTTATCGTGGAAGCACCGATGATGGCGACCGATTCCGGATTGAAAAGCTTCTCCAATCCAACGCTGGCTTCACCCATTGCCACATGATAAAACGTCAGATGATAAAAAGAAAGCGCCGTCGCGCTATCTAGATATTGTGCCGAGAGGGAGGCCGCAGGTGAGGAAGAACGTTAGTAACCTGGTTCATCATCGAGGGTAAGGCCTGTTTTACTAACCAGGCAATCAAAAAACTGGTCTCCCGGAGGTGCGAATCCCTTCAAACAAAACAAAGCGCCGAGAGGGAGATTTGAACTCCCGAGGCGTAAACCGCCACAAGCTTTCCAGGCTTGCGCCCTACCAGGCTGAGCTATCTCGGCATTGCGATACTCCTGGTTACGAGGGCACAGGCGCCCCCGCAGATGAACTTGTTCATCGAGTCCGTGACCAATAACCTGTTATTGGTACCGGAACCAGGCTGAGCTATCTCGGCCCATACTGGTGATTTAAGGTTGGTATTTAGTTTTGTCGTTGAATGTAATCAGGTTTATATCGATTGAAAGCATTACCGGTACGGTTTGTATGAACCGGATCAAGGTCGTTAACGATCCTTCGGAGCTGGTCTCTGTTTTTAGGGCCGTTGACACGGACATCAAGCGACAGGTGTTCAAGGAGGTGTCGACTGGCTGGAAGACCGGGAAGGAGATAGAAGAGAAGTTCGGCACCGAAGGGAGGCAGGCCCTGAGGCTTTTCAATAAGATGAAGTTGGTCGAGACGAGGTGGCAGAAGCCGGAGGAAGGCTCTCCAGAGAAGCCGGTAAAGGCCTATCACACGTATTATTCATCCTTCCATATCAACACTTCCTGCTCGGTCTACGAGATCAGCGACGTGATATCGGTCGCCGGGATGCTGGACAAGGATTTCAAGAAGATTGAGGCCAAGATATTGAAGATGATAGGCGACGAGGGGATGTTCGCGGGCGACGTCGCCGAATCGCTGGAGGTCTCGCCAACAATGCTGAAGTGCCTTGTCAAGCGTTCGTCGAAATTCGATTACCGCGGTCACAGAATCGAAAAATATAATGAGTGATTCCTCTTGGGGGAGATGCATGATCGCAGTCTTGAGGATAGGCCACAGGCCCGACAGGGACAAGCGCATAACAACACACGTGGCCCTTGTTGCCAGGGCATTCGGCGCAGGCCAGGTGCTCATCGACGAGAAGGATTCTGAGCTCGAAGATAACCTGAAGGGAGTGTGCGATAAGTTCGGAGGGCCGTTCGACGTCGTCACTGGTGTCAAGTGGCGGAACGTGCTCGACGATTGGCCGGGCCAGACGGTTCATCTGACAATGTACGGCGAGGAGATCGAGAAGGGCATTGATAAACTGAGCCCAGACAAGGATATTCTCATAGTGGTCGGTGCCGAGAAGGTTCCGCGCGAGGTTTACGATAAGGCAGATTACAACATCTCTGTGGGGAACCAACCTCATTCGGAGGTCGCCGCGCTGGCTGTCTTCCTCTATAGGCTCTTTGAAGGCGATCCGTTCAAGGATTTCGAAGGCGGCCAGATGAGGATCCTGCCATGTGAGAGGGGCAAGAATGTGGAGGAGAGATGAGCGCGCTGCCGAGTAGAGGCGAGTGCCTGGCCCTGTTGAGGGAGGCCGGCTGCTCCCCAGAGGTCATCGAGCATTGTCTTGCGGTGGAAGCCTTCGCCGTCGGCATCGCCGAGAGGTGCCCCAAGGACACGGCCACGGTTGAACTTGTTAGCCGCGGCGCCCTCCTGCACGACATCGGTCGAGGGGTCACGCACGGCATCGGGCATGCAGTCGAAGGTTCCGACCTCATCCGGGAGAAAGGGCTCGACGAGAGACTGGCCCTCATTGTGGAGAGGCACATAGGGGCCGGCCTTTCCCCAGAAGAGGCTGTCGCGCAGGGGTTACCTCCGAGGAGTTATATGCCGGTTACGCTCGAGGAGAAGATCATAGCCCATTCAGACAACCTCGTGGGGGAGAGGGAGCACGCGGCCATCAGGATGCCGTTGGCAGAGGCCGTTGAAAAGGCAAGGGCGAGGGGGCTGGATGCGCTGGCGGAGCGGATGACCGAGCTTCATTATGAGCTAAGCCAGATGTGCGGAGTCAACCTGGACGAAATCGAGTAGATTCACCAACCTTATATAGCCTCAAACCGTTACATTCGGCAATGGATTACATGACACTGGCCAAGGCCTATGAGAGCATAGGGGCCACGAGCAAGAGGTTGGAGATGACAGACCTTCTCGTCGAGCTTCTGCTCAAGACCCCGAAGAACGAGGTCGAGATGGTCGTATACCTGACCCAGGGGAAGGTGGCGCCCGATTTCAAGGGCATAGAGCTGGGCCTCGCGGAGAAGCTTGCCTTGAAGGCCATATACGAGGGCACGCGCGTCGACGAGGCGAAGATCAACGAGTGGTGGATCAAGGATGGCGACCTCGGCTCCGTGGCCTTCCAGGCGGTCAGCGAGAAGAAGCAGACTTCACTCTTCACCGAGAGTCTGAACGTCACGACGGTGTTCGATTCGCTCCTGAACATCGCAAAGGCCTCCGGCAGCGGCTCCCAGGAACTGAAGATGAAGCTGTTCGCCAAGCTGCTGCACGATTCCAGCCCGGTCGAGGCAAAGTACATTGCCAGGACTATGGCGGGTAAACTCCGCCTGGGCATCGCCGACATGACCATCGTGGACGCGCTGGCCGTGACCTACGCAGGGAAGGAGGACAGGGATGCTGTCGAGAGGGCATATAACACATGTTCTGACCTGGGCAGGGTGGCCGGGCTGCTTGCGACCAAGGGCCTGGGAGGCCTCTCAGAGGTCAAGCTGGAGGTGGGGGTTCCCCTCAGGGCCATGCTGTGCGAGCGCCTGACCAGCATCGGGGAGATCATCGGGAAGCTCGGTGGAGAGTGCGCCTTCGAGTACAAGTACGACGGACTTCGGATCCAGGCCCACATCAGGGACGGCCACATAGACCTCTTCACGAGACAGCTGGAGAAGGTCACAGACCAGTTCCCCGACATCGTCAACATGCTTGCGGGGGCCTTCAAGGGCAAGGAGGGCGTGGTCGAGGGCGAATGCGTTCCAGTGGACGTCAACACCGGCGAGATGCTGCCCTTCCAGACGGTAAGCCGCAGGCGGGGCAGGAAGTTCGAGCTGACCTCGGCCGTGAACGAGTTCCCGGTGATGCTGTATCTGTTCGATTGTCTATTTCTGGATGACCGGGACCTGACACACACCCCCTATCCGAACAGGAGGGCCGAATTGGCCGCCTGCATATCGGAGACTGAGAGGGTGAAGGTTTCTGAATCCATGACGACCGGAGACGCTGCTGATGCCGAGGGGTTCTTCGACCAGGCCATTGAGCGCGGCGCGGAGGGCATCATCGCCAAGTCGGTGGCCGACGATTCGTTCTACCGGGCCGGTTCAAGAGGCTGGCAGTGGATCAAGTTCAAGCGGGATTACAGGTCCGAGATGTCCGACACCGTTGACCTCGTCGCGGTCGGCGGTTTTGCAGGAAGGGGCAGGCGCGCCGGAGCCTACGGCGCGCTGTTGATGGCCACGTACAACAGGGAGGAGGACAGGTTCGAGACGGTAACCAAGCTGGGCAGCGGGTTCGACGACGACATGCTGGCTGCACTTCCCGGCCTGCTGGACGACCACAGGCTCGATAAGGCGGACAGGCGTGTCTGCTCGGAAATGAAACCGGATCACTGGTTCGCGCCATCGCTGGTCCTGGAGGTCAGGGGAGCCGAGATCACGTTGTCGCCGATTCACACGTGCGGTTTCGGGGTCGTCCGTGAGGGCGCCGGTCTGGCCATTCGCTTCCCCAGGTACACGGGCCGGATCAGGGAGGACAAGGCTCCGGAGGACGCCACCTCCACCGATGAAGTGTTGGCAATGTATAACCTGCAATTGAAGAAATTAAGTTAGGAAAGTGTGATGCCTGGCATCATTGGACGATCCGCTTCATTCCGCTTCGGGTTTCTTGCCCCATTTGGTAATCATCAGTATGAGGATGACCATGACGACCGTTATGACGATGGCCACGATGCCGAAGATGGCCCAACCTACCCAGGGGTCCGCCGTGCTCGTCTCAGAGACCGGATAGATATTGGCCAGGTCCAGCCCGGCCATGATGAACTCCTTCCAAATCAGAGCTATAACAAAACCGAAGGCCGCCGCCATTGCCACGGCGATAGCGTCTTTGATATCGATCCTCGAAATCTTCTTTTCTTCCGCCAAAGAGTGCACCTCCGCCGACTCGTAAGGTGAACGAAATATATATAGGCTACCCCTATAATATCGGCCATTGACGCAAGTGATGTTATGATGAAGGACAGCCAGGATGCCTTCGGGCACGGCATATACGACCATTTCAAGGGTATCGACGTGGATGAGGTCATCGAGCGCGACGACGGTTACGTGGACGTCTCGCTGGGACCCAAATCCTACCTGTCGAAGTTCGAGGACTGGCCGGTCCATGAGAAGAAGGCCATGACGTATGCGAAAGGTCGGGTTCTAGACATCGGCTGCGGTGGCGGAAGGCATGCAGTCCACCTTCAGAGCAAGGGCCTTGACGTCCTGGGCATCGATAATTCTCCGATGGCGCTCAAAGTCTGCAGGGAAAGGGGCCTGAGGAAAACGAAGCTCTTGGGCGTGACCCAGATAACGAAGGAGCTGGGCGTCTTCGACACGATTATGATGATGGGCAACAACTTCGGGCTTGTGGCCAATCCGAAGAGGGCCAGGTGGTTGCTGCGGAAATTCAGGGGCATCACCACTGAGGACGCTCACATCATAGCAGAGACGATGAATCCGTACAGGACCGATAAGGAAGAACACCTGGCCTATCACCGGGATAACAAGAGAAGGGGTCGAATGGGCGGTCAGGTCAGGATACGGTGCCGGTACAAGAGGTACATGACGCCTTGGTTCGATTACCTGTTCGTCTCCAAGGACGAGTTGAGGGGAATACTGGAGGGGACCGGCTGGAACGTGAAGAAATTCTTAAACAGCAATTACGGGTCATACATTATGGTCCTGGAGAAGGAATGAAGTGGTCGCCGCAGACCTGTCTTTTCAACTTAACACCTCGAAGCCGCGAGATGAAGCGTGCGGCCCCTGAAGGTTAACATACGACCTCTCCCACAACTATATCATTTAATAAAATCAAATGAATCTAGGGTTGGTTGTCTACGTGGCCTGGGATGTCAAGAACCCGAAGGGTAGGATCGCCAGTGTTCTATCGGCCGTATTGTGGTCCATATTAATAGTGCTCGTGATTCTTCACGGTGACTGGACCGAGTTCACCATCCCAATACTCATCCTGTTCGTTCTGTTACTCGTACTCAGCCTTCTCAGAATATTCCAGGAATGGAAGGAAGAGGGCGAGTGGCTGGAATAAGGGGTCCCTCGGTTTCCCATAAAAATCTTAAATACCCGACCCGTCATTTTCAAACGAGGGATCGAGTGAGGAGTGCGCGGTTGAAGTATGGAGGTCTGTGGCTCGTCATCTTCGGGACGCTGATATTGCTGGGTACAGGTATGTGGTACATTTGGATGACGCGCTCGCAGATGTGGTTCGATAAAGACCCATATTTGACCCTGGCGATTGTAGGCGCTCTCCTCCTCGTACCGGGTCTCTTGATGTTTTTGTTCATCGAGGAATGATCACTCTACAAAAGCATCCACGACAACGTGGCTGACACCCGGCGCGTAGGATTTAATCGTCTTGATGTTGAGTATCTCCACCTGCTTACCCTCGTTCTCCGCGGCTTCCTCCACCCGTTCCAGGGGGCGGTCCGGCATCAGCCGGTCAGGGCATGTCTCGTGATAGTGTATGATCCCTTTCCCCCGCAATATCCGCATTGCCTTGGGCAGGTATTCGTGGGTCGTACCCACATAGCCCATCACGACACGGTCGGCGACGTTCTCAGCGGCGTCGCCGCAGTCCTCCAGATGCGGTTCGACAATTGCCTGGACATTGTTTAGTTTAACGTTCTGGCTCAGATATTCATGAGCCAGCGGATTGATCTCGTGGGCCACGACCTTCCCGGGTTTCGAATGAACGGCCATGGGCAGTGTGAAGTAACCGATGCCGGCGAACATGTCGACGACCACCTCGCCGTCCCCGCACACGTTGGCCATGCGGATGCGCTCGTCAACGTTGCCGCTGGAGAACATCAGCCTTGCCGCGTCCAGCCTGTACCTGATTCCGTTCTCGACGTGTGTCGTCTCCGTCTCCGTGCCCATGATCAAATCTAGTATGGGCTCGCGGTATTCGCCCTCGATGCCGCCCACGTCCCGCAGCACCGCTCTAGCCTCAAGCTCCTCAGAATACGCCCTGGCGATCTCGTCAAGCCAGTCATTCAATGACTCATCGATCTTTAATATCAACACGTGACCGAGCAGCTCCCACCTGCTCGGCAGCTTTGGCTTGACATCTTCCGGGACGCCAATGTTCTTCAATATGTTCCTGAGCGGCTCCTTGAAGGTCTCGCGCCATTGATATTCCCTGAGGTCGATGACCTCGCCGGCGAGTTCGGCCAGTTGCTCCGAACGAGCCGCGTCTGGCTTTTTCAGTAACGGTATTTCAACCATGTTCCCGACGTGCTCTATCCTGTGGTGTTTGTCAAGTAAGCCGTTTTCCGACAGGATCAACCGGGCCTCCTCCGCCCTTTCCCTCGGAACTCTCAGAGCCAGCATGCTATTCCTTTTCCTTCGAGTAGTAAGGGGCGTCCAGTGTCTCGCGGATGCCCTTGGCTATCTTCTTGCCCACGCCCTTGACCTTCATGAGGTCCTTCTCGCTCGCTTCGAGCACCGAGCTGACGCTGCCGAAGTGGGCCAGCAGACGCTGGGCTATCACACCGGAAATGTTTGGTAATCCTTCGATGATGAACTGCTGGCGTTCCTGGAGCATCATGGTACCCTTCTCGCCCCGAATCCCGGGGATTCGCCCCTCGGCAGCCTCCCTCTTTGCCACGGCAAGGAGCACCTGAGCGGTCTCCCTGTCGTCCTTGGTCGATATTATGGGAATGCCGAAGTCGACAGTGATGGAGGCCAGTGCCCCGTAGATGGCGTCCTCGGATATGCGTCTTCGGGAGAATAGGTCCTCGCCCTCGAGAATCATGAGCGGCGATTGGTAGGCTCTCCGCAGGCTCCTCGCCTGCTGGAACAGGCGCCCGTCCATCAGCGACGCCAGGAAGTCCTCCGCCTCCTTCCGCTCCACGCCCACGCGCTCGGATATCAGGTAATCGCCCACGTCGAGCTGGACCGATTCGATTATCACGTCCTTCCTTGCCAGGTTCTTCACGACCGGCGACTTGAACTCGCGGGTGTCCGCGATGATCTTCAAAGGCGAATCCTGGTCCTTTGTCAACTCCTGTCGTTTCTCGAAGTCCCCGAGTTTCCGCTGGTCCTTCTCGACAGGTTGTGTCTTCATGGCTGCCCTCACCTGTTCCATCCTTCCGGCGCTTTCGAACGTCGGAGCGGTAGGACCCCCGACCTCGATGTCCTTCTGCAGCTCCTTGCGGAGTCGCTCCAGCTCCTTGTGCATGCGCGATTCCTTGTGCTTTGAAGACCAGTAATACGCCTCGTCCCTCGTGCCCTTGGTGATGAGTATCACTACCTTGCCGGTGCGGCGCCGGCCTGTCCTGCCGCGGCGCTGTATAGTGCGTATCTCGGAAGGCACCGGCTCGTAGAATACCACCAGGTCTGTGGATGGTATGTCAAGGCCCTCCTCGGCCACGCTCGTCGCCACGAGTACGTTGTATTCCCCTGCCTTGAAGAGGTCTATCATCTCCACCTGTTCCTTCTGCCGCATTCCCTTGTCCGAGCCCTTGCTGGCCTGACCGACGAACCGTGCCGGGCGTACGATCTCTATCTTCCCAAGCGCGTCGGTCACGAGCTCCGAGGTGTCGCGGTAATGGGTGAACACTATTATCCTGGAATCCGCCTTTTGATTGAGCTGGGCGACGACAATCTTCTTCACCTTCTCGAGCTTCGGCGATTCCACCTTGGCCGCCTCAAGGCCCTTGACGGCCTTCATGGCCATCTGCACCTTGGGCAGCGCGATTGCCTGCCTGGAAGCCTTTGTCGCGTTCTTGGACAGCGCCTTGGTCCTCATCCTCTCGAAGTAGGCCTTGAGGGCGGCAACCCCCTGCGTCTCGGCACGCTCCAAGGCCTGATTGAGGGTCATGGCTATGGCCACCGTCGTGACCGCGCTGTATGCGGCAGATGACTTGCTGCCCGTCCTCAACGACCCCTGTATCTCCCTCTGGGCGGCCAGCAGGGCACTCGTTGTCACCATTCCCTTGCGCAGGTAGCCGTGCTTACGCAGCTTGGCCACCTGCTCTTCAAAACCCTTCCTCAGGTGCTCGATGACCTTCGCCATCTCCTTTGGAACCTCGACCTCCATCCACCTGATGTAGATGTCGTGTATGTGCTTCACGACGTCCGGGTCGTAATCGTGCCGTATCTCCACCCCCTCGATGTTCAGGTTCTCGCACACCTCCAGTATCTTCGCCGAGTCATTGCCGGGCGACGCGGTCATACCCAGGGCGTGACCGTCCTTGACCTTCCTGTACCGTTCCCCGATGAAGACGTAGGCGTAATCCCCCACGGCCCGGTGGGCCTCGTCGAAGACGATGAGCGAAACTTCGTTCAGGTCTATCTGGCCGGACACGAGGTCGTTGGATATTACCTGCGGTGTCGCGGTGATTATCTGGTTCTTCCGCCATAGCTCCTTGCGCTTCTCCGGGGGCACCTCGCCCGTGAAGACGGCCGGCGGCTCGGCTATGAGGTGCCTCTTCAGGAACCTGGCGTGCTGCTCCACCAGCGGTTTCGTCGGGGCCATGAAGAGTATCTTGCCCCGCTTGGTTCGCAGGGTCTCTGCTATCGCAAGGAGGGCGATGACGGTCTTTCCCAGGCCGGTCGGCAGGACCACGAGGGTGGAGCGCTTCACGCAGGCCAGCGCTATCGTCCGCTGATAATGCCTCTCCTCGATCGTGCCCGCCTCGATCATCTGGTGCTCCACGTACACGGTGGGAATATCGACCACAGATAAAGAATAGTTTTGGTGGGGTGGGTGAAAGTGAAAGAAAAATGCTCCCATCGGGATTCGAACCCGAGTCCCCAGCTCGAAAGGCTGGAATGATTGGCCGGTCTACACTATGGGAGCGCTTGGTTGCGTATGAGACTGCAGCTCCCGAAGTGTGTTAGAGTGGCTTGTCCACGTCGCTATTCACTATGGGAGCATCTACAGCCAGAGAAATGCGCCTTCCTTTTAATAATTTCCAACCGAGCGATAATTTTTATCATACTTTGGATAATAGGGTCACCATGCGAGGGAACCGGCATTGACATTCATTAAACTCGAATCAGTTGGCAAGAAACGCGGCAAGCGCTGGATATTCGAGAACGTCTCGTTCGACATCCAGCGGGGTGACATCATCGCCATCGTGGGTGAATCGGGCTCGGGCAAGTCCACCCTCCTCAGGTGCATCAATCGCCTTACGGAACCCACCAAAGGTTCGGTCCTCTTTGAGGGCAAGGATATCAGGACATATGCTCCCCCCGAGCTGCGGAGGGAGCTGAGCATGGTGTTCCAGTTCCCCGCGATATTTCCCGGGACGGTGGAGCAGAACGTTGGCTACGGGCTAAAACTGATGGGCAAGAGGTCCGAAAAGCGGGTCTTCGGGGCCGTGGACGACGTCGGCCTGGACCGGTCGTTCCTGAAGCGGAACGCCGAGAAGCTTTCCGGCGGGGAGCAGCAGCGGGTGTGCCTCGCTCGGAGCCTGGCCGTCGGGCCCAAGGCCCTCCTCCTGGACGAGCCCACATCATCGCTGGACACCAAGGCCGCGCGGAAGATAGAGCAGACGGTTAGGGCCCTAAGGGAAACCCATGGGCTGGCCATCCTCTGGGTGACACACGACATCGGGCAGGCGAGGAGGATGGCTGACAAGGCTGTTGTGCTGGGGAAGGGGCCTATCAAGGGCTCGGTTAACATCGGCGAGGTCGACGGGGGTGAACTGCCTGGCTGATATTCCTTACGACGAGTGGGAAGGACTCATTCGTTTGGCTTTCACAGCCGTACTGCTGGCTATCGTCCTCGTCTTATCATATATGAAACGAATAGGCATCGGCAAGGACGCGGCCCTGTCGTCAGCACGAGGATTCGCGCAGCTGATGATACTCGCCATCATATTCACCTACATCTTCGATTCGCCCGACTGGCTCCTTTACACGTGGATACTCTTCATCGCCATGTGCATACTCGCCGGGTACACCTCAGCGCGCAGGGCCAAGCAGATTCCCAAGGCCTGGCAGATAACCACGCCCAGCATCGTCATCGGAACCTCGATAACGCTCATCATCATGCTCCTGACCGAGATCATGATTTCGAGGCCGGAGTTCATCATTCCACTCGCGGGAATGGCATTCGGCAACACCATGAACCTCTGCTCGCTGTGCCTGAACAGGATAATCGGCGAGGTGAAGAACAATCGCGCGAGGATCGAGGCCGCCCTCGCTTTGGGCGCGACATCCGACCAGGCCATCGACCCCTACATCCAGACGTCGGTGAAGGCGGCGATGATACCGAGCATCGACAGCATCAAGACGCTGGGCGTCATCTTCATCCCCGGGGCCATGGCCGGCCTGCTGATGGCCGGCACCGAGCCGCTGGTAGCCGCGGAATACCAGATAGCCGTCTTCTTCATGATATTCTCGGCCGGAATAATAACCGCCATCACCGTATCCAGCCTTGCCAGGAAGCGGCTGTTCACCGAGGCGCATCAGCTGAAGTTCATCGGTTGATATTTAGTTTGTATGAGTTCCGGATTTTGAAATATCGGAGTTCGATGGCTACAATTAGGGAATTCAATTTAATATGGCCTCGGCCATGTTCCATCCGTAGGATCCAGGTAGGAGTGATTTAGATGCAAAAGCAAGATTTCATAGCTTATTTGAAGGAAAACGATGACAACTACGAGTTTGCCGAGGCCCCGCACGAGGGCGTTGCAGGCGTTTTCGTCAAGAACAACATGTACGAGACCGAGACGCACTTCGCCGACACGGTCATCCAGGATTTGGCTCTTGAGGAGCTTATCCAGGCGACCCACCAGGGCAAGAACATCGAGCACATGACGCGCGTCACCGGCTACTTCAGCAAGGTCAGCAAGTGGAACAAGGGAAAGAAGGGCGAGTTGAAGGACAGGCACAGGGTCAGCGAGGTCTGAGTCTATATCATTGATGTTCCGCACCGCGGGCACCTGCCCAGCCGCTTTTCGAATTTCGTTCCGCAGTTGGGGCACTCCACTTTCACCAGGCCCTCCGAGACCTCCCTCTCCTTCTTGATCTGGCCGGGAGTGGGGGGCGGTGACATCGCCGGGTATTGGATGGGCGGCGGCGGCCTGTAGGTGCCTGTGCCCACAAGCCTCCACAGGATTATCAGAACGATGAGGGCGATGACGGCAACGATGCACATGAGTTCCATAGGGTCTCCGTTTACAAATTGGTCATAATCTACTTAATAACATCGAATTCAAATAGCCAGTTTCCATTATCCGTGCATGGGCTCGCGCAGGATTGGCACCTTGGCCGAGAAGTCGCTGCACGCGTCATTGAAGCGGTGGTACACCGAAGAGGGCGACAAGGTGGAGAGGAAGGTCGACGGATTCTACATCGACATCGTGCGCGGCGACCTGCTCATCGAGATCCAGACGGCAAATTTCTCCCAAATACGGCGCAAGCTCGTCTACCTCCTCAGGGACCACCACGTCCATCTTGTGCATCCGATACCCGTGGAGAAATGGATAGTCAGGCAAGATGAAGGAGGGAAGGAGTTGAGCCGGCGGCGTTCTCCGAAGACAGGTAAGGTGGTGGACGTGTTCGAAGAACTGGTGCGCATCCCCAACGTGGCCATGCACCCGAACCTCACCGTTGAGGTCCTGTTGACGAGGCAGGAGGAGGTCCTGCGGAGAGGCGGCAAAGGTGCCAGGGGAAGACGCGGATGGGAGCTGCATGACAGGAGGCTGCTGGAGGTCAAGGACAACTACGTGCTGGCAAGTCATAAGGATTATCAAAAGCTCATACCGAAGGAGCTGCCGAGGCCCTTCTCAAATCGTGACCTGGCCGAGGCCGTCGGACGGCCCATCTGGCTCGCCAGGGCGATGACATACACGCTGAGGCGCACGGGGGCCATCACAGAGGTGGGAAAGAGGGGCAATGCCATCCTATATATGTGAGTTCGGGATTTTAGAAGTGATACCATGAGTCACGACTTGGGAGGAAAGGTGGCGCTCGTCACGGGCGCGTCCAGGGGCATCGGCCGCGGCATCGCGCTGGAGCTGGCCGAGTGCGGCGCCGACATAATCGGCATCTACGAAGGCAACGAGGAGTCGGCGGCCCAGACCCACGAGGACGTCACAAAGAAAGGGGTTCTTGCCTCGTTCATGAGGTGCGATGTCGCGAACGAGGAAGCCGTGCTGGCCGTCAGGGACAAGACCCTGGCGGACTTCGGCAAGGTGGACCTCCTAGTCAACAATGCGGGCATTCACCAGCACCTCAAATCCTGGGAGCTGAGCCTCGGGGACTGGCAGCGCGTCATCGACGTGAACCTCACTGGCATTTTCATTGTCTGCAAGGCCCTCATCCCACACATGAAGGAGAGGGGCAGCGGACGCATAGTCAACATCTCGTCCTGCGTGGCCTACACCGGAACCGACCACGAGGTCCATTACGCGGCGTCCAAATCGGGCATCCTGGCCTTGACCAAATCACTCGCGCTGGAGCTCGCCCCCGACATTAACGTTAATGCGGTCGCGCCCGGATACACCGACACCGATATGCTCGTATTAGGGTCGTCCAACGAGGCAAAGGCTGTGTTGAATAACATCCCAAAGGGTCGGATAGGGCTTCCGGAGGATATCGCGAAAGCGGTCGCATTTCTTTGTTCGGACGATTCGGATTATATAACGGGTCAAATTCTCAACGTCAACGGCGGCCTGGTCATGATTTGACCTGCCCGGAACCCGTTCGATAATCGTAAGCAACTTGGCGATTACGAGCGATGACCCAGTGGGGCAGGACATTATCGGAACTCATTTAGAACAGACCGACGATGTTCCCGTCCGCGTCCATGTCAATCTTCTCTGACGCCGGGTGCCTGGGCAGCCCCGGCATTGTCATTATCTCGCCGGCAATGGGTATGAGGAAGCCGGCTCCGGCGCTGAGGCGTATCTCGCGGACGTGCATCTCGAAACCATCGGGCGCGCCGAGCAGCTTCTTGTCGTCGGAAAATGAATATTGGGTCTTGGCCACGCACAGGGGAAGTTTGCCGTAGCCCAGCCCCTCCCACAGGTCGAGGTCCTTCTTGGCCTCCGGCGAGAAAACCACCGTCTCCGCGCCGTAGACCTTGGCTGCCAGCGTCTGCATCCTATCCTTGATCGTGTTGTCCAACCCGTAGGCGAAGTTGGGTGTCCTTTCCTGCAGGGAGGACATGACTGCTTGGGCGAGTTCCAGTCCGCCCTCGGAGCCCCGGGCGTGTACCCTGGTTCCGATGCACTGGATGTCCTCCGATGCGCAGAGCTCCATCACCCTGTCCAACTCGGCCCTCGTGTCGTTGGAATGGACGTTCAACGCCACCACTGGAGTGAACCCGAACTCCCTGATGTTGGATATGTGCCTCCTCAGGTTGGGGAATCCCCTCTCGACCGCGCCCACGTCCTCCGAACCCAACTCCTTCTTCTTCACTCCCCCATGGTACTTCAGGGCCTTCACCGTGGCCACTAGGACCACCGCCGCCACCGGGAGTTCGGTCACGCGGCAGAATATGTCGAAGAACTTCTCCCCGCCCAGGTCGGAGCCGAATCCCGCCTCGGTTACATAGTAATCGGCCAGGTTAAGGCCGAGCCTGGCGGCAATTAAGGATGACGTCCCGTGGGCGATGTTGGCGAAGGGCCCGCCGTGTATAAGCGCCGGGGTGTTCTCGATGGTCTGGACGAGGTTGGGCCTTATCGCATCGTTGAGGAGCACCGTCATCGCCCCCGCCGCCATCATGTCGGAACAGAACTTGGGGGTGCCGTCGGTGCTGAAACCGACCATTATCCTGTCCAGCCTGGCCCTCAGGTCCTCGTGGTCCTCCGCGAGGCAGAGGCATGCCATGACCTCGGACGCGGCCGTGATGTCGAAGGAGTCCTCGTCCACCATTCCCCCGAACTTGTTTCCCAGCCCGACAACCACCTGGCGGAGCGAGCGGTCGTTCATGTCCATGACCCTCGGCCAGGATATCTTCCTCGAATCGAGGTTGAGGGGATTGTCGAAGTGCATGCTGTTGTTTATGAGCGCGGAAAGCAGGTTATGGGCGCTGGATATCGCGTGCATGTCCCCGGTGAAGTGGAGGTTGATGTCCTCCATGGGCAGCACCTGGGAATAGCCGCCGCCGGCGGCTCCGCCCTTGATGCCGAAGACCGGGCCCAACGACGGCTGCCTCAGACCGACGATGGTCTTGTGACCGAGCTTGGACAGGGCCATGGCCAGGCCGATGGCGCACGTTGTCTTGCCCTCGCCTGCGGGAGTGGGGCTCATTGCCGTGACAAGAATCAGCTTGCCGCGCCGCTTCTTCAGGTCGATGTCATCAACGATGACCTTGGATTTGTCGAGACCGCAGTAGAGCATCTGTTCTGATGCGAGACCGGCCTTTTCCGCCACCTCCTCCATGGTGGCCAGCTTGGCCTCCCTTGCGATCTCGATGTCCTCCTTCATGGGCAGTGAATTGCATTACGTGTAGATAAGTTATCGGTTGACACTTGATTAATGGTCTTGTATCTGGATAGGCTTGCTGTGATGTTTGTTAATGATCGCGGCTCAAAACCTCCGTGATGAAAACAAATTTATACCCGTATCATTTCTCGTTGGATAATATATCCAACGGTGATGTCATGAACAAGAACGAAGAGACTGGGCCTGCCGCAGGCGGTTCCGGCCCGGGATTACTGCCCCTTGTTGTGGTCGCTATAGTGGTAGCGGCGGCGGTCGGCGGCTTCATCGCCTACCAGGAATTCCTGAGACCCGACCCGAACCGTGTCACCGCCACGATCACGGTGGACTACGGCAACGGCACCGCCCTGACCGACGAGATAACCTGCAACAACAACACTCCGCTGGGCCTCTTGAGGGAGTTCGTAGGTGAGGATAACATCGAGGAAAATGGCGGGTATGTGACCGCGATTAACAACATATACACCAAGGATGACGTGCCGGGCCTCGAAGGCGGTGAGGACCGCTTCTGGCTCTTCTACGTGAACGGCATTATGCCTTTGGAATCGGCGGCCGTCCACGAGGTCGTTGACGGGGACGTTGTCGAGTTCAGGTTCGACCTTTCGCCGTGGTAAAGGAGATATGATGTTGGGCAGGGTGGACGGAAAGAAGGTCGAGATTGCCGTCATCTTCATAGTGTTCGGAGTGGCCGTCAGGGTGGCGCTGGCCGGATACTCGAACATCGAGCCCGTGCTGGCCCTCTCATTGATGGCCGGCCTCGTATTGGGCGGTTGGTATGCCTTGATCGTACCCCTGTTCATGATGGTGTTCTCGGACTGGGCCATCTATGCCCTGGGTGCGGGAGACGTCTTCGGATGGAACATTATCATAGGGATATCGTTCTTCACCTGGACGGGCATGATGATGGCCGGAGTCGCCGGCAGAACGGTCAAGCCCAAGTTCCTGTTCAGGCTGAAGGGGGTGGGCGTCTTCACCGGCGCTGCCTTGATAATGACCGTAATCTTCGACCTCTGGACGATGGTCGGCTACATGTTCGTGATGGACCGGCCCCTGTATGTGGTTCTGGCCGGCCAGGTAACCTTCAGCATCTATCACATCCTGAGCACCCTGATCTTCGCCCCCCTGTTCGGCACGATGTACATTTACATCCACGAGTACGGGATCCCCAACATCTTACTCCGGCGGAGCGGGACCGATGTGCCAGACGAGGACAAATAAAGTTTATATAGGTCTGGCTTCTATTGGTTTTTCATGAAACTGTATCTCAAGCTGTATTTTAGCAGTGAAGGCGCATCCGCCCTCGACCTCATCCAAAGGATCGAGGAGATGGGTTTCAGCCCTTACGTGGGGGACTACGACCTCGTAATCAACCTGGACTCTCCCGAGGAGTACGGTGAGATCATCACAAAACTACATGCCATGTTGAAGGGTACAAAGACCATGTACAGGGTCATGACCAAGCGCGAATGATCCGATTATTGAGGAAATTGATAGGACTGAAGGTGGGGTGATGCAACTATTCCTTAAACTCTTTTTCAGTAGCGAGGGGACACCGACGCTCGAGATCGTAAAAAAAGCGAGGAAGATGGGGTTCAAGCCGTGTGTGGGATATTACGATTTCGTCATCGATTTTAAGACGCCTGACGAATATGCTGTCCTGTTAGATAAGCTTCACAAGATGCTTGAGGGCACCAAGGCCATGTACACGGTCATGACCCGGGAGTGATGTCGGCATAATCCATCAAAATTTTTCCGTGGTCGAAGGCCAGCTCCGGCAGGTTATCACAATCGAAGAGCTCTGCAGTGGCCGCGTCATCGCCGGCCTTGAGCTCGCCGCCCCTGACCTCAAGCTCGAAGACCACGCTGACCGTGTGCCCCCGCGGGTCCCTGTCGGGCTCGGAATACACGCCCACCAACCTTTTGATTGCAGTGACCAGACCGGTCTCCTCCTCCACCTCGCGGACAACGGCGGTCTCGACTGTCTCGCCCGCCTCTACAAAGCCGCCGGGGAGGGCGTACAATCCTTCGAATGGCGGGATCTTGCGCTTGATGAGGACTATCTGGTCATCGTATATTATGATGCCATCCACAGTAAGTCGGGGTGATTGGTGAGTCATTTAACACCCAAACAGAATACCGAAATCCTTAATATATATGACCAGGTAGGGGGGGCGCTCGATTATGAGATACTGTAGGAGGGGGCGACCCCGCATACTACAGGAGGCGAAAGCGTGAACGACGATATGCTGGCAGTAATCAAGAAGGCACTTGATGAGTCCAGCGAGCGCAAGTTCAAGGAGAGCGTGGACCTGGCCATTAACCTGAAGGGCGTTGACCTCAGCCTGCCCAAGAACAGGATAGAGGAGGAGGTCTCCCTGCCAAACGGACGGGGGAAGGAGGTCAAGGTCGGTGTGTTCGGCAGCGGCGAGATGGCGGAGAAGGCCAAGGGCGTGGCCGACATCATCATCCAGCCGGAGGAGATCGAGGACTACGCCGACGACAAGAGGAAGGCCAGGAAGCTCGTGAATCAGTATCACTTCTTCATCGCGGAGGCTCCGCTGATGCCGGTCATCGGAAAGAGGCTGGGCGTTGTGCTGGGCCCAAGGGGAAAGATGCCGAAGCCCATGCCGCCGGGCGCAGACCCGGGGCCGATGATCAACTCCCTGAGGAGAACCGTCAAGCTGAGGAGCAAGGACAGGAAGACGTTCCACACAGTGGTGGGGACGAAGGACATGAGCGCCGAGGACATCGGAAAGAACATCGATGCGGTCATGACGCGTCTGATGACGAGACTGGAGCGAGGCGAGATGAACATCGCCTCCGTCTACATCAAGACGAGCATGGGCCCGGCGGTCAAGCTGATGTGATATGATGGACAGGCAACCGGCAAACTGGAAGAAGGCGTACGTCGGAGACCTCACCGACGTCATCAAGTCCAATCCGGTAGTGGGAATTGTAAACATTTCCGGCATCCCGGCTCCGCAGCTCCAGAAGATGAGGAAGGACCTGGGGAGCAAGATGGCCCTCATTGTAGCCAAGAACAACCTCCTGCTCCGCGCACTGCAGGACACTGAGAAGGATAAAAAGGGCATCAGCCAGCTGTGCGAGTTGATAGACGGTCAATCCGCCATCGTCGGCACTACAGACAACCCGTTCAAGCTCAACAAGATTATGGAGGGCACCATGACGCCTGCCCCGGCCAAGGGCGGCGAGCTGGCCCCCGAGGACATCGACATCGTGGCGGGCGAGACGCCGTTCAAGCCCGGGCCAATCGTCGGGGACCTGCAGAAGGCAGGCATACCCGCCGCCATCGAGAGCGGCAAGGTCATGATAAAGAAGAGCAAGACGCTGGTGAAGGCGGGCGAGCCAATACCCGCCGACATGGCCAAGATGCTGACCAAGCTGGACATATTCCCGCTGACCGTGGGCATGGACCTGCGCGGGGCCTACGAGGACGGCACGGTGTTCGCCAGCGACGTGCTGTCCATAGACGAGGGAAAGTTCATGGGAGATTTCCATTTCGCCGTGAGCGGCAGCTTCAACCTGGCCTGCAACATCGGCTACACGACCCCGGCGACGATCAACATACTACTCTCGAAGGCTTCGTCGGAGGCCTTCAACGTGGCGATGTTCGCAGGCATTACCAACAAGGTAACGATGGAGCACCTGCTGGCACAGGCCAGCGGCAAGATGTTGGCTCTCGCATCCCAGGTCCCGGACGCCCTGGACGAGGACCTCAAGAACATGGTGGGAAGCGCTCCGGCTCCTGCGGAGGCAGCACCGGCAGAGGCACCCGCCGAGGAGAAGAAGGACGAGGAAAAGCCGGACAAGGAAGAGAAGAAAGAGGTGGACGAGGAGGACATGGCTGCCGGAATGGGAGCCCTATTCGGATGATCAGGATAAATTAGGAGGTAGAAAGAATGGAATACATATACAGCGCAATGATCCTTCACTCAGCTGGGAAGGAAATAACCGAGGAAGCGGTTACGAAGGTGCTGACCGCGGCCGGCGTAAAACCGGACGCAGCCCGAGTAAAAGCCCTAACCGCATCCCTGGAAGGCGTGGACATCGAGGAAGCGATGAAGACCGCCGTGGCCGCACCAGCGGTCGCCGCAGCCGCACCCGCGGCGGCGCCGGCCGGAGATGCCCCAGCTGCCAAACCCGAGAAGAAGGAAGAGAAGGAAGAAGAGGAAGGCGTCAGCGAAGAAGAGGCTGCCGCCGGCCTGGGCGCGTTGTTCGGCTAAGTGTGTAAGAAGGTACACGGCGGCTTGGTCTGAGGCCAGAGCACTGTGTACAAGATTACACCGGCGAATCCACGCCAAAGCACCAAAGCCAGAACTCTACCTGGCGCATCTCCTAGATTTCATAATCGTCACAATCAGTAAAGGGTATCAGCATGGGCCCATAGATCAGCGGAAGATCGCCGCCTTCGCAAGGCGGAGGCCGCGGGTTCAAAAATCCCTCGGGGACAATATGACTCCGAGAAGTCGAGGGATTTTCACGCCGAAAAACGGTAATCAACGATTGCCAGCATTTTTCGGCTGTGACCGAGAATTGCGCAGCAATTCATCGGCTCTAATCTCTCGCAAGGGTTTTGAAAATCCCGCTGGGTCCATTTTTTCTTTATTATCGAAACACTAAAGAACCCGATAAGGCATAATGAACTCCGATGTGGAAGAGATTATTCTCTGTGGTTGCAGTATCTCTGATGGTGCTCGCACTCCTATCTCCGATATGCCACTCGGCGAGTGAGGGGGAGGAGACCACAGGGACGCCTGCTGGTTGGAGTGATGAAATAAATTTAAGTGAGACAACTCAGAATCACCAAGAAGCAGCTATCGCAACTTTCCAGGATAACGTCCATGTAGTATGGCGATATAATCCAGGTCCAACAAGAGATGTTCTATATAGAAAATCAACGGATGGGGGTAAAACCTGGAATCAAAATTTAACCTTGGGTAGTAGTTCATTTTTTTTGACCCTTCCCGACATATCATTGTATGAAGAAAATATTCATGTCGTGTGGGAGGATGATGATGGCTGGGTAGGTATTTACTATCGAAATTCAACTGATAATGGTGAAACATGGAATCCCACAAGGAGAATCAGTCCTGATGGAATGAATACCTATACCCCACAGATTTATGTCAACACCTCGAATATTCACATTATTTGGTATGATGTCAGGGATGGAAGTGAAGGAGAGATATACTATCGTCGTAGTCTTGATGGAGGTTCATCTTGGGATAATGGTCAAGGAGCGGATGAAGATAGGAGGATTACATACTCACCTGCAACAATTAGCGGTATTCAAATGGCTGGCGATGGTTCTAATATTTCAATAGCTTGGGCAGATGAAAGAGAGGGGGATTGGGAGATCTACTGGATGATTTCAAAAGATAATGGTTTAACCTGGGAAGATGGACTTGGAACTCCTAATGTTGGACGGAAAATATCGGATAGCGTTGATGACAGTATAGGGCGCTCAATAGCAGTTGACGACTCAAATATACATATCGTTTGGTATGAAGAACATTGGCCTGGTCCTGAGTATAGATTGTATTACCGTAACTCTACAGACAATGGTGCAACTTGGAATACTCCACAATTACTAACTGGACCTGTTCCTGGAATCAACTCCCCGGACATCGATGTTGAGTCTAACAATGTTTCAATTGTTTGGGATGATGAAAGGGACGATGGCGACCATGAGGAAATTTACTATATAAGCTCGACAGATGGAGGAATTACTTGGTCCGCCGATTTGAGATTAACTTACAATCTTTCCACCTCAAGTAAATGGCCGAGAATTGCCATTGAAAATGATGCTGAACACATCGTTTGGTACACTCATTTTGGTGGAGCCCTTCGTGATGTTTTTTACAAACGCTATCCAGATTTCCCCGCAGACCCCACCCACAACATCACACTCGATGAGGGCTGGAACCTTGTCTCCCTCCCTCTCGAACAACCCGACGAATCCATTGACCAGGCCCTGAGCTCTATTGCAGGCCAATGGGACTGCATCAGGACCTATAACGCAATAACAGGGACCTGGGAGTCCAACTCCACTTACGCGCCAAACCAGTTGAATGATCTCAGCACTTTGAACCACAAGCAAGGCTTCTGGATAAACATCACCGAACCCGGAGGTACGACCTTGACTGTTAGTGGGCCTATACCGACGTCTACGAGCATCGACCTGTATGCGGGGTGGAACCTGGTCGGCTATCCTTCCCTGGTCAACGAGACGGTAGCGAACGCCCTCTGGGGCACGGGAGCGGACACCGTTATGGTCTGTGACACATCAGAACCCTATCATATTAGGGAAGTTGATCCGATGTATTTGATGACGCCCGGAGAAGGTTACTGGGTGCACGTGCCGTTTGATACGGTTTGGATTGTGGATTGGTGAGATATTACTCATTTTCATTATTTTCGGAAACGATATTAGGTGCAACATTTAATTCTTCGAGTATTTTTATCGCACCATTAAACGCAGAATCAAAATCAGGCACTTCACGCATTTGATGACCTAATGAATTGCCCCAATCGACTCTGAGTATCTCTTCTTTTGCAAGGTAGCTATCGATTACTGGATGAACTCCTTTTAACTCACATTTCTTATCAAAGAGTTCCTTTAAGCCATCCTTTGTGACTTTATCCCATAAATTATTAACATCGTACAAATCTCGACCTCGCGTCCTTTGGAATAACGACCTAACTTTCTCAGCAAAGGTCTCCTGAAGTGAATATACCTTCACAATAGCTGAGCATTCATCGGAATAATCATGAGATATTGGTTTTTCATCTGGAGGTAAAACAATAGTTTCAATGTCTTTTTCTGATATGTCAAGTTTAATTCTAATTGGACTCCCAACTTGTCGAACCAGTCTAAAAAATATCCTACCTTCCCATCCATTTAGATTCTCTTCAATAACTATTCTATCTTCAAAATTGATTCCAGCTTCATCTCGCACACGGTTTATTGTATCTTCGATTACCTCCCTGAAATAATCCTCATTGGCTTCCACAAGCATTGTGAAATCAAGGTCATCTGAAAATCTATAATCATTTATGTAAACCTTTTTTATAGCCGTCCCACCCTTAAAAACCATACCTCGATCCTCTGAATACAATCCATTTAAGAACCAGTTTTGAACGTAGTCTCGCTCGATAGTTGACTCGGGAACTCCCTTACTTCTTGCATGTTCCCTAATCTCAGTAACAGGTATCATTCAATATTCTCCAAATCCTTTATATTCACAACTAATCGCCATTTACTACTTTTTGGTCCCTCACTAGGCATCGTCGGATCAAGTCTTAGATAATTACGAATGTTTTTATTGATATGTGGTAGCTCAATGTCAAGTCCATAATAGTCAGATAAAAAACCTAGTCGCCTTATGACACCAGTATTGTTGATATTGGTTGCATATTCTACGAGTTTATATTTGTCATATTCGCTCAACTTAATTCCTTTAATGACCTCAATCATACCTCCACAATATTGTGGTTTATCCAGACAGTCGATTATTGTCTTTTCTTTGTCAGTAATCATGATTGGTTCGTTGTTAAACCACTCCTTTCTCAATCCGAAGAACTTTGCTGGCATTAGACGGATGATTTTGTATATGATTCCAAATATTTCTATATTCTGTTTTTTCTTTCTTGCAGTAGTCTGGATGAAAACTGTAAGCGGGATTTGTTCAGTAAAACCGTAATGATGTAAAGCGCTCCAATATGATATGCAATAAGGCTCTACTAGCATTGAGCCAATTATAAAACTGTCTAGGGTGTATTTACCTTTCTCGGCTTCTACTGGAATCCTCATATATTTTCCTTTTTCAATGCGTTCTATCCAACCATAACTTTCCATTCTATGCAGAATCACCCAAAGAACACTATCACTCATGTTAGACTTCTTCTTTATATCATCAATAGTGAATGTTTCACCCAAATCCGAAAGTCTTTCAACGAGCGTTACTTTTCTCATCGTTATACACCAAACTAAACAGTTTTGTTAAGGATGGTGCATGTTATTGAGAAATGTGATATAAAGGTTTCTATTTTTTTTGTCGTGTTTAGCTTGAAAGTAGGACACTACGTGTCCTACTTTCTGTTAAAACATGAAAATTCAAACGTTCGTTAATTATCGGTCAGTTATCAGATAATTATCGATAATTTTATCTAAGGTTAGTAGTGGAGGGTTATACTATGTATAACCCTCCACTAGCAATTGTTGAACTACTGGGTCCATTATTTTATCTAATTATCTGTAAGACCGTGTCAACGATCTCCTCCGCCCTGCCGATGTAATTCTTCGGGTCCATCAGCGCGTCCAGCTCCTCTGGTGTGAACAGCCCGGAGATGTGCTCGTCCCCTGAGATTTCCTCCTCGAGGGAGGTGTTGTTCTCCATGGCCTTCATGGATAGGCGCCGCATGAACTCGTGGGCGTCCTGGCGGCCCACGTCCTTGCCAACGAGGGCTATCATCACGGCCTCCGCCATGATAAGACCCTTCGTGGCATCGAGGTTCTTCTGCATGTTCTCCGGGAACACTGCCAGGTTGGCGAACACGCCGCTCATCTTCACGAGCATGTCGTCGATGAGGATGCACGTGTGGCCGATGGTGAAGCGCTCCGCCGCGGAGTTCGTCAGGTCGCGCTCGTGCCACAGGGGGACGTTCTCGTAGGTGGGTATTGCGAAGCCGTGGATCACCCTGGCCAGGCCGCAGACGTTCTCGCAGGTGATGGGGTTGCGCTTGTGCGCCATCGTCGAGCTGCCCACTTGCTTAGCTTCATCGAAGGCCTCTGCGACCTCGGCGATCTCGGAGCGCTGGAGGTTGCGGATTTCAACTCCGAACTTCTCCAACGAGCAGGCGATGTTGTTCATCAGCCCTATGAATTCCACGTAACGGTCGCGGCCCACCAGCTGAAGGCTCGCTTCCTCCACTCCAAGGCCCAACTGCTCCATCACCGATTCCTGGATTGTCTTCGCGTGCTCGCCCAGGGCGGCGCCGGTGCCCACGGCTCCGCTGAGCTTGCCCACGCAGACGCGGGGCGTTATCTCCCGCAACCGATCAAGGTGTCTCTGTGTCTCCAATGCATAAACGGCCATCTTCATGCCGAAGGTCAGCGGGATGGCGAATTGGCCGTGCGTCCTGCCGACCATGACCGTGCTCCGGTACCTCTCGGCAAGGTCGGCCAGAGTGTTCTCAAGTAGCAGGAGGTCGTCCTCGATAACGGCTATTGCCCTCTTCATTTGCAGCGCGGTCACGGTGTCCACGATGTCGTTGGAGGTCGCTCCCAGGTGGACGTAATCCCCTGATTTCCCGCACTGTTCGGTCAAGGCCCTGACCATGGCCATGATGTCGTGGTTCGTCTCCTTCTCTATCTCGTGGACCCGAGCCAGGTGAACGATGTCGTTCTTTGCCTTGGAGGCGATTATCTCGGCGTCGTCCTGCATGATGTTGCCGGCCTTGGCGTGCGCCCTCGCTATCGCCGCCTCCACGTCCAGCATCATCTGTAAGCGGTTATTCTCGTCGAAAATCTGCTTCATCACTTCCCGGCCGTATCTGAAATCGAGGGGGCACACCTGCATCGACTCACCGACACTGCAAGGCGTTATGGGGTTATGGGATTTTCGATTGTCAGATGGGCGCGACCCTCACTTCCTCCTTTACAACGTTGAGGACCATCTGGGTGCGGGTGCGCTCCACGTTCTCCAGGCTCAGGACCCACTTGATGAAGGTGTTGAGCTCCCCCCTGTTCCTGAAGCGGGAAATGACTATCGAATCCCAATCGCCCGTCGTATCGTATACGCCGAAGACGTTCGGGTAGGTGGCGATCTGGTTCTGGACATCTATCAGCTTGCCCTTGGACATCCTGACGCCGATGATGACCTGAAGGTCCAGGCCGACCTTTTGCGGGTCCAGTATCGGGGCGTAGCCTTTGATGATGCCTTGTTCCTCCAGCTTCTTCACTCTGTTGGACACGGTGCTCATCGACACCTTCAGCTCCTTGGCTATCTGTCTGAAGCTCTTCCTGGCGTTCTCGTTCAAAAGGTTCAGTATCTTGATGTCTAACAGGTCCATGATGCGAATATACCATTCAAGTTTATTAAACTTTGCATGTTTTTCGATTGATTATCGGTCAAATTTAGTGATTGTTCTATTTTTTTCAATCAATTGACTGTTATTTTTACCAATCGGTATAAATATGTGCGTTTCATTCTATCGGATTATTATTTGGTGATGACATGGAAGACCCGAATATGAGGATCGCGGAGGAGGCGAAAAACGCGAAGATAGAGTTCATCAGGCTGCAGTTCACGGACATACTGGGCACGCCGAAGAACATTGTCATTCCGGCTTGGCGGCTCGGGGAGGCCCTGACCGAGGGCATACCCTTCGACGCGTCGTCCATCGTGGGTTACGCGACAATTGAGGAATCCGACCTGGTGGCCAAACCGGATGCCAGCTCCTTCGTGGTGCTGCCGGATTCGCTGGAGAAGCGGTCGACCGCGCGGCTCAACTGCGACATCTTCACGCCGGAGGGGGAGAGGTTCATCGGAGATCCGAAGTTCGTCCTGGAGAAGGTGATTGACAAGGCAAAGGCCATGGGTTTCGATTATAACACCGGGCCGGAGTGCGAGTTCTTCCTGCTGAAGATGGACGACGGGCGGCCCACGACCATACCCAACGACCGAGGCGGCTACTTCGACCTCTCTCCCCTGGACCTCGCGGAGAACGTCAGGGGAGACATTTGCTCGACCCTGCAGAAGCTGGGCTTCCAAGTATACACCTCACACCACGAGGTCGCCTCGGGCCAGCACGAGATCAATTTCCAGTACGCCGATGCGATAACAACGGCGGACCGCGTCGTCACCCTGAGGTACGTGGCAAAGGTGGTGGCGCTGCAGAACAACCTCCACGCCACCTTCATGCCAAAGCCCATATTCGGTGTTAACGGCACGGGCATGCACACGCACATGTCACTCTTCAGGAACGGCGACAACGCCTTCCTCGACGAGAGCGCGGACCACAAGCTGAGCGGGACCATGCGCCATTACATCGGCGGGCTCCTGCATTACTCGAAGGAGATTTGCGCCATCCTCAACTCCTGGGTGAACTCGTACAAGAGGCTGGTGCCCGGCTTCGAGGCCCCGACGTACATCGCCTGGGCAACGGAGAACCGGAGCGCGTTAATCCGCATACCGGCCAAGAGGGGCAGGGGGACCAGGTGCGAGCTGAGGAACCCGGACCCGGCAGGTAATCCATACCTCCAGTTTGCAGTGATGCTCGCCGCCGGTCTCAAGGGCATCGAGAACAAGATGGATCCGCCCGAACCGGTCGAGAAGGACATCTACCTCCTAAATCAGAGGGAGAGGGAGCAGCTGGGCGTCGAGACCCTCCCCACCAACCTCGGTCACGCCCTATCGTTCATGGAGAAGAGCGAGCTGATGCTGGAAACCCTTGGTCCTCATATCTTCAACAACTTCCTCTACATCAAGAACGAGGAGTGGAACGAGTATCGGACGCAGGTCACGGGTTGGGAGCTGGACAGGTTCCTGAACAGGTTGTAAAACGGAAATATTCCGTTAGCGGTATGGATTCTGAGTGGAGACTATCAAGCGCATCATATCCCCATGGGTAACGGTTATCGGCAAATCCTAATATCACGAATCCTATGGGGGGCGGATGAGCGGGGACGGCATCGGTTTCACCGAGATCTCGGACGTTCACAGAGAGGAGCGGAAGGGCAAGACGCTGACCAAGCTTCCGAGCAAGTTCTATGTAAAGGCCGAGGAATACCTGGCACAACGGAGGGAGGAGTATGCGAGGCAGAGCTCGAACCCGGGCAACCCCGCCGCGATGATGCTTCAGGACGAGATAAAGAAGGTCGATAAGCGGCTCACTCAGATATACCAGATGAGGGAGAGGAAGATCGTCCTTGCCAGCCTTTCGGGGACCAGGCCGGACAACATGGCACCGAGGGACAAGGCGCTGTACGAGGAACTGACAGAGGTGCTGGCCCATTACCGGAAGAGCGGCGAAGCAAGGGCGCCGAAGGTCCGCGAGGTGGCTGAGGTCGAGACCGCGGAAGCACCCAAGCCGGTCGTTGATTGCCAGACCGAGTTCGTGGAGGTTGAGGAGCCCGAGACCGATTCTGAAATCGATTCGACTGTCGTCCAGGTGCTCGAGGACATCCCCCCCTTCGCCGGGGTGGACCACACGTACGACCTGAAGAAGGACGACATCGTCACTCTCCCCACAAAGTTCGCGGACCTGCTTTCGTCCAAGGGCAAGGTCAGGATAGTGGAAGGCTGAGCATGGAAGAGAACGTCTGCGAGCTCCCGTTGCATAATGCACCTTCGGAGGCGGTGCGGAATATTCTTGAAAATTACAGGACGGTGGCCGTTGTCGGCCTCTCTAATGACCCGGACAGGGACAGCTTCATGGTGGCCAGGTACCTGAAGGAAAACGGTTACACCATAGTGCCCGTGAACCCGAAGTATGACGAGGTCCTGGGAGAGAAATCATACCCCAGCCTCAGGGAGATACCGTTTCCCGTCGATATAGTGGACATCTTCAGGAGGGCGGATGCGGTGCCGGACATAGTGGAAGATGCCATCGACATCGGTGCCAAGGTGGTGTGGATGCAGAAGGGCATAGTGAAGAACTCGGCCGCAGAAAGGGCCCGGGCCGCGGGGCTAGAGGTGGTCATGGACAAGTGCATGAAGGTCGAGCACAAGAACCTGTGATTGTAACAATGCAGATTGGGGGGAACTCAAGACCCTTTCTCAGACACCTACGGACCAATATTCCAAACGGTATCCGCCGGGACCCTCACCCAGTAAGCATTACCGTGTTCCATCATCACCGAGCCGAGGTCGGAGGTCTCGTCGATGCGGTACGGTGCTACGGGATTATGGTAGGCTATCATGTCAGCGCTCGTGCCGGCC